>JAABUJ010000749.1_pt1 | contig 58525 bp, 25 predicted proteins | sample 5559131 | NCBI WGS metagenome assembly JAABUJ01 (sample SAMN10711875, study PRJNA513366) | rock metagenome | isolation source: Antarctica rocks | place: Antarctica: Victoria Land, Mt New Zealand nord | collected 2016-01-07 | reverse complement strand
GGAAACCATCCCAGTCCTTGACTAGCATGCCAGACCAGTCATCACACATGAGTCCTACATAGACCGCAGTCGAAGAACCCCGGAGCCCTTCAAGGGTTAGACCAGCAGCGCAGATAGATTCGTAGACGGTTTCTAACAACAGGCGTTGTTGGGGGTCGATCGAATCAGCCTCCACAGGCTGGATGCCAAAGAATTGTGCATCGAACTGGCGAGGATCCTCAGAAAGGAAGTAGGATTTCTGAACGTCGGTAGTGCCGTGGTGGTCCGGATCAGGGTGATAGAACGCCTCAGCATGGAAACGGTCTGTAGGGATCTTGGTTAGGAGATCACGGGGCTGGTGGAGAAGTTCCCACAACTTCGAGGGCGTGTCCGACTTGCCCGGAAAGCGGCGGCCGCTCCCAATTATTGCGATAGGTTCGCCGCGTTGAGGCATATTGGCTGGCTTGTAGTATTGATAGCCTGCAGATTGTGATATAAGGTTTGAATAGAATCAGTAAGGCGATTCTATGTAGTTACGGCCAGAGAAAGGGCGTAGCGATGCAGCTGAATGTACTTATAAATCCATCCTGGCAGTACTATGATAGAAACTGGCGTGCAGCTGCAGAAACCACTTTCGGTGTTGGTTCGTTAAAAGTCACCGATGCAATAAGCAAAACTCCGAAATGATAGACTTAATCACCAGCGGCACAGGGCTGACTTGCCAGCCCCCAAACGCTGATAATATGAAGGCATCTGAAAAGCCTTTAGGCTGATTACTAAAAGGATTCTATGAACAAGCTCATAGCTTGAGGATGAAATGGGATGACAGGACGTATATTGTCAGGTCAAGAAATAGACCAATCAAGAAACTGTGGATTGTTCACCCTTCGTATACGAACAGCCGAAATGCACCGAATATCGAAAAGAGGCGAAACTTCGGAGACTGATCGGGACGCCTAAGAAACAGACATGACGAACGTCACACTTCACTCTAACCTTTACCTTACCGTCGAAGTCTAAGAACAACCCCTCACGATCCTCCTACTCTCAAACGCCCAAAATCTCTTCCCTTGCCGCCGTGGAGCTAGACGCAGACATTCATAGATCCTCGTCCAACATTTCAACACCCTACCTTATATTCTGTGCCTCCACGGAGGCGGCACCTTCTTGGCGACTTTCTCTGCTCGAACCCGCGGAATCCGCTCACCCCTACAAATTGGCTTTACCTTCCTCTTCGTCGACGATCCCATCGAGGCAGGGCCGTATCCGGGCGTCTTCCATAGTTCGAGGATTGCCGCCCTTCTTCCGCTGACATCATGGTAGAGCCCCCACCGAGGCCGGGAGGTATGCCGCACTTGATACTGTGACAAGCACATTACAAACGGTACTCTCGGGCCGAGGGAGGAGCACGACTGGTATAGCAGGTGTAAGGTGTTTCTCGCAAAGAGCCATCACGACATCGTTGCGTCTGCGGCAGGCACGGAGTGGAGACGCTAGGTGGGCGCATTTGCGGGTTGGGAGTCTGCTGCGTGGAGGCGGCCATAAGGATGTGATGCACATGGTTGGAGAGAAGCTTGAGATACCGTCAGTGCATGGGTTGAGAGATCCATGGCTTGCGAATCGTAGAAGGTGGGCGAAGTGCTTTCCCCCGATGCCATGGTGATTATGGAGTTTGATGGCGGTCACCATGTTCCAACTAAGACGGAAGACATCGAGCGACTTGCAGCGCTGGTAGTGAGGATCAGCAAGGAACTGCTGAGGGTATACACTTACTAAGCAGTTTACTAAGCTATCCCCTTCAGTCACTGCACTCCTCAATGGAGTACATACCTTATGGTGCATGAGATTGACAAAGATGTTGACTGATCACACCTATACATTTCTGATACACTTAAGAAATTCAACCTTCACTTTAGATTCTCACCAAAGAATCAAGTCAAAATTATCTTTCTGCATATAGCTTGAATAGCCACATGGTGTCTGACCACATCAGAACAATCAACATAAAGAAAAGAAGTTCTGAGCAAAGAAAAATCACCTTACAAAAGATATAAAAAGCATAAGATACTGCTCTGAATGAAGAAAGCAACACTGCAAGTGAAATAGTAATGAACTTAAACTTCTTATCAATCAAAATAAACAACAATGCATTCACAGTAGATTTATTAAATCTTATATAGAATATAAGATCAGAATTTATCATTTTAGCAGCAACACTTACTTAACAGACAAAAAAGCAAGTAACAATACTACAAGCTTGTTACATTCTGATTAAAGATTTCTCTGATATAGAGTCTAAAGATCAAAGCTTGTGATATAAGAATTTAATACACATTGAATTTAACTGATAGATAGTATTATGCTAAGTAATGATTGCATTGAATATACTTATCTTCTTAAAAAAGATAATTTATATATATATTAAACTGCTTATTTTGCTCATCTATAAGCACTGTAAGTCAGCTTATTCAACTTACTTATAAACATTATAAGCTTATATTGAGCTGTATATCTTTTAAATATAGTTCATTGAATCTATTATGTTCAATAAGTTTATCAGAACAATGACTGTAACATTATTCTTTTTTAAATATTAATTTTTTAAAATTTATTTAAATGAAAACTTCTAACTTTGTAATCTGTAAGTATTCATAATGAAATTAATTAAAATATACAATTATCTTTATCTTTATTAGATTAAGTATAAAGTCAAGTCAGATTTAAAAAGATCATTTATAACTCTGTAAAAACTTGATCTGACTTGCAGATCAGATTATTACTAACTTTATGTGCACTAGGTTAAATTAAGACATTAAAGTATCATTTTTTAGAGCTAAGTTATGTGATTATAAATTTCATAAAATTATAATATTAGTTTTAACTCTTACAAATAATACATCACAAAACTAAACTTTATAATCTATTTTTTGCATTTCTTTTACAGACACTAATGTCATATATAAAATCTAAAATCTGCACACTCAGTCTAATCTTTATCAATTTATTTATAAAGACAATAACTCAATATTAACTATCTGTATTCACTGTTTTAATCTTTCAATTCTTTATATAAAAATAAAGAATCATTTTAAATGTGCTGAGTGTATTTGCTGTAATTATTTATATATTAATATATTGTAAAAATCTTTTAATTATATATATAATAAACTCAAATTCAATCTAATCATTACTGAAGAAGAACTGACACAGACTTTTGCTAAAGTTATTTGTCTTTAAAAAATAATAAAATATATAAAAAATAAAATTATTAAAAAGACTTTCTATCTTGTTTATAAGCTTGTCAATGATAACAACAGTATTTCTAAAAATAAAAATGATTCTAATTCTTTTAATCTTTTTTTTTAAATTTTTAAAAAAATCTTATGTCTACATTTTCTTCTTAAACTGCTGTAATGTTCTCACACAGTTAAGTAAATTATTCTTTAATTCTCAGATGCTTTTTAAAGCATTGTATTCTTTTTATTTAATAAAATAATAAATTTTCTTATTAATTATTTTCTTTTTTAAAATGTTTTTAACTTTATATTTAATTTTAAGTTTAACAGACATTGATGTGACTTGAAGTGATATGAATTAATTATAATGTTGAAGTATAGATGCATAAAATATTAAATGTTAAAAGAAAAAAGATACTTATGCTATACTATGCTGTCTAGTAAAACTCTATAATTGCATATCTATAAGTTGTGATAATCATAATTGATAGAGTTTTTAGAAGAATGTTGACTGCAATTAACATCAATAAAGACTTCACTCTAATGCTAATTCTAATTAACTTAATAAAAGCAGCTAAAACATTATTTCTTAACATTATTACTTAATGAGACTGCATCTATTGACTTTTACTGACAGTAAACATTAAAAAACTTAACACATTATTATAAATTCAATGAATTATTTAAGAATTTAATTAATCATTAATAATGAAATTTATGAATTTAATAAATCACTTAAAGATCTGTTTAAACAGAGACTTAATAAACTCATCAGTAATTATTTCTTAATTGAGTATAAAGTTTATTTAAATTGGATTTTGCTTATACAGATTGTAAATATTATAATAAAAGACATTAATGTACTTTAATTATTTATATATATATACATTCTTAATTAAAGTCAAGACAACTTAATTGTTTTCTCTGAGCTGAATAAATGAAGCTATTTAATGAGCTTTATTCTTTTAAATAATTATACAGTGCAAATTGACTTTAAAATATTTTATTTATATTTCTATTTCTCAACATCTATTTGAGTCAAATCTCAGTCTTTATATACATTAACATAATTATGTACTTAGTCTCAATAATTAAAATGATAATGAACTTCTATTTTTAACTTATTTACAACATTAATTTATCTTTAAACATATAAATATACTTTAAAATTAATTTTCAATTCTGTTTATCTGATATGTAGTTAAAGTCAGAGTATTTAAGCATTACTTAACTTTTATTGAGATTATATATAATATTAAGATTGATAATTAATTTTACATATCATAATAGTTTCTTAAGTACATGTTCATGATGCTTTGCAGAATCACTGAGATATTAACTTAATTAACTTAATATAAAGATGATATTTAACTAAATATGAATTGTTACATACATTAAACTTTCAATTATCTATTAATACTGTCTTTAATCTATTCTTTAATTAATTAAGTTGACAGAATAAAGAACATTGTATTTATTAAATAAAATATTAATGATTTTATACTTATCAAATTGCATATAAAGATTCTTTAATATCTTATTGATGTAATGAGTCTAATTTAGTTACAGAATTCTTATTTTATAATTATATATAATTTAAATGTCAAGAATTTTCTGTGTCTTTCTTAAGTTCTTAACTTTAAACATGTTCATAAGAGCTTGCTTAAATCAATAAAAATCTGTAATAGATTTGCTGAGATTATAATAATATTATTTATATAAAGAAGTAGCATAATTTCTTTAATGCTGTAAAGAAAAAGATAAGAATCAGTATTGCTTTAATGAAAATTTAATTTAATTAATTTAATGACATATTGTTTATATCAGTTCTGTGCAGCTTGCTTAAGATTATAGAGACTGTGCAGTATGTGTAGAATATAATTAAATATAATGTTGACTTTAAAAAAAAATATTATATAAATTATCTTTTTCAGAAAGAATTCTGTAAAGATGTTGTTAACATTTACTTAATGATACTTTAAATTCTTAAGTACAACAATGACTAGAAAGATCTGCAGAGTGTTAAATTTGATAATAAGAATGAAGATATTTTTATAATTAATATTATATATCTATGAAAAGTCTTTTGTCACAAGTCTTGTCTTAAGCTTGTTTAAGAATTTATTAATATTTAACTTAAGTTTAAAGATTCATTTACTGATCATAATATTGACTTTTCTTAATGACACAGTTTCTTTTATATTTCATTTATTATTAAGACTGTTAACTCTGTATAAATAATGTTCTTTTACATTTCTTTTTAAATTGAGTCTCTCATTGCTTCAGTATAAATGACAGATGTAAAAATATTAAAATTAATTATTAAATCTTCTTTATTTATAATAAGTACTGTAAGTATCAGTATAACTCTAAACATCTTAATTAAGAGCTTATCTATATTTTAATTATCATTATTATTTCTTTTTCATTTTAAAATCTCAATACACAGAAAGATATCTGAGTTCTGTAATTTTAATTTTATTAATATTTAACTTTAATAATTTATCTAAATTAACTATAATTAACTCAGTCTATTTAATCTTTAACTTTAACAATTTATTTAACTTAACTGCAGTTAACTCAGTCTTATTATTTTAAGACTTGTCAATCTTAATTATAATTAAGTTAAACTGTATCTTACTGTTTTAAGTCATAAGTGTCTGATCTAAAACTGTGATCTTTATAGAGATTGACTTTTTTTATAAATATTTAATGAATTTTCTGTTTAAAAAAACATTTAATATTTATTGTTACAATTTAAAATTAACAATATCTTTCTTTTTACTTTCAGCAAACTTTACAATGTAATTTTTAATGATACACTTAAGATCTAAAGCTCAAAGCAGATACTGCTTTGTGATTTTCTTAATGTAATTTATAAAAACTCTTATTTATTCTTAATTTATAAATTTATTATGTCTGTCATCAAATAATAACTTTAAATCAATATGACTGTAGCATTTGCATTCTTATATACAAATATAATTAATAAATGACTTCACATCAATAAAAGCTTTCTCAGAGATCATTTACTTACTGTTAATTAAGAAATTAATTGCTGTTTAATTATAAAGATAGACATTTATCTATCTTATTTATATTTAGAACTTTATTGATAGCTATATTTCTTTAATTATGATGTGCATTAAGTTCTTAATAATTTAAATGATTTTTTCAGCAATGTCATTTTAAATTGATATGTAAAGCACTGTATACTGCAGTATAATGTTAAAGAACTTATATTAATCATTTAAAGTGAATCTTAATTTCATTTTATTGTCATTTTATACAATAAAAATCTTTACATTAATTTGAAATTCAGTTTTCAATCATTACTTCTGCAATGTCTGTAAGACATCATTATATTGCTTTAACAATATTGTTTATATTTTTCAGAAGTGATTATCTATTATCTTTAAGAAGTATTGATATTTAATAAATGACAAGAATAATGAATTATATATATCAATAAAGATAAGAACAAGAATGTTAATCTTTTCTTTGCTTATAGTGTAATTTTATTTATTGATAAACTTAATAAGAACATAAATTTCATATATATTCTTACTGTTCTTAGCAATGAGAATTAACTTTTTAAGAATCATTATTTTGTAAAGATTATGCAGCTTTACAGAGTTAAGATAAACAAATTGTTAATGTTAAAATCTGTAAATCTTAATCTTTTCATTTAGTAATGCAGTGTCAATGTTTAAGAAGTTAATTATAAAATTATATTTATAAATTTAATTCTGCAGACTTACATTTAATATAACAGCAAAGAAGACAGTCTTTAAATGTAATATATATATAATGAATATCAAAACAAATTCATTAAGATTCTTTACAATATATTTAATTATATAGACTTTATCTTACTTTAACATTTCTATTATAGTTTTATCATACTTATCATACATCTAAAGACTGTGCACATTAAAGCTTTCATACAATTTTATTTTGCACATTTACTTTTTTGAAAGAAAATTAACTTTAAGTTTAAATACATAAAGTATTAAACTCAGCATTATAGAATTTTCTGACTTAACTTGTATAATGATTACTTTACAATAATGAGAATATAAATTAAAGTAAAAGACTTCACTGATTTATATAACTGCATAAAAGACTTAAATGATAGTTAGCTCATAAAAAAGACTTAAATAGTCTCAATGTCAATGTTAACTTTTTTGTCTCTAGTAAACACATTACTGTTACTTATGTTCACTATTACTTACATCATTGCTGTCACCAAAATTGTTACTGTTACTTATGTCACTATTGCTCATATTATCTCTTACATCATCACTGTCTATGGCTCTGCACAGAGTCTATCAATCAGGAAATACAGCTTTGATAAGTGAAAATTGTGATGTTGATGACAGTGAGGTAAAATTATGTAGAAATGAGTGATGATGATGATAACAGTGAGATTGAAACACATCAGAATTTTAATGACAGTAATGTGTTTACTAGAGACAAAAGAGTTAGCATTGACATTAAGACTATCTGAGTCTTTTTTATAGATTAACTATCATCTGAGTCTTTTATGCAGTCACATGAATCAGCAGAGTCTTTTACTTTATAAATATTTTCTTTTAACTTTAATTCATCAGCATCTCATACATATCAGAGAGTCACTGAAAAATTAAAGTTAATTAATTATATATAAAAAGAATTTTAAGTCTACAATTTATTTAAATTTAAACATTTTACTAACAGTCTTTTTAAACAAAGTAACAATCTCATTATTAACTTTCTTTTCATCTTCTAAGTCTAAAAAGAAGAAGATAGTGTCATTATTAATCTTTATATTAAAAGTTTTATGTCTTTTCTTTTTATACTTAAATTTCAACTTGCAATGTAACTTAATTATAATCAACTTATTTATCTTTTTTCAAATATTTCTTTAAGCATTAAGTAAATATTTACAGTTCTGAATGCTATGAGCATCTTAACAGAGAAAATACTTAAAAACTTTATAATAAAAAAGTTAATTATTGTTGAAGTTAAATAATTTTTAATATTCATTAAATCTTTAATGACATTTCTTAACATCAGTTACACAGTAATTCAATGAATCATAATTATAATTTATTAAATATTTATTTTCTTACTATTTATCTATTCACAAAGCAGTAACAATCTTCTTAATTTTAAGTTATATTTCTTTTTTTTAAAGCTTCTACAGATCTCTTTTAATGTCTGAAGTATTTTAAGCATCAATTGCATTGTAAATTACATCATATTCATTTAATAACATTTAAAGTAGTATTTAAAATTATTACTTCAACTTAAACAAATCAATTATATCAAATTAAGTTGCAGCAATCTTTCTGTCAAGTTTGCTCAAATAAATTTATATTTCTTTAATGAATATATTTTTTAACATTTTATATTCAATAAACTCTGCTAAACATTATTTTCTCATTGTTTGCAACTTTTTCTTATACTTAAATCTTAAAGCATTTCACATATTGAAAGAAAGTAAATACTTATACTATACTAGACTGAGTGTGCAGGTTGTCTATAGATCACATAGATTAGAGTTGAGTTCAGATATTGAATTAAGTCAGGCTAACTTTTATTCAGCTAAGTTAAGTGTAAGTTAACCTGACTCAACCTGCATAGAGTCATGGGTTTTTTGTGAGTTATATATAGTCTTAGTAAGCATGTGTATGCACTTAGTAAGCATGTGTATGCACTTAGTAAGCACATACACATGCTTACTAATGTGTGTTTCTAATGTGCACCTTCACAAAAAGTCATGATTTTCATAACTTATTCAGTAATATATCTTGTGACTGTGTAATTTATCCCTATATGGCTAGTTAAGATGTAATTTATTATAACTAATATATCAATAAGCTTTCACATTTTTGAGCTCTAGCTCTGACCTTACTCATAATGACTAGTCTTACCTGCATGCAGATATCTGCACAGATTGTAAATAGAGTTAATTTGTACACAAACTCAATCTGATCTGACTTAGACTCTAGTGCAGATTTAAATTAAGTGCACTTTTTTCTGACCTGATCTAACTCTACACTCAGTCTAGCTATTTTGCATATCTTGCACTCACAAGAAGTTTTAAGATTCTTAATGATCACTAAGAATTTACTTATGCATATAAGCAAATCTTTAAGCAGTGTTTCTTTAAATTCTTGTAAATGATTTGTTATAGAGCTGTAAATAAGCATAATATATACATTTACTTTTTCTAACACAGATACTGTTCAAATCTCTTCTTATTAAGCTTTTTCAGTACATAGTACTTGCTTAATGCTGACTTCTTCATTAATATTACAATTTAAATGTCTATTGAGATGTAATCTTAAGTGATTGCTCAGTGATTCATTGAATTATAGAATTAAATTAATTTCTTAATTATTACTAAGATAAATATAAGATCAATGACACTCTGTTGATTGTTTCTCTTTTAGATTGACAGTTTTCTTAAAGTAAATAGTGAGAAATCATTTACTATTGTTGCAATGCAGAGATGTTTCAATTATGTTTTATAAATGACATGTAAGTCTTCTCAGAAGAAATAATGAGCATTGAAATTTCTTAGAAGCATAATCTTTTCTTTGATTTCATAAATAATCTATTGTATAGTATGTTAAGTCTGAATTTGTGATCTGTTGCTTTGCAAATTATATACATTTATAATGATGATGTTCTTATCTGTAAGGCACATGTGCAGTGCTGTTACATATTGATTATATAATTAAAACAATCAAATATAAGTTAAAGTCTTCTTACTAATCATAAAGCATATCTTAAATGCTGAGTCAACATTACTTGTTAAAGTATAATCTTAAAACAGTAAATAAATACTATATATTTGTTGAAAGTCTGTTTCTGTATAATCAGCACTTAATGAGTGTTTAAGTTAACTGCATTTAGAATGAGTTTTGTCATGCTATAGTTTGCAAGATCACAGTTAAATTGAAGAATTCAGATATTTAATATGAAAAGAACTTTAATTGTACAGCATTTTCTTCTATAAGATTTGTTAACATCTCATTATACATTAAATAACTTTTCTAATCACTGTCACTAAGTTTTAATGTAAAGAGCTTAATCTGAGTGAGATCTTATACTATTATTAAGATATCTTGTAAGTGATTAAAGCTCTGTTTAATTGATATTGACACAGTATTTAAAAACTTTTCTTACTTTCTTGATTGAATAACTCTAAATTCATCAGACTGTGATGATAGTTACATTGAAATTGTAAAATAACTGCAAATTGCTGTCATTTTGACTGTTAAGATCATACATTTCTTTTAATAAATGATAAAAAAGCTTTTAAAAATTTTGCACATTGTCTTCTGTCATGTCTTATGAGCCTAATCACAGTTTACACATAAAACTCTCTTTTTAGAGCAGTTCATGATTTAATGTATATTTATGTATATGCTGCACTTCATTATCTTTTCATAGACAGACTGTATGTAATCTTACTGTTCACAGTTGAAACACTGTCTAATCTGTGTGTCATGATTGTAAAGATAAGCATTATATAACTAAAAGTTAATGATCAGCTTCTTTTAAATAATCTTGTGCTGTAGTGTCTGTATGAAAAGATTAACTATTACAGTTTCTTTAATTTTGTCTTTTTACAGTTAAGACTCATTACTGCTTAAATGTGTTAGTGTTGTAAATAAATTAAAAGTAAAAGTTTATTGTTATCTTAATTATTAAGATTGAATATATAATCATATTAATGTATATAAAGATTAAGATCTGACTCAGATAAATGTTGAGAGATATAAATATAAGTAAATATTTTAAAGTCAATTTACAATGTATAAATATTTAAAAGAACAAAGCTTATTAAATAGCTTCATTTATTTAGTTTAAAGAAGACAATTAGATTGTTTTGATTTTGATTAAAAATGTATATATATATAAATAATTAAAGTACATTAATATCTTTTATTATAACATCTGTAATCTGCATAAATAAATCTTTAAACAGTTTCAATCAACTTATAGAACTCACTATTGATGATTAGTTAAAGTCTTAAATGATTTATTAAATTTATAACAATGTATTGAGTTATTTATTGTTTACTGTCAGTGAAAGTTAATAGATGCAGTTTCATTAAATAAAAGTGTTAAGAAACAGTATTTTAACTATTTTTATTGAGTCAATTAAAATTAACATTAAAAGCTGAGCAAAGTCTTTAATGATGTTGACTGCAGTCAATATTCTTAACTTTCTTAAGATGATTATGCAGTTCATAAGTACACAGTCATAAAGTTTTACTAGACAGCATAATATAGTATAAGTATCTTCTTTCTTTCAATATAAATAATGTATTACTGAACTGATTAAGTTAAATTTTCATTAAAGTAATATTGATTTTTATCTTCTTCTTTACAGCATCAAAGAGATCATGCTGCTTCTTTATGTAAATGATATTGTTATAATCTCAATAAATCTACTATATATTTATTGATTTAAGCAAGCTCTTATAAAAAATTTTAAAGTTAAGAACTTAAAAGAAATACTAGACTGACTGTTAAGTTAAGTTAAACTCAAATTTTAGAACTTAACTTAACTTATTAAGCTTTACTTTACAATCTAATTTAACTTTATGCAGAGTCAGATTTCAGACAGAGTTAAGTTGAGTTATTCTTGACAGTTTAAATTAAATTAAAATTAATTAATTTCTGTTATTAAGCAGCTTTATATTGGCAGCAGCTACTATTGCAACATTTTTAATTAATATTGCATACAACTCTTCTTGTTTAACTACATGTCTGCTTTATAAATATTATATATAAGCATTATTAATTTAATTATCAAATTACTCATTCTCTACAAAGCAAAAATACATTGACTAATACACTTTATCTTTTTAGTAAATCTGCAATGTATAAAAGATTACTTTCATTTTTTATAATTTTTCTAATGTTATCAGATTTTCTTTCTTATGTAGCTCAACAACTATATCACAAATAAGTCATGAAAGAGATTCTTAATATATAAGAGCTTATACTTTTAAAAAAATGTATAAAGATATGTTTTACTTGTCTTTTATAAATCTATAATGATTAATTAATTTCACTTTAAGCTGTTATTATACTGATCAGAAATCTCTTCAATCAGTAGTGAAAAGAATTTTAAATTTAAAATGAAAGAATGCAGCTTCTGTCAATACTATTGCTGCTGCATTGCAAAAACTGATTAAAGAGCATTAAAATTGAGCATTTTAATTTAATTTAATGATACAATTATGTGATTTACTTAATTCTTTTTGTGCAGAAACTAATTTAAAAAAAAAGAAATTATTAATGATTTAATCTTTTTCTTTAAAGATATTATGCTTAATAACTCATTCTTTGCTTTCATTTTATTAAGCTGAGTATATAAGTTGTCTATAGATCACACAGATCAGAGTTGAGTCTAAGTATTGAGTCAGGTCAGACTAACTTTTATTTAGTTAAATTAGATACAGGTTAACCTGACTTAATCTGTGTAGAGTCATAGGTTTTTTGCAGATTATATATAGTTTTAGTAAGTATGTGTATGCACTTAGTAAGCACATACACATGCTTACTAATGTGTGTTTCTAACACACACCTTCACAAAAAGTCATGATTTTCGTAACTTATTCAGTAATATATCTTGCGACCATGTAATTTATCCCTATATGACTAGTTAAGGTATAATTTATTATAACTAATATATTAATAAGCATTCACATTTTTGAGCTTTAGCTCTGACCTTACTCATAATGGCTAGTCTTACCTGCATGCAGGTACTCACACAGATTGTAGATAGAGTTAATATATATATGAATTCAACTTGACTTGACCTGAATTCTAGTGCAGATTCAGATTAGGTGCACTTTTTTCTGACTTAACTTAACTCTACACTCAGTTTACATTTTATAAATGTTAAAAGATGACATCACACTAATAGCAAAGCTATCATAAGTTATATTTAACACTTCTTTTAACTTACAATTTTCTAGAACACACACATACATCATGACATTCAGTGTTCTGCAGGTATAAAGAATGCACATAGACAGTGATTTAAATTCATAATCTTTGAGCTTACTTTCTTATCATGAACTTAAATCACCAACTAAAGTAATCTAGACACATATCTTTCTGAGATTTTAGACAAGAAATCACTTCACTAACTTGAGCTCATAATCTGTTAAAAGATGACATCACACTAATAGCAGAGCTATTATAAGTTATATTTAACAATAAACTTAATTTTATCTTATATATCTTTATCTATAATTCATATTCTGTTCTCTTTAATAAATCTTATATTGTCAAATTCACAAGCTTTAAAGTCTGCTTAATATTTCTTTATAACTTTAACTTTCATTATATCTTTATCATGCTATACAATATAATTTTAATGTCAATTTCTTTACTGTGAGAAGATCTATACTGAATAAAGAAATTGCAACTAATATGATTGAGATATTACACTTTATAAATTGTATATATTGCTTTGAATTTCTCAGATAATAGACTTAAAAAAAATGATCATAAATTAATAAATCTAAATAATTGTGCAGCTTAATTTAAATTGATCTTAATTATCTACAAATTCACTGATAACAAAAACACAACATTTATGTAAATAAATAATAATATAAAAACTTAACAAATTTACTTATCTTTAATATAACACTTTCTACATTTTCTTTCTATAAAACATCTTACTTTTTGCATTAAGCTTTTTACATTTTCTTTTTGCATCATATAAGTAAAGTAAGTAATGAAGAGATTGATGCTGACTTTTATTTTAGAGATATATTATTAAAATAGAGAAAACTGAGTATAAAGATTATCTTTATCAATGTAATAAAAGCATTAAACTTCATATTTCTCATTACTGAATTAAATTAACTCATTAACATAGCAAAAGCATCAGACTTCATATCTTTCATTATTGAATTAAATAAATTCATTAGTCAAAAAACACATTTTATTGATACATCAGACTCTTTATCTCAATCTGAAAAAAAGAAAAAGAAAAAAATCAATAAAATTAATTTATCTATCTTAAACATTGCTGCACATCTGAAGAAAGAAGACTTTACTGATTAATAAAAAAGAATAAAGATATTTATTAATTACTTTAAATTTACACTTAATGCTGCACTGTCTCAAAGTACTTTAGCTGCTTCTTTTACTTCTTTTGACTTAAAATCTAGTACATAACTTCACTTATTATAATGCTTAATTATAATGCACAAAGTGTGTACTAAATCAGAGATTAAATCATATTTAAGAATTTAGAAATTCTTTATTTATTTTTTTATTAAGTTTTTTATGTTCTAATATCACTTAAAAATTGATCTCATCATATTCTTCAGTAATTAATGCATTCACAGATACTGATATTGAAGAGACTTAAGAGCAGAATGATATGATAATGAATAGATTAAATATAGATTTTAAACATAATTTAGAATATAAGAAGCTTAAGATGAGAATTTAAAGAATGAAATATGCAGTTAAGATAAGAAAGAAGATTGTTATTAAAAGATATGTAAAGAATGAATATAATGAGTATTAATAAATAATTATAATGTTCTGTATTAGACTTTAATTTTATATGTAGTGATCTTTTTTACAGATTAGAATGTGATGACTGAGTAAAAGAAGAATGAAGATATTGCTCAGTAAAACAATTTAATTATAAATGTTAAAAAAATATAAGTTTTGTATAAGCTTCTTAAAGCAAAAAGTACTTTCTCAATAATTAAAGAAAAGATATATCAATTTTATTTGATATTTAGTCTGTGTTGATATGGTTAAATTAAAAAAGTAAATAAATATATTTAAAGCTGTTGAGATAACTGTCTAAATGAAGTAATTAAGCATTAAGAATGAATCATTTAATTTGATAGTTATAAATAATTTACTATAACTGAAGATAAGAATTCAAATCTTGCTATATAGATTTTTAATAGCAGCATATTTAATTCAGAGCACATAGCAAACAAGAAAAATTATTAATATATATTATACTTTTAATACTTCTTTATAATGACTTTGAAGACAAAAGCTAATGTTGTTTCATTCTATAATTATTAGCTTTCAACAATGTTTAATGTCTTTATAAATAAGAATAAAGAAGCAGAGATAATGCTAAGTAATAATGAAAGCAAAATTATAATAGCTTTTTCTGACTAAGTAATGCTGAATAAGAACACTTAAAGTGACTGTTGAGTTAAGTCAGACTCAGATTTTAGAACTTAACTTAACTTATTAAGCTTTACTTTGCAACTCAATTCAACTCTGTGCAGAGTCAGATTTCAGACAGAGTTAAGTTAAGCTATTCTTAACAGCTTAAATTAAATCAGAATTAGTTAGCTTTTGTTATTAAGCAGCTTTATATTGACAGCAGCTACTATTGCAACATTTTTTAGAATCATAAATCATAACTACAGTCAAGAAGTCTCACATTTCTGATGTAAACTGCAGTGCAAGAAGAAAGCTAGCTCTTCAGAAATGATTTTATGTAAGTTCATTTCTTACAATCTCAACAGTTATGCATAACTGAAACATCACACCTAAAGATTTAGATTAAAGCAATCATTACTAGGCTATTTTGAGAATATCTGACTCTCAATGTAGTAAATAAATAGACTAAATTGAAAGCTGTTCAACTGTGTATATATAATGCTCACTTATAACACTTATATATCAGTAATCTCTAAGCTCATAATCTTTATTCTTAAGTCAAGTCTCAAGAGCTTACTTACTAATCAGTCTCAGAATTCTTAAAATCTGAACAGAGCTTCTAAGTCAAATTAAGCTTCAATGTTAAAGCTTAACTCAGATTCTTAAGTTAACAATTGAAGCTCAACTTAACTTAACTTAAAAGCTCTGTTCAGGTCAGACTGAGTTAATCTGACTTGATGATCACTTTAAGAACACTAATAATAAGTATGTCTTTTTTAAACTTAATGAACTTGTATATGCAGATATTAAAAAGACAATATTGAAAAAAGACAAAATATATTAATTCTGTACTGTTTATTTATCAGAGATTTAATTAAATTTTGAACTTCATAGATTGCTATTTCAATGTTAAAGAGTGATGAAGTAAAAATATAAATTAATTAAATCTAATTATATCACTTTATTATAATGCTCTTTACAATTGTCTATTAACTTCTTGTTGATTAACTATATTTATAAATTAAAATCAACAATAAAGATTAACTGTCAACAATATAAACTTTAATCTTCACTAATGATGCAGATCAAGAGGCAGAAAATTTAGAGAAGATATAAAATAATGATTAAAAGAATGAAAATCATTATAATAATAATAATAATAATGTTAATGAAGATACAAAGAATCAGAATAAATTCTAATGCTTTAAATAAAGTTAAATGTTCTTAAAGATCTTTAAACATTGTTTTCTACATTTAAGTATGTTTAATTCTAATACTTCACTCAATATTATTAGCTCACATGTAACTTGTGTTTATTACAAGAAATTTAAGAAAATTGAAGTGTTTATAAACTGCATAGAAAGAGTAAAGAAGTTTAATGTTTAAATTAAAAATTATGTTAAGTATATGTTTACTGAGATTGTTGATGCTTAAATTAATGAATGTTAATATCATCTTTAGATAAGAAAGAATGAATTTCTTTTAATTTTAAAAAATTATTAATGATATTAATAAATGAAAGATTCTGTCTTTTGTAAAATTATAATATTGAAGTAGTTAAAAACTTAATGTACTTTATCTGTACTTTTAAATATAAGTGTAGTGTCTTTAACAATTTTTTACTTTGTTAATGAAGAAGACTTTTTTCTTTTAATTAATGTTGTATTATATTCAAGACTGTGTATATATTGACAGTCAATGTACTTGTGAACTCATGAGTCTCTTATTTATAAGAGATTGATGAGTAAGATATGTAACAATGTGAGACACTACATTACAACAGCTATTCAATGAAGTTTTGATGTTAAGATCTTGTATTGATAAAGATTAACAATTAAGAAACTAAAAGATTTGTATGTAAAGACTGTCTATATAGTACTTTGCTTATCAATCATTGTGTAAGAAATTCAGCTATGATTCAGTATAAATATATAATAATATTATGACAATTATCTTCTCTTCTATGTGCTGATTCTTCAGTGCATTGACATATTGCTGATATTATAAATATATCATGATGCTGTAAAATCAGATCAGTGAGATGTAAGTAATAATTTGCTTAACATTCTTACATATTTTACTTGTTATCTATCTTAATTAAACTGATAATCTTGTGCAATACTTCAAGTTTGTCACATTCAGATAGATGATGATTCAGCTTTGTTTAATGATGAATAATACATAAAACATAAATAAAATCAACTTTTCTTTATTTCTGAATCAGTTAAATCAATGATTTCTTTGTTTAATCAAAATATATAAGAAACTCTTTCTCATACACAACTTACATTCATTTCATCTTCAACACTCTGATATATCAAAGTTGTAGCAACTCTGTGCCTTTAAATGATGCTTCTCTCTTGTAACACTTTATAAATGACACAATAGTAACAGCATAACAACAGTAACATTATAATCATCAAGAAGAATAAAAGAGATGTTCTTTTTGCTGTGTCTTTCATTAAGAATTCAGCAGAATTGTCAGCAATTTCTGTATATATAGCATTTAAGACATCAACACATTCTAATAATGTTGCAGTTTAAGAGATGCACTCATATAAATATAAAGAAATGCAATAAGAAATCTTTAAATTTCTGTTGTTCTCATCATCAGACACTGTCTGTCAACACTGTCTTAAATGTTAATAAATTAATAAATTTATCAAAATCAGTTCTGAAGATCAAGTCTGTAAGAGCTAAGTCAGTTAAAAGTGTAATAAGTACTGTAAATAACACTGTTGATATACTTGCTCTGCTGAAATGAAACACAGAAACAGAATGTGATGAAGAAAAATACTGAGCATAAAAAATGTAAGTATCTTAAAATAAACTTATTGATAAAATGTCTGCACAATAATGATAAGATGCACACTCTGAATAGTGTTGTTGTATAGAAGAAACAGCAGCAAAGATCTTACTGCTGTATATAGATGCACTTATATTTATTCAATCTTTTCAACAACAAAATACTGTCTTTTCACATCTCATTCTCACTTTCTTAAGTCACAGATGAGTCATTGTTGACAGATTTAATTAAAAATTAAAATTGCAATTATTACAAGATACTTCAAAAGCTGTGCAACTCAGTTTAACAGAAAGTTTCTTATTATCTTGTGATGCATTAATGATAATAGATCTCTGCATTCTTTAACTGCTGAATTAATAACTTATATATATTTATTAATTATATCATCATCATAACAATCAATGATGTCTGCTGATCTCAGCTTCAGCATTATCTTGATTGTATATAGACATTGTTTATTAAGTATGTCATCATTTACATTATTTGTGTTGTGAGACATCACAGTAATCATCATAAGTCTGTAGAGATTCATAATCTGTTATTGTTCATAATTTAAGAGCAATGAGCAGTCACTGTGATGCAGATGTTTATATTAAACATCTTTCACTTTATAATTTGTTTTCTTAATTTTCTTGCACTTTACTGTTATCATCATGTTGCTTACTTCACTTCAAGTATGAGCTTTTCTCTCTTCAATTAAGTAACAACATCTTAAAAAGCTCTCATAACTCAATGCTGTGACTTAGTCACTTTAACAATAATTATAACATCAATAAATAATTGCTGTTCTCATCTTCTGTTTCTGATAATGATGCAGATGCAAAGATGACAAAATAATTTAATAATATTTTGTTGATATGTTAATTGTATTTTGACTTTACTTCTTTTAGATGATATTATATAGAATATTTTTAATTTCTTAAATCTCATTTATGCTTGCACTTCTTCTCTGTTCTTGCATCATATTTTTATTGCAACACTTCTGCATTCTTCATGTTCTTTACTCAAAATCCTCATTATATTCTGTTAAATACTTTATTTACTTAACTTTATATTGTAACTGTTCTTTTCTTTATTTCTTGCTTAAGATCTCTTTGATCTTGTATTCTTTTTCATCATTTATGAGATTTAAGAAGAGCAGTTCTGACAAAGAATTATTATTTAGATGACATTTATGAAACTTTAAATATAAAATATAAAATATATTATAAATTCTGTAATGAGCAGACAGAGTCAGTTAGTATGCTTATTTATTAATAAGATTGATAATTTAAAAAAACTTAATAAATTTATACAACAATTTCTTGCTTAATCTGCATTGCTTTAAGTTCTTAATGAACAATAACATTAGATTGTTGACATTGTAGCTTTTTTAAACATGATTTTTGTCAAAGTACTTAACTTATGCTTTTACAACAGCTTATTATTACTTTATTATTGTAACACAGATTTTCTTCATTTACTGTGCTCAGTCTTTTGTTGCTGATGTCTTTTCTTTATAGATGTTGTTTTTAACATATTGAGCAATTCTTAAGTAATAGTTCATTAATGTCTTAAATAATGTTTGACTAATTGTTGTATATTTTCTGTTTGCATACATAAACTCTATCATTAACAGAAAGAACACTCAGTTATCTTGTTCTTCACAATAATAAAAATGTAAATAGTGTTTTAAAATTTAGTTCTGTCTTTTCATTTAATTATTAGTTTGTAAATAAAAGACAGTGCTTAATCTTTGTTTTATCTAAAGTTGATAACAGAATTTAAATCAATATATATTAATAACAATTGATTCTCAGTCTAAGACAATATCTCTAAGTTCTTCATAACAGTATATGATCTGTTTAATATATATGTTAGCTAACTTGATTGCAGTGAGTTTTTTAGTAACAGAAATATATTGAGTTATCTTTGTAAGATAATTCACAATTATTAGTATAAAGTCATAAATATCAGTTTCTTGTCTGCTAGACAGCAAGTCAGTGATTATATTCATTGTTATTTTCTTTTATGATTAAGTAGATAATGACAATAACTGTAATTTGTCATATAAGCAGTGTCTTAATACTTAAAATCTTAAACATACAGCACACAAAGCAACATATTCTTGAACATCATTCATTATATTGACTCAGTAATATTTTCTAAACAATAAATTCATTATTCTGTTTACTTTATAATGTTCTGCTAAAACATTGTCATGATGCAGCTTTATAAGCTCATTCTTAATGACTTTGTTAAATAATATGTATATCTTGTTTTTGTGATGAAGTAGTTCAGTGAAATTAAACATTCACAAACTATCATCAATTTCTTAATAGCTACAGTTACTCTGTAATTTCAAGTCTTATTGCATCTTTACTGTTAGAACATTAGTGTTCTGCAAGAGATGAACAAATTCAAGAAAGAGTGATTGCTTTTTATTATGTATTATTTTGCTGTTAATTATTTTCTGAATCAATGCATATAAAATGAACTGTTTACAATCAGTAATTTCAGCAACAGAGTTAAGCAGCTCTTCTGTTATGTTGTATATAGATAAATTAAATATATAATCATTATTCTTCAATTCATTTTTAAATAAAGACTCTCTAAATCTTCTGTTGACTTATTCTTAACAGTTATGATCTTTAGCTTAAGTACTTAATTAATATTCTTTTAATAAAATGATCAGTATAATTTGCAGATCTAAGCTTTAAGCATTGATTTAATTAATTAAAGCAGTAATGCTTGATTTTAATTCTTAAGATAGTGTAATCAGCTTTCATTGCAATGTTAACAGCAATCTATTTATGTTCTTTTTAACTTTATAGTCAGAGTGTCTCAACAGTGCATCAGCAGAATTTGTTTTCTTTAATTGATGTGTAATTATAAAATTATAAGCAGCTAATCTCATAACTCAGTATGCTTATCTTCTATTTAATGATTTTACATTCATAAATTCTTGTAGATTATTGTGATTTGTGAGTACCTCAATGAGATAATAACTATTCTCAAGATAGTATCATCAGTGTTTAAATGTCTTCACAATTGTCAATAATTCTTGATCATAAATTTCATAGCATGTTTCAGTTAAATTTAACTTTCTTAATCAGAAGACAACAGAGTGTCATTGAGCATTCATTTACAGCTATGAGTAAATATTTATTAACTTAACTATTAAGATATCAATTTTAATCTGAGCTCTTAGCTCTGAGTTAAAGTGTATCAGAATAGATGTCTATGTAAAGATGTTGTAAAGCTTATAAAACACTTACACTATTATTTATAATTACTTAAAGATATCTATCTTCTTGCTGTTCTTGCTGTCTTTTAATAGATCAGTTAAAGAAGCAATGATCTTAGAATATCTCTGTATAAAGTGATGATAAAAGTTTGAAAATTCTAGAAATATTTATATCTTACAGTAACTTCTAGATACTGATCATTTCTTTATGATTTTAATCTGTTGTTGATTCATCAAAACATCAGTAGTGAAGATAATAAACTTAAGAAATTTTATCTGTATAATATAAAAAGTGCACTTCTTTAAATTTGCATACAGTTTAAATCATTAAAATCACTTCAGAATTTGTTTTACATAACTTTAATGTTCTTTTAGAGAACTGAAATAGATCAAGATATTATTTAGATATATTACATAAAAGACATTAACTAGCTCAGTTAATGTCTAATTGATATAGACTTAAAAGATTATTGAGACATTAGTCAGTCTGAATGATATGTTTATGTACTTAAAATGATTATAGCATGTATAAAACACAGTTTTTCACTTATTGCCTTTCTTAATTCTAATGTGATGATAAGCATTCTTAAGATCTAGTTTAATGAACATCTTGACTTCACTTAAATGATTAAGTGTCTCATTAATCAGCAACAAAGAGTGACAATTTTTAACAGTAATTTTGTTAAGATCTTTATAATTAATATATAGATATAAGTTCTCTTCATTTTTTAAAATAAACAAAACTGATGCTTCTGCAGAGCTAACAGAATGTTGTATTTATTTCTTTGTTAAAACATTATCTAGATATTCTTTAAGCACTTATAGCTCTGTTTTCAACAGATTGTAAAGTAAATCATAGAATGATTTATGCTTCTTTATCTTTATGACATAATCATGATCTTAATAAGATAATAACTTGTTAACATTCTCTTCAGAGAACACATCTATGTATTTATTGTATTGTTAAGATAGTGTTAACATATTATTAATGACATGTACAGCAGTTGTTGATGAGTCTGACTCAGGCATCATCAATAATGTGTAAATAGTAAGTTAATTTTAAATGTTATTGATAAATGCTTTAGACTCATCAATAATTAAAGATATTTGTTTTATCTGATAACATTATGTGCACAAGTCACAATCAATATGAATGCATTGTTGTTTCAGATCTAAAAGATCAAAGATGAGTTCAAATTCATTCTTATTTAAAATATAGAACAACTGCTTTTCAGTTTACTTTTATTCTTAATTGTTGATGAATTTATACTTTATTAAATATGCATTATAACAGTAAATATATTATCTCTTTAAAAGCTCTGATCTCAGAAGTTCTGCATTAATTTATGTTAATTAATGAGTAACAGCATATTATTAAAACATTACATTAATCTTTGCTGCAGTGTTCAACAGTACACTGATAAAGACTTAATTAGATTTAATTTAAACTTAATTTTTCTTTATAATGCTAAATTTCTTTATGATCTTTAATTTAATTTTTGTTACTAAAATGCAGTTAACAAGACTCTGTCTTTTTTTGCTTTGACTGCATTAATCTTAATGTAATTAAGATTTTTCAAAGAACTTCTATAGTTCTTTATGAAATGATTTAATCTCTTACAGTTATAGCAATTATTCTTTTTAACATCAGTCTCAAAATGAAGTTTGTTTACATTGTTATGATGACTTAATTTTATAATCTTAAAGTTAAGATAATTGTTCTGCTGTGACTTTGCTGCCTGAGTAAAAGAATATAAATAATGTTTATAAATTTTCTTAATGATATAACTTCAAATTATATAATCATCTATAAATTACTGATTAATCTCTAGTCTAGCAATCAGAGCTATTAAGCTTTTTCTTGTCTTTAAGAAATCTTAATAGTTGATTAAAACTGCTTAAATCTTTAATTAAAGTTTTATAAAAAAAAATAACTTATTTTCTGTTTCTCTGTATAGCTCAGAAGCTGATTCTTTAGCATATTAAAATATATTATAAAAGCTTAAACTGATTAAATAAATTTCTATATAACTTCTAAATATTTCTGTACTGTATTAAATCTGTAATTCACTGAGTTCTCAATGAGATTGAGCAGAAACTTTAAAAAGAATATTTATAACTTATTATTTAGAAGTTTGCTCTCATTAATGTGATGAAATCATGCATTTTAAGATTCTTTTGCTAAGAACTACATAACAAAGAGAATTTTATTATAAGTATTGAAGAAGTTTTTAGAGATTAAGCAGAATGCTGTCACAGCACTGTATATAAATTTAATATGTTTATGAATGAACTTCTCATTATATATAAACAAGTTCTTTAGTTATTGAGTTCATTTTGCTGAAAGTACATACAAGACTTTGAATGCATGTTGCTTTGTTAAATTTAAAGAGTTAATGAAAGTATAAAAAGATTCTGTATGCAGTTCTTTCTCAAATAAGACTTAAGAATCTTTATCTTTTAGAAGTTCATTAATCTCATTATGCATATTAAATACTTATAGTTCACAATTAATTTTCATAAATCATCATCTTTTCTCATTATTGATCTGTCTAATTTCAGTTAAATAAATCTATTTATTTAAATGTTAATTCTTCTTCTCTACAATTTAAATAGCAATCTAAATCTCTACAGATTTTTATTCTTTAGAAATTACTTAAGTCTCAATATAATTAAAAAATAATTCTGTTCTATTTTGCTGACTTTTAGTCTACATATTGTAATGTAATGAATTGTCACTCTTTAAAAAGATAGAGTTGTTAAAATTGTGAATTTATGAGTCTTTTATCTATAAGAGATTGATGAGTAAGATATATAACAATATAAGACACTACATTATGACAGCTATTCAATGAAGTTTTGATGTTAAGATTTTGTATTAATAAAGATTAACAATTAAGAAACTTAAAAGATTTATATGCAAAGACTGTCTATATAGTACTTCACTTATCAATCATTGTGTAAGAAGTTCAGCTATAATTCAGTATAAGTACATAATGATATTATGACAGTACTCTGAGCAGAGTCATTTAAGTAAATGATTTAAAGATTAAAATTAATGATTATTAAGTAATTATTGATGATCTTAATAGCTGATGCATCAATTGCTGTAATAAGTCTTTTAAATAATAAATTTATATGATCTTTAATCTTTCTTAACTCATAACTATGATCATCATCAGTAATTACATATTCTGAGTGTGCACTGTTTAACATATTTATAATACTTAATTATATTGCTTTTATATTTAAAGTTTAATCATAATCATTGTTGTTAAGTCTTAAATTAATGTTTTTATCTTAATCATTATTACAAAGTCTGAAGTTAATGTTGTTCTTATAGTCATTATTATTATAAAGATCATTATCACTGAAATAATGATTTAATAAAAGCTCTATATATAATTCAGTTATTGTTGAATTCAGCTTATTTACTGATGAATCTTTTTCATTATTATTGACAATCATTGTCAATACAGATCTCTCTTCAATTCTTTTTATCATTTTTGCTGTAAAAATAAACATATTATAATATTTAATCAGCATAATGTTCTCAATGATGTCTGAGTTCAGTCAATTTCAACAATATATAATTACATCTTAAGTCATATTGAATAAATGTTTAACTTTAATATCTACTGCAGAAATTGCAAGTACATCTTTTACAAATTATATCATTACTGATTTTAACTTCTTCATTAGCTTTCAATAATTAAGTATTAAAACATTTACATTTAATACTGAAGACTTTTATAGATAATCTGAGACTTCTTTTGTTACAGATATGTTTTAATACTTTTTTACATTTTTTATATAATTCATTATTACTATCATCTTCTTCTTCTTTGAGTCAAGAATTCTCAAATCATCATTTAATAATTTCTTCTTCAAGTGTTAATAATTAACTCTGTAATATTGTTGAAACTTAAATTCATACTTTAAACATAAATCTTTTCAATTTTCTCTTTATTGAAACAATATGTCAGTCTTATTATATAATATTTATTGAGAACTGAGAATATTCTACATTATATATGTTAAGTCTATTGCATAAATTCAATATAACATTAAAATTATAAAATAATTCTTAATTGATTTCTATCTTTTTATAATACTGAGTCAGTTTCTTTTTTAATGCATTAATAACATTTTACAGCTCAGCACTAAAGAACAATTTAAACTTTCTAATTACTTCATTTTGTTTTTTAAGATGATTAAATAAATCATTGTATGCATATTACAATTTATAAATTATAAATTTATTAATAATACTCATTGTCTCTGTTCAGTTCTTAAAGTGCTTCAGAAGATGCAGTATATATTTAATATATTATTATTTTTTTATATTATATCTAAAAAATTTCATTCTACTTATTGTTAAAGTTAGACATTCTATTCATTAAGAAAGTTCAGTTTATAGTTTATATACTTAACTCAACATATTATATAAAGAGTTTTACTGAGTTCTTACATTTTCAGTTATATTTTATAAATTTGTCTTCTACAAATCATTGAACAACTCTAGATGCTGTGATGATGTTATAATGACAATAGTTAATAATTAAATTTATATAAGACTTTTATTAAAATATTAACTCAATAAATATGAACATTATAATAAAGCATTATAAAAGATATATTAATCTTTTTCAGTATAATGTTAAAGAAGTAGTCTTTATTAATTGTGAAATTTTGTAACTCATCATTATTAAATGTAATGATGAATTAATCATTTTTTGCATTCACTTTCAGATATATAAATAGACTGAGTGTAGAGTCAAGTCAAGTCAAAAAAAAGTGCACTTAATCTGAATCTGCATTAGAATCTGAGTTGAGTTAGGTTAAATTTATGTACAGATTAACTCTATTTACAATCTGTGCAGATACTTGCATGTAAGTAAGACTAGTCATTATGAGTAAGGTTAGAGCTAAAGCTCAAAAATGTGAAAGCTTATTAATATATTAGTTATAATAAATTATACCTTAACTAGCCATATAGGGATAAATTACACAGTCACAAGATATATTACTGAATAAGTTACGAAAATCATGACTTTTCACAAAGGTACATGTTAGAAACACACATTAGTAAGCATGTGTATGTGCTTACTAAGTACATATACATACTTACTAAGACTATATATAATCTGTGAAAAACTTATAACTCTACACAGATCAGGTCAGATTAACCTGCACCTAACTCAGCTAAATAAAAGTTAGTTTAATCTAACTTAATACTTAAACTCAACTCTGACTTATGTGACCTATAGATAATCTGTGCACTCAGTCTATATATAAATAGCTGACTAACTACAAGCTAAATTATATGTGTTATATAATTTATAATTTCAGTTTCATCATTTTAAATAATATTTTTCTGACTTAAAAGTTGACTTAAATAATGTTATAATGTATAATTGTTGAATGCATTATCTGCTGTAACTATCAGCAATTAATGTGTCAGATTTCACTTCTTCAATATCTTAAAAATATATTTAGCAAGATTTTCATCATTATATTGATTTTTTAGTTCTTTAAAGACTAAAAGTATTTCTGTATACTTTTACTCAGTGTCAATAAAGTATGCAGTAATGTCTAGAAATGTAAGATAATTTAAACTGATTTATTCATTAAATACAATAAAGACTTTAATCTATATTTTAAACTCTGTAAGCACATCTTTTTAGACATTTACAGCATAATATTTAAAAAGTTATACAATTTTAATTCAATCTAAAATCTTAATATCAGCACAACACATTCAGATAAGCTTTTAAAACTTTACATACTTAATAACATAAAAAAATAGATTGAGTACTATGATGAATTGAAGAATTTACTGATTAAAGATTTTAAAAATAAAATAATTTAATTTAATAATGATTTTTTAAGCTGTCTGTCAAAAAGTAAGCATTATATTAAAGCATTATAATTAAAAATTATAATATATCTTTAAGTTTATTACTTCAAAGATTGAAATCTATCTTTTTAATGCTGATTTTATTTTTTGATAACTGCTGCTTTTTAAATAACATTTTATGATGATTGTTTCATTATTTTTTAATGCTGAATAATTTATAATATTATAACAGTTAATACACATCATATTTAATCTTTCATCATATTTACTAGCTACTTCAGCAAAGAACTTTCAGATATTTGCTGAATAAGCTGAACTATTTTATGTTGTTTAAATATGATTTTTAATTTTTATATTTATGTTTTAACTTTATATAGTTATTTCTCATTAATCTTAAAACTCTTACTTTATTAAAGATCTTTAAAGAACATACTTTGAGTTTGAAGTGTTTGCAAGAATTAAAGAATAAAATTAATTTAATTAAAATGACTTAATTCTGTCATTAAAAGTATTTAGAAATAATTTTTTTAAGTTATTTAAGATTTGAGTGAATAATGAGCTGTATAAAGACATGATGTTGAGTTATTGTAGTAAGTTAAATAAATAAATGATATTTTATTGTATTTTAAGTGATGTATTAATGATAATGTGTTGTAAGAGTTTCAAAATTAATATATATAAGATTGTAGTCATGTAACAGAATATGTATTTAAATGTAAAATGAATTTTTTACAATTATTGAAAGAATAATGAGTACTTGTGCTATCTGTCTATCTAGTAAATCTAATGTGTCAATGTTGACTGCAGTCAACTTAAATGTGATTAAATGAATAACAGAAGCTCTCTTATTTAAGACAAAAGAAGACTCTGTTAATCTTTTATGCTAAGATTAAAGAAGTTAAGAAAGCAAATAGAGCACTGTACTTCTTAATATTTTTATTTAGTGCATTCATATCTATTGACTCTCATTATTGTTAAGTCTCAGCTAATACACAAAGCACTTAAACATCTGTCTTAACAAGAGCTTAATCAGTTCATTAGCTATCATGTCTTAACTAAACACAAAGTTCATCTGAATCTGATTTCTCTTGTGCAGATCTTGAATATAATAATAAATGACATTGATGTATTTTAATCACTTATGTATATAAGCATTCTTAATCAGTGTTAAAACAGCCTGATTGTTTCTTTTAAGCTAAAGAAATGTGTTTTTTCTATGAATCTCATTCTTTTAAATGCTCACACAATGTAAATTAACTTCAAGATACTTGCCTAATTTTATATTTCTTAATATTTAAGTGAGTCAGACTTCAGTCTTTGCACATATTGACATGATTATGTATTCAGTCTCTGTAATTAATGTTATCACTAACTTTTATTTCTGACTGACTCATGACACAGAATTTTTCTTAAACAGAAAGATATAATTTAAAACAAATCTTTTGTCTAACTTGTCTGATGCATAGTCAGAGTCAGAGTATTTAAGTAGATCTTGACTTTTACTGAGCTCATATATGATTTTAAGATTAATGATTAATCATATATATCATAACAATCTCTTAAATGCATGCTCATAATGTTCTGTAGAGTCACTGAGATACTGACTTAGTTATTTTAAAATAAAGAAGATATCTAAATACATATAAATTGCAGCATACATAAGACTTTCAATAATCTGCTGATATTTTCTTTAATCTATGCATTGATCATTAAAATTAGCTGAGCAAAGAGAGTCATATTTATTCAGTGAGATCTCAGTGCATTAGTGCTTATTACTTTGCATATAAAGATCTCTGAGCATCTTATTGACATAGTGTGTCTAATTTATGTGCAGTGTTCTTTTCTTGCAGTTACAGATTATTTAAATGTCAAGAATTTTCTATGTCTTCTTTAAGTTCTTAATCTTGAATAAGCTTCTGAGAAACTTTTTGAATTAGAGAACATTTAAGAGGTTTGATGAGATTATAATGATATCATTTACATAAAGAAGTAGCATAATGCTCTTGACAGTGTAAATTAAAAGATATAAGTTCACATTGCTTTGATGAAAATCTAACTAAAAAAACTTAATGATACATTGTTCATGTCAATCTCTGACAGCTTGCTTCAGATCATATAGACTGCACAGAATGTGTAGTATACAGTTAAAGATAGTTGTAACTTTAAGAGATAATGTTATGTAGATTGTTTTCTTTAAAAATGACTCAGTAAAAATATTGTTGATATTTATTTAATGACACTCTAGATCTTTGAGTGCAACTAGAGTCAGAAAGACATGAAGAGTATTAAACTTTACAGTTAATGCAAAAATATCTTTATAATTGATGCTGTACATCTATAAGAATTCTCTTGTCATTACTTTTATCTTCAATTTGTCAAGAAAATCATCAGCATGCAGCTTAAATTTAAATATTCATTTACTAATCATAATGTTGATTTCTCTTAACAGAACAGTCTCTTCTTAAATGTCATTCACTGTAAATGTTGTTAACTCTACATTAATGATGTTCTTTTACATCTTTTCTCAGATTAAGTCTCTCACTGCTTCAGCATATATTAGAGAAGTTAAGATATCAATTTTTACTGAGTACTTACTATTCTCATCATTGACTGTAAATGCAGTCAATGTCAGCATAACTCTTAAGATCTTTGTCATGAACTCATTAAAATTAATGTCATTGTTCTTTTATCTTTTCTTTAATATCTCAATGTACAGAAATGTCTTGACTTTCTTAATTGAGATGCTCATGTCTAAATGACTAATTTTGTTGACAGAAATCTCAACATAAGAGAAGAGCTTTAATGCATTATGATCAAAGTTAATTGCAGTTAACTTTAATAATGAATTGTCTGTGATCTCTTTCTTTAATAATGTGACAACAAAATGAGAACTTGTCAGTCTAAACTCATAAAATTACATATTAAGTTCTGAGAACTGTTTCAGTGAAGCAGCTGCAGTCTCAGTCTTATGTAATTATTTAATAAACTTTCATTTTAAAAGAATGTTCAGTATCTATCTATGAAGTCTTACATCAATGCTGTCTTCTTTCTCATTTTTAACAAACTTAACAGCATAACTCTTAATGATCTACTTAAGATCTGATGCTCAAAGCAGATACTGCTTTGTGATTTTTTCATTATAACTCATAAATACTTTCACTTATTCTTAATTCATAAACTTATTCTGTCTGCTCTTAGACAGAAACTTTAAGTCAATATAGAAGTAGTATTTGCATTCTTACATATATACATAATTAATAAATAATTTCATCTTGATGAACACTTTCTCTGAAGTGACTTATTTATCATTGATTAAGAAATCAGTTACTATATAGTTATAAAGATAAACATCAGTCTGTGCAGTCTCTGCTCAGAACTTTATTGAGAGTTCAGTCTTTTTAATCATTGTATGCACTGAGTTCTCAGTGATTCTGATTATTTTCTTAATTACATCATTTTAAATTGACATATAAAGCACTATATATTATAATACAATGCTGAAAGATATACATCACTCATTAAGAGTAGATCTTAGCTCTATTGCATTGTTGCTTTATATAGCAAGAATCTTTGCATTAAACTAAAGTTTAATCTTTAATTATTACTTTTACAGTTTCTGCAGAGCATTGTCTTGTTACTTTAGTGATATTGTTTATATTTTTTGTAAATGATTATTTACAATTTTCAGAAAGTATTGATAGTCAGTGAATGACAAAGACAGATATTCATATATGTTGATGAAGATTAAAATAAGAATGTTAACTTTTTTTTTATTTATGTTGTGTTCTTGCTGATTCATGAACTTAGTCAGAGTATAGATCTCATATACATTGATATTGTTCTTAATAATGAGAATTAACTTGCTTAAAGTGATGATCTTATAAAGATCATGAAGCTTAGCTGCATTAAGATGAACAAATTGATGATGTCAGAGTCTATATGTCTTGACTTTGTTGTTATGTGACATAACTGTGTCATCATTCATTTACACATTCTCATTAAGTGTATCTGTAATAAATCTAAGATTCTAAATCTATAAATTCTTACATGCTTCTGAAAGAGCAATCTCTGACTTACTTTGTATATGCATAGCAGAGAGTAAAACAAATTCATTAAAATCATTTAAAATGTGCTTAACTATGTAGATTCTTTCTTTCTTAAATGCTTTTAACATAAGCTTTCTGCTCTTATTTTACATATAAAGATTCTTATGATCAAAATATTTAAGCAGTTTCTTCTTACACATCTTCTTTTCTGACAGAAGATTGACTTCAAGCTTTAAAACATAAAGTGTTGAATTTAAAAGAACTGAATTCTCATTCTTATTCTGCATAGTGACTGTGTCATAGTAATTAATATATAATTTTTTCTCTCTGACTTTGATGATACATCATTGCATGCACATCAGAGAGTCACTGAAAAGCTAAAGTTTATCAATTATATAAGATAAGATATCAGAGTCTGTGACTCAATCTGATTAAGAAATCTTATTAATGATGTTTTTAAAGATAACAGTGATCTTCTTATCAAACTTATCTACAGCTTCAGACTTCTATGTGCTGAGTTTCTTTTCAGAAATAATCTTTACATTATATGTTTAATTTCTTCTTTTATTTCTATGCAAGTTAACTACAATCAACTTAACTCACTTCTTAACTGTCTTAACTAACTTTGTGAACTGTATGATCTTATAAATCACAGAGACATATTTACAGTTCTGTTTGCAGTAAGTATTATTACAAAAAAAGCAGATTAAAGTTCTATATAATGATAAGTAATCACTGTTTAAGCTTAAATGTCTTCTATAATTATACTATAAGATTTACTATTCTTAATGACTCTTGTTCTGTCTTTGCTGCTCAGCTCATAAAGCATTATTAGATGTCTTCAGTTAAGTCTTCTTTTTCTGAAGTTTCTGCAGATTCATCTTAATGTTAGATGTATTCTAAGCATTAATGATGTCATAAATAACAGCATACTTTACTGACAATGCTTAAAGCAATATTTAAAATCACTGCTTAAATGTAATGAAGTTCTTAAATCTTAACTGTGTTGCAGCAATCTTTTTGTCAAGATTGCTGAGTTAAGTTCATGTCTCATTAACAGTTATGTTTAATGACATCTTATATTCAACAAACTTCATCAAATATTGTCTCTCAGTTATCTACAGTTTCTTTTTGTACTTTAAGAAGAGAACATTTCAAGCTTCTTTTACTATGATTTTATTCATAAAATAATTCTTATTATCAACATTGATGCAGACTGTAATTTAGAACAGAGCTCTGCTGTTGATTTACTGATTCTTAAAATTGAGACTGCTTAATAAAAAGAAAGAAAAGACATTATTGATGAATGTATTGTTTGTAAAGACTTAAATAAGAATCTTTATTATATATTAAAGATTCTTGTCAGTCAGTCATCTCTTTATGTAAACAAATCATTTCTCACAGTTCTCTTGAGTAAGAATAGAAATTAAATGTTGCTTTATAAAGAATGATGATTTGTGCTCTTGATTCATAGTGATGATTGACATACAGTATAAGAATTGAAGATAAAAGAATGTGTTGTAAAGATAAATGTAATAACAGAAGAGATATATGTATGTACTGTCTACTTATAACAATGTAAAGAATGCTTATTTGTCAATACTTAACTTGTATTAAGCTGTCAAATCATTGTGCTCATCATACTTATCTTGTTTTGCTCTGATAAGCAGTGTATCAGAAATTATCTGTTTGTTTTACTTCAATAAGCAGCATATTAAGAGCTGTATACTTGTTTTGCTTTAATGAGCAGCATATTAAGAGCTATATACACTAAATCAGTCTGCACTTTCTCTGAGAAGTCTCTTGCTAATTTGAGCTCATAATTTATTGAAAGAATAATGAGTACTTGTGCTATCTGTCTATTTAGTAAATCTAATGTGTTAATGTTGACTGCAGTTGACTTAGATGTGATTAGATGAATAACAAAAGCTCTTTTATCTAAGGTAGAAGAAGACTCTGTTAGTCTCTTATGCTAAGACTAAAGAAGTCAAGAAAGTGAATAGAGCACTGCACTTCTCAATAACAATATTAATTATGATAAATATTATTTGAAAATTATTATATATAGCAAATATTAAGTATCAATAAAGAGATTTCTCATTGAAAAATCTTTAATTAATAATTAAAGATCTATTTAATTATTCTTTATCTTACATCTTTAATCTTTAAAGATCAGCTTTTTATTCAATTAATAATGCTTATTTATTATTCTTCTCACTACTCTCTTCATCATTAATAAATTCAATATTCTTCTCATTATCTTCATTGTCATTAATTAAGTCATTAAGAACAAATTCATTAATGAAATCATCATTTAAAAATTTCTCATCTTTAAACATCATTATACAAGCTTCATCAACATCTTTAATTATACTCTTTTCATCTTCTTTCTTCTGATCAAATACAGACTCTTAAATGTAACTAATTAATGTTAAAGTTAAGAAGTGTTATAATTAAGTAATATAATATTTATGCATAATTAAAGTCATTAATGTGTTTAAAATCAAGAACTTCACTATAAAAGTAATGTATGATTTTAATAAAATCAAAATCTTCAGCATTATGTAGTTCTTATTCTTCTGTATTATTAAGAACTCTTTCTCAATACTTAATTACAATTATTAAATGCTTTTCAATTTAATAATTAATGTTGATGCACTTCTGCTCAATAACTTCATCTTTATTGATATTCTAAAGAATGTCAAAGAGTCTATAAAAAATATAAATGTAATATATTTTTTATTTTATTTTCTTGAACTTTCACTCTTCTTTTAGCACAAGAACTTCAGCAAATAATATTTTCTTTTTAGTTTTCTTTTTAAGTTAAGCTCAATTCTCATTCTTTATTAACTTATTTCTCAGCTCATCTTCATAATAAACATCTATAGATAATTAAAAACAATATAATTGAGCATAATAATTTTAAGAAAGTCTTATAAGAAATTTTACAATCATACTACTTCTTTAAAATCTTATCTTTAATCTTCTCTTTCATAATCTTCTTCAATGCTGAGTCTGCAGTTTAATATAAATCAATCTTCTTTAATGTATCTCTTTTTTGTTTTATAATTTTATAGTTCATCATTTTTGCATTTTTAATTCATTTAAGTTCTTATTCTTCATACATTTCTGTTATTTCTTTCTTGCACATACAATCTTTAAATTGTTTAAATATTTACTAAATATCTTCTTTAAATCATATATAGACTTCTATGAATGATCATAGCAGTCAAATCTCTCTTTAAAGATTGAGAGTAAATTAAAAGTTAAGTATTTTACAGTTTACAGTGAAAGCTTAATGTTTAAATTTGTCATAATGAAAATTTAGAATATATAGTTAGCTGCTGAGTTCTATATTGAGTGATATAATTAAACATTATATGTATACATTACAGCTATGCATTAAAATGAAGTACAAAAGCAATGTATAAGATTAAATCTTAAGAAATGAGCAGTAAAATAAGTAATAACATTGAGTAACATATTTATTGAGTATAGAGATTGAGTATAGAGACTGAGTAGAGATAGAGTAAGTGTAATAGATTGAGTAATAGAAATAAAGATAAGAAAGTGTTAGATTGAGTGTTAGAAGTAAGTATGTTAATATATTTATTCATAACATTGATATATATATTATAAATAAATGTGTTGTTTACTAACAATTTAATATTTAAGTATTGTTAATATCTAAAAGCTCTCAACACATCTTTTAACTACATACTTTTAAATTACAACACACTTTTAAACTACAATGCATCTTTAAACTACAAGATCACTTTAAAACTCATTATCATTCAGAGATGCATTTGAACTGTTCTTTAATAATGCTTTTGTTAACTTAATTTTAAAGCATTATTGTATTATTATATCATGTTATAACATATATTAAGAAAACTTCAAGATGCAGTGCTATAAAGACTGTATTAAATGAAGAGAAGACAGCAGCAGCAGAAAAGACATTTAAAAAGACATTTAAGAAAGAAAAAACTGATGTTGATGAAAAAAAAAAGAAAATAATGCTGTAGATATAGAAGAAAACATTAAAGTATTTAAGTCAGCTCATTATTGAAAGTTAGATAGTAAGCTTAATTTTAATATACAATATAATACTTAATAATAATGCTTTGTTCTACAGCTATTATTCTTTATAAAATACATTGCTATCAGAAATTAACAGATTTTTTAATAGTAAAACTATTCTTTCAAAAGCTTTGTTATAAGATAACTTAAGATTATTTAAAAAGAGTTTTTTCTCAATATAAAATGTTTTGCTTTCAAAGCTCAGTCATTGAAAGTCTGTAGAAGACAGTAAAAATATACATTGTTGTTTTTTTTAAAAGTATGTTTAATGAATTATACAGTAATTATCATTTATTAGTTAACAGAAAGTAGATGTCAATCTGACTGCAATTTATGTAAAGTAAGTTATTATTTAGCATAAGAACATGTTTTTTATTAAAAGATATATGCATAACTGAAACATTGTGTCTAAAGATGCAGATTGAAGCAATCATTATTAAACTATTTTGAGAATATTTAACTCTCAATATAGTAAATAAATAAATTAAATTGAAAGCTATTCAACTATGTATAGACTGAGTGCACAAGTTATCTATAGATCATACAGATCTGAGTTGAGTCTGAGTGTCAAGTTAGATAGAGTGAACTTTTTTTAACTTAAATTAAGTACAAATTAATCTGACCTAACTCTGTGTGAATTGCAGATTATTTGCAGGCTAAGTAAGCAAGAATTAGTCTGACTAAGTAAGTATAAGTTAATATAAATATGTGAAAGTTTTTGTTAGTTAGTTTGATAGTGTGCATGTTAGAATTACACATTAGAAATGAAGATTTCATCTTAAATCATAGCATGTACTATTCTTTGAAAGTGCATAATGATGTTATCATCAACTATGCTATAACTCTATGCTACAAAGCCTAATCAGCACTTAAAACAATCATCATCATTTACTAATGAGAATTCATCTTCATTCACTGTTTAAAGATCTATATCTTTCAACATTAAAAGACTTAAGACACAAACAATCATCATTCAACATCACTTCATTAACAGAGTAATGTTAAACATCATTTTGTTAACAAAGTGATGTTAAACATTGCTCTGTCAACAGGGATTGAGAATCTCTGACTGTGTAATTTTACTGAAGATTGAGAGTTTCTGACTGTGTAGTTTCATCTAAGATTGAGAGCTCTTAACTATATGATTTTACTGAAGGTTGAAGATTCTTAATCATGTGATTTCATCAGAGATTGAAGACCTTCAACTATGTGATTTCATTGAAGATTGAAGACTCTTAACTATGTAATTTCATCAGAGATTGAAGACTCTCAACTATGTGATTTCATCAGAGATTAAAGATCTTTGACTGTGTGATTTCATTAAAGATTGAAGATTCTTAACTATGTAATTTCATCAGAGATTGAAGATCTCTGACTGTGTGATTTCATCAGAGATTGAAGATCTCTGACTGTGTAATTTCATCAGAGATTGAAGATCTCTGACTGTGTAATTTTATTAGAGATTAAAGATTCTTAACTGTATGATTTCATCAGAGATTAAAGGTCTCTGACTGTGTGATTGAGTGATGTGATGAATGATGAAATAGTGAAGCATGAAGAAGAAGTGATGTAAATAAAGACAATGTAATTAGAGTTAATTTAATATTCACTGTTAAGAGTTAGCATTATTTACTGTCAGATTACTCTCATATAAATTTATTTATTATTTATCTCTCTTCATTCTCTTCTTTCTTCTCACTCTTTCAATGCAAATGTTCTTTCTAACACACAATATATTTCTCTTGAAAGCAGAGAAGTTGACATTGTATTTTGAATAGATTGTAATCTCATGAATTTTTTGCATTTATTGACATAACTATTAAGTAAATCTCTTCTAACTCTCTTTTTGAGATGAGCTGAGAGAATTAATAGTGTAGTTAATTGTAAAGATATTATAATATTGACTGATTCATTCAAGTTATGGCATTTTAGTCTTTTAATGAGAAATTCTAACATGCATGTATCAGTTAGCTGTCTTCATAGATATTAAGTTTCATATCTTTGTTCAGATCATCAGAGTCATCATTTAAAGTATTGTGAAAATTGCACTTCAAAATGTCATAAGTAATTTAATTCAGAGTATTAGTCAGGCTGTTATCTGAAATGTTAGAATGATTGCAATTCAGAATAAATACATAAGATAGATGCTTCATATCTATATTAACTTCATCTGAAAACAAGTCTTCTGCAGCATTCTTTCTTTCAGTTATAAAATAATTCAGTTTTTAATGTTGAAGTAAATTGAACTTAATCATCATAATGATCTTAATGATGACTTTATTTAGTTAATCTCTTCAATAAATAATGACATCTCAAGCAAGATTGAACAGTCATTCAATCTCAACATTAGCAATAAATATAGCAAGAACATTCTTGATCATTGTAACTAATATTGAAAAGATCATAATCTGTAATTTTCAGTACTTTAAAATGTTAAGATCATTCTTATTAACTGAGTACAGTGAAGAATTTAAGTATTGATTGACTTTTAAATCAATAGTTATGATATCATTAAGTTGAGTCTTGAATTTCTGTGCTTTTGTAATGAGATTTATGAACAATTTAATGATAGATGATGTTGAATTTTAGATACAATTATGTGACAAAGCATTCTCATATAAACAATAATGATCTTTATAATAAGTCTGAAACTCAGTTTAATATTATGTATAATATGTCTGACCTCACTTAGCTGACTGCACACCTTAGTAATTAGTGATGTACATTAAAAATATGCATTAAAAAGATCAGTAAAAACATACTTAATACAGTGAAAGTTTCTGTGTAAAGTCAAGAATGATAACAATGTTATATAACAAGTCATTCTCATCTTCTGTTTACACATAATACTTCTTCATCTTAATTAATACTTTCTCAATAACTATCTTCAGCTTTACTGTTCACTTCAAGGTTGAGTTTAATTTCTTTATGTTATTTTGATTCTTTAGATAATTGAAAAGATTGATGTACATAAGAAATGTCTTATGCATGATTGAATTATACATTTAATTTATTGATTTTATGTACTTCTTAAAGAATTGAAGAAGCATCATTATATATATGACTTGCTGTCACTTCTGCTCAGATACATATAGAGTCTTAAGCTTCTTGCTTAATTTTGTGATTCTGTCACACTCTTGACTGATTCAGACACATATATCATTGCAAAGTTAATAGATTCTTTACATTATATTATAAATAGAGTTTCATTGTGTTCTGACATTCTGTATAAGTGTTAGAGCAGAATGTAAATGAATAAGATACTAAATTTTCTTAAATATTTTGTATTGCTGCAGAGAGAAATTCATAGCAATAGCAAGTTGTCAAATCTAGATATTTAAGAATGTGTTAATCATATCTGTTAGAACTATCTGTTAGAAACAAGATAGTAATATATTTTGAATAAAGTGTTAAATAAAGTGATTTTCTTGATGATTTATGTCAAATTATTCTCATTAAATGATAAAGTAATTGACTCATTAATCATCAATGCCTTTAACAAGTCAAGTAGATTCTTGACAGCTAGCTAAATAATATGTGTAAAGTAAGAAATAACATTGACTGCAATCTGTTATATAATATCTCTTCTCTTTAAGAGCTCACTCAAAGCTCTTTATATAAATTCATTGTTGCTGCAGTTGTCTGTAGTCACTGCAAGAAGACATTTCTTCAATTTATATTCTTAAAGAATTGCAAAGATCTCTGCAGTCATTGATTGATCAGTATGTTGACTGTGAAGAGATTAAAAGATAAGAAGAATTTTCTGATAATTTCAGTTCTTGTCAATAAAGTAAGTAATAACATTCATAAAGATTAAATAACTGAGACTGATTCAGTTATTAAGTGCAATTAAGATTTTAATAGTTCACTTAAACTCAGTAAGAAGTATTTCTTGAATATTTTAATGTTACATCTTTACTAAATTGTTAAATCAATGTCTATCAGACATCAATGTATCTGACTGCAGCATTTAAATGAGTTTTTGAAATTTAGAGTTCTTAAGTGCTTGAAAAAAAAGATTTAAAAAGAGAAAGCTGTTTAAAAGTTATTTAATGAAGTTTTTAACACTGAAATACTTATTTACTGATTTCTTATCAAGTTTTGTTTGCTGTGCTATGTCAGAGATATGCATTAGAAACATATGTTAAAAAAGCAGAAATCAACATTTTTAAAAGTAAACTAAATATTTATGCTTAAGTAGATGTTTATAATGATAGCTGAACAGTTCTTGATTGATTTATGATTTTAAAGAGAATTTATATCACTGTTAATTAATGTTGAATGAATTATATTCTCATTATAACAACAGCAGATCAAGTAAGATACATTAATATATTGATGTGCTGTCTCTAAATACTTTTGTTACTCATTGCTGACATGAAGATAATCATCTCATTGCATAATACAATGTTTTTAATTAAATTTATCAGTACTAAATTAACTGTCATCAGTGTTCTTTCATTCATAATTAATCAAAATTCATCACTCTTTAAATTCACTCTGCAGCTCATTCTCTCTGACTGAGTCATCATGTTCTAAATATTAAATTAAATATCTTTAAAAGTCAATGAATTTCAAGCTTGAAGAAGATTTCAAAGATAATTTAATTGAAGTATTTAAAGATTCTGTTTGAGAATTAATGACATCATTATAAAGTGTAGATGATGTTGACTGACTGAAAATCATGTAAATGATTAAGTTATAGAAACACAAAGCTTTGAGAATTACTCTGTAAAGTGTGTATGATGTGTTTACAGAATTGTGACACATTTAAAGACATAAACATACTTCATAGTCAGAAATTAAGAATTAAACACAATTACTATTTAATGTTTTTAATGTGTTTTTCTAATGTACAATGACTGCAGAGAGCTCTGCCTTCATTTTAGATATTTATTAATTGAGAAGAACTCTTAATTTAATTACTGAATAAGCTACTCTCAGTTGAATTAAAAAAAGCAATATAATTTAATTATTGCAGTAATTGTCTTATCTATCTCATGTATTTGCTGCTCTTCTTCAAGAAGAAATCAGAAGATAAGATAAAAGCTATATTAATGACTTTGCTATAAATATATTTAAAAGCTGTACTGTATAATCTATGAATGTTATAAATCATCTTTACTTCTATGATATTGTGATGCATTCAAACACATTTAACACATAACACTCATCATTGTAATTAAAGAAATAAAGTTAAGAATTAATGTTTTTAATAAACTTTTCTGATATGTAATCTTCTCATCTTCTTCAGTTTAGATATTATTGAATATGATCATTTTTAAAGTGCATTAAAAGAATTAAATAGTGAAAGTTAATCTTTATATAGAAAGAGAAAGCAAAATTATTTATTTATTTATAATTTGTACAGCAAATCAAAGCATCACTGACTGCTTTTCTTTTTTAATTATTTCAGAGTCTTTCAGCTTTTACTTAAGACAATATGATCACTTCTGTAAACTTTACTTTATCAACAATCTGTTTCTTAAATCATAATGTATGTAATGTTAATAAAAATCATATCATAGAATTCAGCTCTTCAGAGATTCTTCTTAAATTATTCTTTACATCTTCAGAAGTCTACAATTGACATAAGCATGTTAGAATTATCTGTTAAAATTCTTTTATCTTTATTACTATCTCACTAACTACAGCATTCTTTTCACTGACATCTTTCTTCTTAATTTTGTTTTTAGCAACATCTTTAATCAAAAATTCTCTTTAATAATATCATTCTTCACAACTTTTTTCTTAATCATCTCTTTAATCACAACATTCTCTTCAATCACAACTTTCTTCTTATCAAGATTCTTCTTCACAACTTCTTTCTCATCAACATCTTTAATCACATCTTTTTCTTCTTCATCAACATCTTTCTTTACACACAAACTCTCTTTTAATGAGATAACAATGACAAATTTCTTGAGCTTAACTATTTATAATAGTCATTAATATATTAAAAATAACTGTTAGAATTCTCTTACTTCAATTATAAATTCATTAAAATATTTATATTCATTTAAATCTAACTCTATAATTCAGAATTCATCATCATTCTCTGTGCTCAGTGTCATGACAGAACTCTTGTCATCAAAGAGAAAGATATATATTCTTTTTAAGATCTTAAGATCTTTAACTGCACTGAAGAATTTAAGCTTTGAGGTATGTTCTTTTAAGTTTGAAATTGTGTAGCTATTAATGATAAGTAAATATACATTAAAATAAACTGTTAGAACACTTACTTCACTATTATGTTTATGATATTATTAAAGTTCATCATCTACTGCTGAAAGTATGTCATATGCATTTCTGACTTAAGATCATCAGCTATCTAAAGACTGTATCTTTCTGTCAGATAGCTTATTCATTCTCAGTATTAAATTACAAAATCAATGTTTTGCTTTGTCATCTCTTCAATTATTAAATAAATCTATCATATAATGAATAAGTTCTAACAGATTTTTCTAACATATATGTATAATATTTATTTCTTCAGTAATCTTCTTCTTCATTAAAGACTTCACTTTCTTCTTATTCTTCTTTATAATTGCAAAATCTTCAATCTTCATTTATATCTTTTACTTCTTCTGTCTTCTCACAACCTTCTATCTCTCTCAGTTAATCTCTAACTTCAGTCACTTCACTAATGTCTATTAATAGTATTAAATTCATAAAGCTCATAGACATATCACTTTACTGAGTATAATATTAATTCTTCATAATATTCTTTATCAAATTCTTCTTCATCTGCTTTCTTATCTCTACATTGACTTTAACTCACACTGATGTCAGTCTGAGCTTACTTAAAGTATAGTGATGTGTTAATCTGTCATGATCATTTACTTAATTAAGAAGATAAGCATTAAGAGACAGCTCACTTCAATGTTTTTGCTCTGCAGCAATACAGAAATATTAAGAATATTTATTATTCTTCTTATATAAATTGTCACTTTCATCTTCAATATGTTGTTCAGCTTTTCTTAATGATTCAACTTCATGCATTTCTATCAGTCATCATTGTAAGATACAGACTTCAATTTTAGACTTTTATATGCTTAATGTTATTAATGCATTAGAAATAAGCATTAGAACTTACATCAATGTCAGCATTGTTAGACTCAGTAGATAAAGAAATATTCTTAATGATAGTCTTAAATGACATAATATGTAAGATGATGTCTTTCTATATTTTAAGTATTATTAATATGATAGACATAGATGTTCTAACTTATCTTAAAGTTCTTGTAGTATTTTGTGAACATATTGACAACAACATTCATGACAGAGTCTCTTTACATATTAAATGTTATTAATATGTTAGAAACAGACATTAAAATATATCTTATTATCATTGTTGTAATGCTTCTTTAAAGACAATGATGTTAATAAAGATGTAATACAGCATTTTGAAGTTTTAGAAGACATTATGATATATATTATTTCTATTAGATAATTTCAATGTGCATGTCAGTTAGAAAAGAGATATAAATGTTGAAACTCATATTCTTAATGATGTTGATGAAGATGAGATGTTCAGAGTTGAATAATTATGTAAAGAAAGATAAGCTGAGCTGTCAATGTACACTTTGCATAAGTAGATATTATTTAAATACATTAATAATATATTTAAAAAATTGAAATCACACATATTATTTAATATTAATGTATTTAGAATGCATTAAAAATATATTATTAATATAATTTCTTTATTTTTTACAATTTCAATTAAGCTCAGATCATATTTGTCTGTAACATTATTTATTTTGTTTATTATTTTTAAAATTCTTCTAATACATTTAAGATATATTAACAATATATTTATAATATTATTTAAAAAATTTACTCACACTTAATTTACTTTTTCTTTAATTTAAATGCAGAATCAGCTTGCATAAATACAGTCTTTACATCATGACTTTAAAGATGCTTTTATAAGTAATAAATGTTTAAGAACTTCATTAAATATTGTTAATATATTAAAAATGTATTAAAAATGCATATATTTATAAAGTTTTTTGTTATACATTTTTGCTAACTTATTTAACTCTTCATAATTAACATTTAAGTGACAAAAAACTTCTTTGAGAATCATAATAATGTTATTTTATTAATGTATTAAAGACATATTAATATTTATCTATCTTTCATCATAATGCATCTGTAATACATTCAGAATACATTATTTTCTTATTGCTGTATTTACATTGCTGTTAAAGTAAGATAAACTTTCTGAATGTATTTTATAAATAAGATAGTGTTGAAGATTCATTAACAATATATTTTTAATATATTACAATTAATATCTTATGTCTGTCATTGAATATGATATGAAAGAAAGATGAAGAATTTGACTAATAGAAAAGCTTTTAGCTTCATTGTGCAGTTTAGTGAATTATTCAGTCAAAAAATCTTATAGGTTGCTTGTTAGCTTCATGAAAAACTTTAATTTAGAAAATTAACATAAGATCATCTGATCTGTGTTCTGTTGTTGAAGTTTTGTCTGCTACTGAGGTCAGCATTACCAGAGTGCGCTTGTGAGTATTTAATGTTACAGTATGCTGTGAGGTTTAGCATTGAGGGTCAGCACATTATCACCTGAATGACATAAGCAAAGGGACCACTCTTACCTGCACCAGAACATCGCTGTCAGAGACCATGTACATAACTTGACAACTTCAGCATCCCTTCAAGCTCACCATTAGATTTAGCCTACATCGCTAACCAACTTGCGTTCCATCTCTTACAACTTGTACCAGCCATGGATCGGCTATCGGCTTTACCGCCTGAACTCCTGGATCTGGTCTGTCAGTTCGTCCGGCTCTGTGGGGTGCAACACATCGCATCACTGCGGTCCTGCAACCACTGCCTGACAGATGCCGCCTCGCAATATCTTTTCTCAGTGCTTGTCATGGGCGCACGCAAGAGACTGCTACGGCGCATCAGATGGGTTGCCGCAAGGCCTCAGTTTGCTACAGGTGCCAGGGAAATAAAGTGGGATGTTACACAATATTACTGCGGTTCCCAGGGCAGGCGTAGCTGGCTCAGCTCGGTAAAGCTTGACAAGTCCTGGATGCCGACTTTGCATTCGTTGTGGAATCTTTTCTATGACCAGGAGCAATTTCTGAAATCGACGGAAGTCTTGGATACTCTGACCTCTACGTTGACATACTTTCCTCATGTCAGAAGTGTTACCATGTCGAACCGCGATGTAGAACGCAGTCGAAGGCCATATTCGTGCTATGCTATAAGTACCTGGAGCACTGCTGACCAACAACTATACGGATATAACTGTATGCTTCAGGCGTTTTCCAAAAGCTCGCATGAACTGAAAGAGTTTTCGGTGTTATCACAGAACCTCCAAGATGGCGAGATGCTCTCTGCTTGGTCTCACCTGCAGTATCCCGAACACCAACCGACCATAAAAGCTACCTTCGAGCATCTGACGGTTTTTCGCTTTGAATCTACAGTATTTACTTTCTATGAGATATACGAAGACGCGCTTGATGCAATCCTGGCAACCGGCTTCATCGCTCAAGTGCTGGGTTACGCGACTAGACTCCGACAAGTCTTGTTGACTTTTCTCAGCAACTCGTGTTCTAGCAAGGAGGTACCCTTTCTCAGTGTCATTGGCGAGCACAAGTGGGGCTCTCTGGGACAGATTGAGCTCGACGGTGTGGATATCCAACACGCCACAGATTTCTGTGAATTCTTGAACCGCCATTCGAATACGATTACTACTATCACTTTACGAAACATCAACCTCATGGAAGGCCACTGGATGACGGTAGCAGATTGTCTCCGAGACCTTCCAGAACTCCGTGGCCTACTGCTTGAAGGGCTTGAGGTCGGGTCATGCGAGTATCTAGACCGCGTTACTATCATGGAGATTACGGACCATGCGATGGGAGACCGTCGCAACGATCTAATCCCGGATATGGATACTCTCTTTGGAGCTCTCAACTCCTACTGACGTATGGTTTCTCAAGAACGATGTTCTAGCTGCTCTGAAGCTCACTTCGAAGCCATTTTTGATATTATGAAGCAGCATTCTAGTGTCTGCGGGATTTTTAGGTGAAAACGATATATTTGGGCGGTTACAATTGTATGGGGAGATTTATGCTACGGGGCTCCAACCCAAGACTTTGGCCTCATATCTCTATTGATTGTATATACTGCGCACTGTAGTAGCGATGGAGGTTGCACGTCTATAGCTTTGACGCTCGTGCCTCCGCGCTCCCATCCTCTGCTTTTGCTGCTTCTCTTAGGAGTTTCCGCAAGATCTTACCCGAAGGGTTTTTCGGGATACCTTGGACAAATCTGACGCCTCCGGTGATTCGTTTCGTCCTGGAGACCTTCTTATCCATGAACTGCACAATCTCATCTCCCGTCGCCGTCTTGCCTTCTTTTAATACAATATACGCTCTAGGCTTTTCGTCCCCATCGCTGTTCCAATGTCAGCATCAGCACCGCGCGTCAGGCATCTTTACTTACATCGTAACGCCAATGACCGCTGCATCTGCGACACCTGGGTGTTCAAGCAAGAGCGCCTCAAGCTCTGCCGGTGCAACCTGGTTACCCTTGACCTTGATCAATTCCTATATGTTGTTAGCCTACCACATTCCGTTGTGGTGGTCCTCATGGTAAGCTCCCACCTTCTTTCTGTCGACCACGAAGAACTTCCCATCCTCATCTATAAAGCAGATATCCCCCGTCTTCAGCCATCCATCGTCTGTCTTCGTCTCCTTCGTGGCTTTTGGGTTCCTCCAGTATCCTTTCATAATGTTCGGAGCCCGAACCCATAGCTCGCCTCTTTGCCCCCGAGGTATTTCATGGAGTCCATCATCATCCATAACTTTTGCTTCGCAGTTCGCGTTGAGTTCACCGACAGCGGACGAAGTTGAGATTTGCCGTGGATCCCACCCAAGGATGGAACAAGTTGCTCTGAGGTTCACGTTAGTTTGTACACCCTCAACCACCAAATTCTTTTTCTCACTCAGTCATTCCCCAGCCTTGCTTCAAGTTGATCTTCCCCTTCTCCCAGAGGGCCTCCACCTCTTCGCTAACCTCCCTGCCAAGCGGCGCTGCTCCGCATCCGACGCTTTCCACGGCACTCAGATCATACTTGCCACTCCTTACCGCGGGATGCTTCGCCAGAGCCACCACAACCGGCGGGACCATCGTTAGGTCCGTGATTTTGAACTTCTGCGCATTCTCCAACATCTCGAGGAAATCAAATTTCGGCATGATATACACCGGGATGCCCCTCAAGGGCGCCAGGGCAATGAAAATCGTCTGGGCCATGGCATGATACATGGGCAAAAAGCACAACCACCTCGCCCGCCTCGTCTTGGCCTCGTAATCGGGCGCCAGCGACGCCAGATGCCGCACCTGACACGCATTGGCCACGTAGTTATAATGCGTGATCTCCACGCCCTTCGGCACGCCCGTCGTGCCGGACGAGTAGTTCAACGCCACCGTCCTGCTCAACTCCTCATCCGTCGACAACTCCTCCCACGCGAACCATCGCCCCTCCTCTTCGCTCGCAATCAGCTCTCCCCACGACCGACACCCTAACCTTCCCAGACCCGCCCCATCCCCATCGAACACCTCGTCCCCAAACACAAACACCCCTTCCCGCCCCACCCCCACCATCCCCGCCGCCTCGAGCCCAGTCTCCAAACTCGTCCCCGTCCCCGCACAGATCAGAAACCTTGCCCCAGTATCTCTCAACTGGTGCGCCAGTTCCCGCGCCACGTACGTCGGGTTCGCCCCGCTGAAGATGCCGCCCGCCATCACGACGCCCATGAACAGCGCCGGGTACAGCAGCGTGTTGCCGCTGAAGAGGAGCACGCGGTCGCCCGGTTGCAGGCCCGCGGCACGGAGGCCGGCGGCGATGCGTTGAGACCAGAGCCGGTAGGTGTGTGGCGTTAGGTAGTGGGTGGTGGGGTGGTTGGCGTCGATTAGGGCCGCTTTGGTGGTGGAGAGGGGGTGCGTGGGCGAGGTGAAGATTAGGGAGGGGAGGGAGAGGCGCGGGATGGGGATCGTCCAGCGGGATTTGATGGGCATGGTGGTTCGTTGTGTCTGGAGATCGTGGGGAGAAAGAGATGGGTGTAGAAGGTCAGGTGAAGTTGGGTATGGTTGGAGTAAGGGGAGCCTCGTAGCTTGTTTGTTGACGATCGATTCGTCCTGTCCAACGTGTTGAATCCGTGGAAGGCGAACAGATGAGGTGGATATGTCCCTCTGTGAGATCTTCGATAGCGGCGCCCCAACACCACAAGCAGTCGAATCCAGGGATACTTCAGTGACACTCAGTCAGTCTGTCAACCACTAGCCCTGCGGTGTATCAGGCAACTGATAGGTCGGATCAGGAACCCCGTGTCTTAGTGAATCTGATCACCAGCCCCAATACCTGGTGTCAAGAGAAAAGATCCAAGTCGAAGGATTCTAGTTCGTCAAGGTATGCCCTAGGTTGCAAACGTGCGATAGACCCCTGCATTGAGGGTAAGAGCTTGGTGGCCCGAAGTCCCCGCAGCATCGAGCACTGAACGCTACCCTTACACAAACCCAACATTGTCACCAATTAACTCCGTTAGGAGCGCAAGTGGAGCCTTGGGGCGTCGTACAAATATCTGCGAACGCATATTGCGGGGGAAGAGCTGTGGGTTGTGCCGAGGCTCGGTGAGCGGTAACTACCTTAACTATGGTAGTTCTGATGATTTGGTCTTTGACAGCACATCATACATAGGTTGTCTTGGTGATGGCCAACGACCGCATTTCATTTACAAGCCCAGACATACCTAGTTGACTAGGCCTGACGGTGGTGATCAGTGACTTGAGAGCTGTTTTACTGGCATAAGATGAAACAGGCGCTGGATATGATTGCCAGGGTTTCCGTAGACCGAAATTACGAGTTCTCTTCGTTCAAGCCCCAAAGAGAGCGCTGCCTGTAAGATATACACTCATCGATATCAAACTCGCCCTCGCCTTCTCAGAACGCCACGCAAACGCTTTCCCTGAACCGGATCACTCAGACTCGCTCAATCGTCATTTACTCGCTCCTAGACACACCAAAGCCGAACTCATCTCCTCCACCACCTTCTCCTCAAGTCTGTCCTCAGCCCCACTGCCAGCATGGATTGGTTTTTCTCTCGCCCATACCCCTTCCTTCTCGTCCGTGGGGACTATCTTCTCCCTCAAAGCCGCCCTGCCTTGTAGCCAGCTTTCCAAATCCTCCTTGACCTGCGCCTTATTCCACCGCAGCTCGGCGACCTCGTCGGCGACGATCCCCGCACTGGGTCCGGCGGCGCGGTAGTTGTCAAGGATGTAGTTGATAAGCGCAAGAGAATGCACTTCCGAGGCTAAGGCGAGTGTAATGTAGCTCGGCGCAGGATCTGGGGTCGCGGATGGGATTTTGTTATCGAAGGCGTTTGCGGCGCGCGCGAGTTGGTCCGGGAACTGATTTAAGAAAGCGGCGATTTCGGCGGCGATTTGTGCCCCCACGCCGTTGACTAGATTCAGGCACAAAGGAAGAATGCCGCGACTCCAGATAACGTAAAGGCGCTGCGGTTCGTCAAAGGGGCCGCTGCCGTTTGGACGGCGGAAGTAGTCCATGATGTTTGCGTTGGACAGGTGTGTGAGGATGCTTTCGGTGGCTAAGTACTCGGCCAGGCTAGGGATGCTCGACAGTTCGAGGAGAAAGAGGATGCTCAGTTCGCCGTAGATCGGGTCACCATCGATGGTTAACTGGTCAGACCAAGAGAACAGTGTGGTCGCATACCGTGCGGTCTGGTTTTCAGCGATGTGATTGATGATTTGTGAATGGAACCTGTCCATTTCAGGGACGCGGAGGGCTGTTTGTAGGATTGCAGTGAGTAAGATGAAGTCACCCGCTGCAGATGAAGAGCGTTGAGAGTCATCGTGTAACTGGGTAGTAAGGCGACGGAAGCCTGGCAGAATGAGTACAGTGATGATTTCGAGTATCACACGCGTGCTTTCAGTTGATGCTGGAGAATTTGATGGAGTTGAAGATGGGGATTCTGCAACGTCTTTTCTAGACGTAGCTCTGGGGTTTGAGGGGCTATCAAGATGGAACTGAAGTGCTAGGAAAAGAACTTTCAATAGGGATCGGTAATACTCGGCTTCAGTTCCTGTAATGGCGAGCTCAAGATTGGAGCCTGAGGGATGAATGGTGTTCCAAGCTCTTGAAAGCAGAGCCTTAGCTTCCGGCTCTGTTGACTTTGTTTCGATCAATCGCTGTAGGAGGACAAACGCAAATTCTGCGCGGACCTGCTTAAGACGATGGAAGATGTTCTCGGGTAGGTTTGACTGGGAATTGGAGAGGAGACAGTCATTGACCACTCTGACTAGTGATTTCTGGAGATTCTTCTCCGGTGGCAAGACACCGAGCAACTCGATCGCAAGGAATTTGAAGCTATGGAGAAGATTCTGTGTCAAAGTCAACGATATTGCACATAAGGCTGGCCGGTTCCTTCCTCACCACTTTAGACTCCACAACGGAAAGGTTGATATTCGCCATTGCAAGTTCATGCGCAAAGCCCTGACCTCGTGGTCCTGACCATGCAGGATCGAACCCGAGCATCTTCTCCGCGATCTTGATGTTGTAGAAGTAGTCTTCACCAAGTTCCCGGCGTGTTAATAGGGTGCGCTTAAAATAGCTTGGGCTACAGCCGGGAAATTTTTTCTCAAAGTTTTGTCGCAGGTTGCCGTGCAGCGATGCGTTATAGCTAGGGACCTTGACCGCTTGGTGGATGAAATAGGATACCTTTAAGACCAGATCTTTGGCGAAAGAATTATCACCCGCGTCCTTTGAATGGTGAAGATACATCGCCAGAATCTCTGCAATGTAGGATGCCATTCGTAGGTATTGGCTGTCACTCACGGACCTCTGTTGGCCTCTGGCTGAAAATCTAGGCTCAAGTCCGCCTATGAATTTGGAGATGCCCGTTAAGAACTCCAGGTGCTGATGTGTGTCCGACATTACCCAAGGCCAGTAGTCTTCAGCCAACGCCACAAATTCGAGCAAAGCCAATGCTTTCCGAGGCTTTAATTCTTGAACTTTTGATAAAGAGTCGAGTGCGATATTTAGGAGAGGTTTGCCTCGTAGAGACCGGACCCCTGGGCTTTTGTCGAGCGTCTTGAGACAATCTCTAGGGGTTGTCCCAGTAAGCAGGTAAGTGGCAAACCAAGGCTGACGATTGCTGATTACCGCAGAAAGTAGATTCCAGATACTAATGCTCAAAGCCTCGCTGTCAAGAGGTTTGTCGAGGTCCGCGAGAGCGTCTAAGAAGCTTCTTGCAGCTTTCGCTCCCAAGTGGCCAAGAAGCGACGGCGGCTCAGCGTCGTGCCGTGCAGCGCTCCGCACCAGCGCCCCAAACAATGATATAACGGGAATTCTGTAGGTTTCACGAGCAACATAAAGTCGCACAATGATAGGCACTGTCTTGAACAGCTGCTGCTCAAGACTGGAGCATTGGCGTTGTAACAGAATGCCTAACTGTATGAGAGAGACGCAGAGTTGTAACGAGGCTTTGACCTGTAGAGTCCACATTTCTGTAGCTTTGATCGCAACAGTAGATTCGGGCGTTACAACACCATCAGCTAGTATCCGTAGCAGTGGCTGTATTGCAAGTTCGTTCGATGACGTGGAGAGAAGCACGTCGAGGAAGTAATCAGCCAGTGGGGCTAGGACGCCAGCGGGATTGTTGGGTGGATCCAGGCCATCATCGACACCATAGCAATAAAGCAGTACTTTGTCAATCAGGTCAGGAATTCGAGTATGGACCTCCAGTTTCTCTGTCACCTTAATAAATCTCCAGTTCACAGAGCTTCCGAATACGTCAGTCATGGTCCGTCCGAGGGCCAATAAAACCTTTCTCATGACGGGGTCTGGGATACCTGTGCCCACTCGGCTGGACGCCGCGAAGCGTACGACAGCTTTGACGACCCCTTTGCGAGGAATGGCCTGGCTCACAGCATCTTCCACCAAAGCATCAAAAGTTCTGATGGCGGCAAGCAGAAGACTGTAACGACCATTGACAATCTCATTGGAGGTTATTAGAGCAGCAAGCATCCCACCCTTGCCGTCCATCTCTAGTAGTCCACTTCTGGCCAGTAATGGCCACACTCTTCCAGGCATGATGGGTATCAAAGAACGTACAAAATGCATGCATTGCACTGTCAGGTCCAAAGACCCTTCCACGCCTGACAAAGAGTGCTGCCCCTGCAACTCTTTCTCCAAGATATCAAAAATAGTAGAGATAATATCTCCGTTACGGTTCAGGCCATCGCTGGCCTCTTCGAGGATAGTCTGCGCTGAGTCGATCACGTTGTGTTCACTTGATTCTGTGAATTCCACCAACGTCTCCAGTATCGTTGAAAATAATCCAATGCTCTCGACCACAGTCTCTCTAGTGACTTGCTCACTCGGCGGTTGGGTGTTCAAGTCGCGACCGATCAGAAAGGACTCTAAGATTCGGCCTATGTATCTGAAACCAGAGTAACGGTAGTTCCAGATGGCGACAACAGGTTTCGATTCCGAGAGAACGCGACCATTCGTGCCTTCCGGGATTCGAAGATTGTCCGAGTCGCCAGAGGTCGATGCCTGTTTCTCTCCAAACCCCAAGAGATTTCTCTTATGGATGCTGTCTTTGCTCGGGAAGATTTCCAAGTCGCTAGTTAAAGCAACATAGTTCGCATTCTCGTCTTCGTGAACCAGCTTGTACGAGTTGAATCGAGGTGGAAGAACATGAGTGAAGGTTTCAAGGCTGCTCAGAAATTGACAGACCAGCGGCAGTCCGTCGTCACTTGAAATATGTGAAGCGGCAAGAGCTCTGCATAGCTTCAAGAATGGTAGGCTCTCATATGGGAACCGGCTAAGGGCTGTTTTGAAGAGTTTGTCCATTAGAATTTCGTCTTGTAGAAATACCGATATTGGGTCGCAGACACTGGATGTTGCAGCCTTCTGTTCAAGCTGCTCGAAACCATCAGGTCCGCTGAGCACAGCCAATGCTGCTAGCACTACCTCAGGCAGGTAGTCAACCCATACTAAGCTTGCTCGGATCAAGTCCAGAAGCGCGACCCGCATTCTTATACCTGCTACACCACCACGATGGTCGCAGAAGACTGGGCAGAAGTCAGTCGCTAGGCTTATGATTACGTCGAATACATGGCTTCCATTGACTGCGCTCTTAGCGAGGTAAACAATAGGGTCTTCGTCGAGGGAGCAATCCATGATACTATCAAGGATTTCTTCCGCCAATACAGTAGGCAGCGACGCTTCGCTACTTGTGGACGTTCGGCGTCGAGGTGCGCGAGGTAGATCTTCAGTCGACGGAGATACACCGACTTCACTCCCTGGAGATCCGTAAATTGCAAATTCGTCGGCGGCACGCTGCGACTGTCGGAGTTCTCGAGATTCTTTCGCCGTTAGGGCAACTTCCCTTAGGCTCTGCATCATGATTCCCCAGGCGAAGACAGCAGGGCTTGCAGTTGTGATGCAGGCACCAGCAGCCTCGAGAAATATTTCATTAAGCTCCTTGGCTGTCGTCGGATTAACGATATATGGAGATTTCTCTGACTGTTCACCCAACAAAGCTGGCATATCTTGCGACTCAAGGAGGTGAGTTAGAGCGAGTGGAAGTTTGAGCAGAGCAAGAGACACCAGCGCCATCATGGACTGAAAGGGTAGAACGAGTTCTGTTGTGCTAGGAAACCCCTTCCAGACGCATATCAGCAGAGAATTAGAAGCAAGAAGCGGGCTGCCTACTGTATCAAAGTGTTCAAAGAACCCATATCGACTAGCGAACCGGAACCAGACCAGGGTGACGCTCGAAACAGTTATTCCGGAAGAGGAGTCAATGAAGAGAAACATAAGTTCCATGATATGAATTGACTCCAGCACGTAGTTGTTGAACCAAGCCTCTTCGACATCCTCACGACCACCCTCGTTTTTGAATAATCCGCTCCCCTGCTGTAGATCATTGATTCGAGCTCGAAGGGCACCGATGCATTCGAGCATACGATCATTGTTAGTGGTAAGAGCACCTCCTGCACCATAATCTGCATTCAGAATAGATCCTCCCACCTCTATCACCCAACTCGACCGCTCTTTCTCATTGCTGGTACCGCTCCCTTTGGCTTTTGACGTTGTGGCTAATCTTCTTGCCAATAAGCAAGCATGTACTAGCCGTTCACATACTTTTAATATGTACCTCCGCTCACTTAGGTATATCTCAGTTAATCTCCGCCGCTGGTTGACCGCCATGGTGAAGTCGTCACGTTCAGCTGTCGCCGTAGGCACGAACAAGGAGTGCAACCCAAGGAAAGACCGCCCAAACCCATTGGCCCGCGCCACATCTTGTAGGCCCACCGCCTCTTCCTCCGAGAAGCCCCGGAGCAGGCGCGCGATGGGCCTGGCCTGCCACTCCTGTACCACTATCCTCAATGCCCCGAGCTCATCTATACCGGTCTCTTTGCTCAGCCAGAGGGCATCGCCTTTTATCTCGTTTATATCGTACTCCCCATGTACTGAAGGCGTTACATTGATCGCAGCGGTTTTTGTTTCGAAGCTTGACTGAGTTTGGCTTGTCGACTTTTCGAATGGATCAAGGTGACGGCGGAGAAGCTGAACGGTATGCGGGTCTGAGAGAAATCGGCGCAGATCAACACTCTCCGCAACCGTCTCGGTTTGTATAAGACCCGTGTAGGCGGTTTTCCAAGATCTACATCACCAATTAGTCGAATGGAGGGAGCTTAACTGGTTTAGCCCTACATCAAGATGTGCTCCCTGCTAAGACATCTGTCCAGAGGAGGGAAGTAGAGTGACTCTCCTGGAGGTGCCATGTAGGCGCTCCAGATCTCGGCGCCTGAACACTGCCGCCACTGTGATTGACGTCGTCTAATCACGTCGCATGCTGGCCGACGCGTCTGAAGTTTTGTTTCTGGAGTTTCAGTGAAACGGCAAATGCCGCGCTTTCTGACTGGCGGGGAATGAAAGACCAAAGTGAAGTTTCACACCAGCTTCTCCAACACACAGCAAATTGTTCCGCGAAATCGGGGAACTGGGAAGACGCCGAGAGATGCCCGGTTTGGATCTACTTGATCACTCACCTAACCATCCTTCGTCAACCACGCCGCTTTCGAATGCATCAAACTTGATCCTTATAGACAACTATGACTCCTTCACGTGGAACGTATACCAGTATCTCGTACTGGAGGGAGCCACCGTCACCGTCTTCCGCAATGACAAAATCACACTGGCTGAGCTAATTGAACGACATCCCACTCAACTTGTGGTTAGTCCTGGACCTGGTCACCCCGACACCGATGCGGGAATAAGCACAGATGCGATAAGGCATTTTAGCGGAAAGATACCCGTTTTAGGCGTTTGTATGGGAGAGTAAATGCGCCAATTCCAGCTTCACACTGGGTTGACATGGTTTGCTAACCTAGGGGCTGGCTAGGCAATGCATATTTGCCGCCTTTGGGGGCCGGGTGGACGTTACTGGAGAGATCCTTCATGGGAAGACCTCACGTCTTAGTCACGACTCGAAGGGAGTATACGCAGGGCTCCCTCAAGGCCTTCCAGTCACGAGGTACCACTCGTTGGCGGGAACACATACAACTCTTCCGGAATGCTTGGAGGTGTCTTCTTGGGTTGAGGCTGGGCCTGGTGGTTGCAAAGGGGTCATTATGGGTGTTCGACATAAAGAGCTGTTGGTTGAGGGTGTGCAATTCCATCCGGAGAGCATCTTGACGGCAGAGGGAAGAGCCATGCTGAAAAACTTCTTAAGAATGAAGGGCGGGACTTGGGCGGAAAATGAACGTTTGAGCAAGCAAGCCATAGCATCAAATGGAGGGAATACCAATGGAACGAATGGATTGCAAGAGAAGGATCGGAATGGCAAGGTCGTACACAAGGACTCCATACTCGATACAATCTACACCCATAGGAGACAAGCCGTTGCCGAGCAGAAACGAATTCCTTCTCAAAGGCCTAGTGATCTTCAAGCCTTCTACGATCTAGATCTCTCGCCACCTCAAATATCGTTCCCGGGTCGCCTAAAGCAATCGCCCTACCCGCTTTCGCTCATGGCTGAGATCAAGCGTGCTTCTCCTTCCAGAGGCGTAATCTCTCTAGACACATGTGCTCCCACACAAGCTCGTAAATACACCCTTGCTGGTGCTAGCGTCATTTCTGTTCTTACTGAGCCGGAGTGGTTCAAAGGGAGTATCGAGGACCTGCGAGCTGTTCGCAAAAGTCTGGAGGGTATGCCTAACCGTCCCGCGGTGTTGCGTAAAGAATTCATTTTCGAAGAATACCAAATACTTGAAGCTAGGTTGGCCGGCGCAGACACAATACTCCTGATCGTGAAGATGTTAGACGAGGCGGCATTGACACGGCTGTACCGCTACTCTCAAAAGCTTGGGATGGAACCGCTCGTGGAGGTCAACAACGTTGAGGAGATGAAGATTGCAGTCAATTTGGGTGCGGCAGTCATAGGGGTCAACAATCGGGATCTTACTAGTTTCAAAGTAGACCTCGATACTACGAGTCGGCTGATGAATATGGTGCCCGAAGAGACCATTGTTTGTGCACTGAGCGGGATATCGGGTCCAAAAGACGTGGAATCTTACAAGCGCAACGGTGTGGGTGCGGTATTGGTTGGGGAAGCTCTCATGCGCACTCCAGACACCACTCAGTTTATCCGCAAATTACTTGGAGCAACAACTGACGGCACGCTGCCTAACTCTGAAGAGGAAATTCTGGTGAAGATATGCGGCACCCGCAGTCCTGAAGCCGCAAAGGCAGCTGTAGAAGCAGGAGCCGATATGATTGGGATGATATTAGTGGAGGGACGAAAGCGATGTGTATCTCGAGAGATTGCGTTGGAGATCTCCCAGGCTGTGCATACAACGCCAAGGCGTCGGCGACAGCCAGACAAAGTTCGATCAGCAGAAGAGTCACGAACAGCTATTGACTATTTTCAAAATGCGGCATCCGCTATCTTCTCGCATCAGAACCGTGCACTACTGGTTGGCGTATTCCAAAACCAGCCACTCTCTTATATTCTAGCACAACAACAACTTCTCGAGCTAGATGTTGTCCAGCTTCACGGGTCGGAACCCCTGGAATGGGCTTCTTTGATACCTGTGCCGGTGATCCGAAGCTTCAAGCCCGGCGAACGTGGTGTGGGACTCAAAGGCTACCACACCCTACCATTATTAGACTCGGCCGCTGGAGGATCCGGGCAAAAGCTGGATATAACCGCTGTTAGGCAGTCATTAGAAGCTGATGACAGTCTAAGAGTCATCTTGGCTGGCGGCTTGAATGCAGAGAATGTACAAGAAGTTGTGCGGCAGCTTGGAGAGAGTGGTGGGCAAGTGGTCGCTGCGGATGTGAGCAGTGGCGTTGAAGACGAAGGATCACAAAGTCTAGACAAGATCAGAGCGTTTATAGTTGCCGTGAAACGGTCAAGGATTGGAAATACACAGTAGTGCACATTTCACAAGACTCTATTATGATACCCAAGCAATCTACTTCCGCATCCTCATCTTTATATGACGTTCTTGTCGGTTCATCTACTCTCCAACATCACTTGTTTGGCATTCTATTCAAACTCCATGCGGCCGTTTCTCGCGACAAACTTACTTGCGCCTCAATCTACGAGTAGGGCAACTACAACGCCTGATTCAATTGATCCTGAGGTGTCTACTTTGTGAGCTGCGCGAGGCCCACTTGCATCTTGCTCATCTTACCATTCTGTTTACTATATCCCTTCACCTGAACAGTCCTAGGGATTAGGATTTCTTTCGCAGCATTCTACAGTTCTTAAGACATCTAGTCTTATATTAGTTCTATCTTTCGGGCCCTTTTCGGTACAACAAACATCACCAGAAACTCTCAAAGGGCTACCGAGTTCTTTAGAAGTTCCCTGTAAATCCACTTCTTCTCTCATATCAAGCTTCGCAAACCAACACTGGCCTGTCAGAGAAAGTGCTCGATACCTATTCTGAGCTTGTATATCTCTTCTCGTCCTCACCTGAAGTCCTCAACCAACTGCCTAGCCTCTATTATTGCTTTCTCGCATCATCCTTCCTAACCATCTCACAACGGTTGATGCTTGTCCTTGTATATCATTCTGGGTCAACTACCTTCCGCTCATGAGGCTCCCATCCTTGGCTGACAGCACCTGGTATCTATTAGGTCGACGAAATGAAGAACCCCTTCAAGAAATTCACCATTGCACTCACCGGCGAATTCGGGCCAGGGCGCAGCCACGAAAAGATGAAAGATTGGATAGAAGCCAACGGAGGCACATTCGGAAGGCAGATCAACAACGACGTCACCCATCTCGTCTGTAGCCTGAAGGACTGGAAGAAGCGTCCCAAAATCGGTCAGTGGACCGACCCCCTCCTTCAAACCCCCCTCCCGTTCTGCAGAAGAGCTTGGAGGCTTCAGGGAGTCGCTACCGACTTCCATGCCTGATACTCAATATACTCCACAACACCCTGACCGAACCTTCGTTTCATCTCACTAACAACATCACTACCTACAACAGTCAAAGAAGCCCTGAAAATCAAGAAACTCAAAATCGTCACGTTCGACTGGTTCGAAGACTCTCTGATGCAGCACTCCCCCAAACGCGAGGACCCTTATGTCCTCAAACGCGTCGCGAAGAAATCGCAAAAGGAAAAAGCGCAGAAGAAGAGCAAGGTCAAGCATGCCGTCAAGGAGGGTTGTAAGTCCCTCCACCCCAGCCAAGCCAAGCGTACCGAACTCCCCTCAAACATCAATCACCCCGCATCCACTGACCCACCCCTCAGCAAAAGCGTTCGCAAATGGCTGCAAAGCTTTCAACGACGAAATCCACGCCGGTCCGTTCCCCCCCCCCCTCCTCCAACCGCGCTCTCACGCCATGACATCCCATCCCGTCCCACTTTACCAACGAATCGGCTCCTTTCGTCAGCTGATGCCATCGACCCACAGAAGGCTACCACCTCTACCACGACGACACCGGCTTCGAATACCAAGTCGTGCTCGCGCGCGCCGACCTCGCCACCAACACGAACGAGCGCTACGTCCTCAAAGTAACGTCT
>JAABUJ010000748.1_pt1 | contig 58536 bp, 50 predicted proteins | sample 5559131 | NCBI WGS metagenome assembly JAABUJ01 (sample SAMN10711875, study PRJNA513366) | rock metagenome | isolation source: Antarctica rocks | place: Antarctica: Victoria Land, Mt New Zealand nord | collected 2016-01-07 | reverse complement strand
CCTTCGGGGCGGCGGCGACGGCCACCGGGCCGCGTTCCATGTAGGCGATCAGATCGGCGCGGCGGAACCGCCACTGGCGGCCCACCTTGAGTCCCTTGATCTCGTCCTGTCCGAGCAGGCGGTACAGCGTCGGCTTGCTGGTGCCGAGAAACTTGACGGCTTCATCGAGGCTCAGGAGTTCTTCCTGACGCCGCAACTCTTCCAGCCTTTTGTCATCCTCAGCATCCATCATCGCCGCGATTTCCGCCATCCGGCTTTCAAGCCCCGGCTGGAGCTTAGGAACCTCCTCGGGGGTGAATCCTTTGTGCTGCATTTGTTGCAATTGCTCGCGCACGGCTTCGAGCGTCACGCCGAGATGGGCCAGCGCCTGGGGCGCGATCCCCGTCTGCTCGCGCAAAATCCCCAGCAGCAGATGCTCCGCGCCGATGTAGTCGTGCTTGAAGCGCTTGGCCTCCTCGTAAGCCAGGTTGACGGCCTTTTGGGCAGCGGGGGACAGCGTCATGTCCTGGGCGGCGTAGCTCTCCTTGATTGTGATCCGTCCCTCCACTTCCTCCCGCACCGCATCTAAGCGCAGGCCCAGCCGCTCCAAAATGACCGCCGCCATGCACTCCGGCACGTCGGTCATGGCGATCAGCAGGTGCTCCGGCTCCACCTGCTTGGTCCCGACGGAGGCCGCCCGCGCCTGGGCGTGGAATACGACCTGCCGGGCGCGTTCTGTAAATCGTTGCCACATTGTTCCTTCTCCTTTCCTTATCATTACGTTACACTAACTATAATAGCATGATATGAGAAAAGAGTCAAGGGCAAAAATCAGCGCCCCAAGGAGTTACCTGGGGCGCTACTGCTTGGTCCGGTCTCTGCATGGTCAGTAACCCGGCATGTGCTGGTCGTGCATCCTTTTTTTGTAGGCCGCCTGCGACTGTTCGGCGATGGCCTTCTGCTGGGCCTCCTTGCCGGGATCATAGAGTTGTGCGGGCTTGGCCTTGTCCTGACCGCAGCCCCCTGATAATAATCCCAGAGCAAGCAGGGCGCAGGCCAGAAGCGGTGCGCGTGATGCCGGCGGGAAGAGAGATGAAAGTTGTTTCACGGTGTCACTCCCCCCGATTTACTGCGTACTGAATGTCGCGGCGTTAGTTCCGCAGCCCGTGTTGGCGGCGAAGTTGTTGGCGTAGCTGCCGCAGTCGCCATTGGTGGTGTTGTCATAGCCCGGCGAGACGGAGTCGCCGCGGAGCCACTTGACGTGCCCGTCGCAGAACAAGTAATTTGCGCCGTCGCTGTGTCGCCCGCTCGGGTCATAGTACAGGTTGCGGTCCGGCCCGACGACGCCTTGCAGCCACCCCGTGGCGTACTTGAGGAAGCCGCTGTGCGGTGGGTCGCTGTTGTTCGCGCCGTGGAAGCCGCCTATACCGCCCACGCCGTTCCCGGAGGCAGACCCGCCGAAGTAGGGGATGAACTGATCCGTCCGGCTGCTGCTGAAGCAGGTGGTATCATATCCGCAGTAAGGCGCCGTGATGTCGTAGTCGTTGCTGTTGACGACCTCGAACAGCGCCACGGTCTTTGCGGGGGATGCAATGCTGGCCAGCGGGAGGCCCTGCGGGTAGGGGCCGCCCGCGGGCGCGTTGATATTGTTCCACCAGCCATTCGGGGCATACCCGGCCACATTGGAGTTGTAGCCATAGGAGGAAATGGCGTGACCATTCCCCGTGCCGGCGCTGGGAGCGGTGGCGTCGTCAGGGCAGCGGTAGACGCCGGCGCTCTTGACGTAAGAGTAGATCTGCCCAGCCCAGCCGCCGCCGCCGCCATTGGGGGCGGTGCCAGGGGGCATGTGCTCGTCACCGTCCTGCATGTATTGGGTGATTGCCAGACCAATCTGCTTTTCATTGGACTGGCAAGAGGCGCGGCGAGCGTTCTCGCGGACTTTCTGGAAGACCGGGAACAGAATGGCGGCTAGTATCGCAATGATAGCGATGACGACGAGCAGTTCGATCAGCGTGAAGCCCCGGAGGGCCTCGGGTGTGTACCGGCGTTTGCTCACTGGAGTGATCTCCTTTACATGTAAAGACTAAGGCCATTATACAACGACTTTGGCGTGTTGTCAAGGCTCTCGTCGCTATTTTTGTTCCGCCCGTTTTTATTTTTCGCCGAGGCTGGTCGTCCGGGTGGCGGGCTTGACAGCCGGAGCGCCAGCCGGTATTATAAGCCAGACCGATCGAGTGGAAGGGCAGCAATGACGACGATCCGGGATGTGGCGGCGGCCTGCGGCGTGTCGCCGATGACCGTCTCGTTCGTGCTTAACAACAAGCGTGGTCAGGTCAGCGAAGAGACAAGGGAACGGGTCCTCAAGGCCGTGCGGCAGATGGGGTATCGCCCCCGAGCCGTGGAGCGGCACCGCAGAGCCGCCTCGGTCCTCACCCTGGGCCTCGTCACGGGCGTCACCAGCGAGTCGCTGGTGACGAGCGGCTACTACACCGATCTGCTGCGCGGGCTGGTCATGGCCGCCGACGCGCTGGAGCACAACCTGACGGTGTTCAGCAACCACCTGTTCCGGTCGGACGCCCACCAGAGCATCCGCGTGTACTGCGACGGGCGCTGCGACGGCCTCCTGCTGATCGCCCCCTCCATCGGCAACCCGGTGGTGCCCGCCTTGCGCGAGCGCGGCGTCCCCTTCGCGCTGGTCGGCGACACGGGCGAGGACACCGCCCTGCCGTGTGCGGACGTGGCGAACGTCGCCGGGGGCGAACAGTCCGCGCAGTATCTGCTGGCGCAGGGGCACCGCCGGATCGCCTTCCTCGGCGGCCCGGACTTCGTACACAGTGCGCTGGAGCGCCAGCAGGGCTTCCGCCGGGCTCTGGCCGCCGCCGGCATCCCCGTCAGACCCGAATGGGTGGTCCAAGACCTCGTGCGCGCGGGGGGCCAGGCGGAGCGTCTCCACGGGATCATGGCGGTGCGCGGAGATGCGCGCCCGACCGCAGTGTTGTGCTGGAACGACGGCTCGGCCCAGGAAGCCATCGAGACGCTGCACGAGATGGGGCTGCGGGTGCCGGAGGATGTGTCCGTCATCGGCTTCGACGATGACGCCCCGGCGCTCGCCCTCGGCCTCACGACCTTCCGCCAGCCTTACAACGAGATTGGGCGGTGCGCCATCGAGATCCTGGCGGCGCAGGTGCGGCGCGAGCGCATGGAAACGCCCCGCGTTCTTCTGCCGGCAACGCTGGTCGTGCGCGGCACGGTGGGTCCCCCGCCAGATTTCTGACCGGCGGATCGCCTCCCGCCCCATGTTCCGGCCTCCCATGTTCTGGCCTCCCATGTTCTGGCCTCCCACAGCAGACGCCCCGGCTTGCCAAACGCCCCCCCAATATGCCATAATAGTCAGGCGCGCGGGCGATGGGGACTTCCCCCTTCCGGCCTGCGCCGCACCTCCCCCGCCGCGCCCCATTCGTTCCCGTCGCCTCTTCGAGGCCGTTTCTTTGGAGACCTTCTTTCAGGAGTCCTATGTCCACCAAGTATATTTTCGTCACCGGCGGCGTCGTGTCGTCCATCGGCAAGGGCATCACGACGGCGAGCCTGGGCCGCCTGCTGCGGAACCGCGGCTTCGCCGTCACCATGACCAAGCTCGACCCGTACATCAACGTGGACGCCGGGACGATGAACCCCTACCAGCACGGCGAAGTGTTCGTCACCGACGACGGGGCCGAGACGGATCTGGACTTGGGCCACTACGAGCGCTTCGTGGACATTAGTTTGACCCGCGACTCGACCGTCACGACCGGCGGCGTTTATTCCACGGTGATCGCCAAGGAGCGGCGCGGGGATTATCTGGGTGGGACGGTGCAGATGATCCCGCACATCACGAATGAGATCAAGGAGCGCGTCATCGGCCTGGGCGACAAGTCCGGGGCGGACGTCGTGATCGCCGAGATCGGCGGCACGGTGGGCGACATCGAAGGCCTGCCGTTCTTGGAGGCCATCCGGCAGCTCCGCAAGGACGTCGGCCACGAGAACGTGCTGTACGTCCACGTCACGCTCATCCCCTACGTCGGCCCGTGGGGCGAGGTCAAGACCAAGCCGACCCAGCACTCGGTCATCAAGATGCGCGAGATCGGCATCCAGCCGGACATCCTCATCTGCCGGACCAAGCTGGACCTGGACGACGACATGAAGGAGAAGATCAGCCTCTTCTGCGACGTGGACAAAGAAGCCGTGATCGAGGCCAAAGACTCGGAAACGATCTACGAGATTCCGATGGTCTTCGAGGAGGAAGGGCTGGCCGACCTGGTTGTCCAGCGGCTCGGAATGCCCGACGGCGCGGCCAACATGGCGGAGTGGCATGACTTGGTGCGCCGTGTCAAGCAGCCCCGGCATGAAGTGAACATCGCCGTCGTCGGCAAGTATACGGGGAACGGCGACGCCTACATCTCCATCGCCGAGGCGCTCAAGCACGGCGGCATCAAGAGCGACGCCCGCGTCCACATCGAGTGGATCGAGAGCGACTCGCTGGAAGAGTCGGGGCTGGACCTGGCCCGGCGCTTCGCCCAGACGGACGGCCTGATCGTCGCGCCGGGCTTCGGCGAGCGCGGCGTCGAGGGCAAGATCGGGGCCATTCAGTACGCCCGCGAGAGCGGCCTGCCCTTCTTCGGCATCTGCTACGGTCTGCAAATGGCCGTCATCGAGTTCGCCCGCCACGCCTGCGGCCTGGACGGCGCGAACACAGAGGAGGTAGACCCGCACACCCCCTACCCCGTGGTCCACATCCTGCCCGAACAGCGTCACGTCACTGAAAAAGGCGCGTCCATGCGGCTGGGCGCCTACCCCTGCCGCCTGACCCAAGGGTCGGTCGCCGCGCAGCTGTATGACGCGGGGACGATCTCCGAGCGTCACCGGCATCGCTACGAGGTCAACAACGAGTACCGCGAGCAGATGGCGGGGGCGGGCATGGTCTTCAGCGGCGTTTCGCCCGACTACCGTCTGGTCGAGATCATCGAGCTGCCCCCGTCCGTCCATCCTTACTTTATCGCCACCCAGTTCCACCCCGAATTCAAGTCCCGCCCCAACCGCGCCCACCCCCTGTTCGCCGGGCTGATCGCCGCCGCCCTGACCCGAAAGACGTGCGCGGCGGAAGGCGTGGAGGGGGATGGCGCAGTGGAGTTGCCGGCTTAGGTCCAAAAAGGAGAATCAGCCATGACCATGACGGAGTTGCTGCCAACTCTCAACGAATTGAATCGTGCCGAGAAACTGAGGGTGATGCATTATCTCGTGACCGAATTGGAAAAGGATGAGAACATCCTGCCGCCGGGTGACTACCCCGTTTGGTCACCTTATGACTCTTACGAAGCCGCCGATGCCCTAATGAAAGCTTTCGCCGCAGATCAAGCGGAGCAAGGATGAACTCATGGCGAGTCCGTTGCGCGTTCCTTATACAACCGTTAATCCGTCTGTCGGTGACGTTGGCATGGCACCTTATCTCCCGCTGACGTTGGAGCACCTGGGCAACAGCATGGCAGCCTCCGCGCTTTTGGACTCCGGCGCGAGCCTCAACGTGCTGCCCTACTCTTTAGGGCTGTCGCTTGGTGCTGTCTGGAGGGAGCAGGCTGCCGTCCTGCGCCTCGGCGGTAATTTAGCTCAGTCCCCGGCCTGCCCCCTGTTCCTGAACGTTACTGTAGGAAGCTTCGCCCCGGTTCGGCTTGCGTTCGCCTGGACTCAGGCGGAGCACGTCCCATTGTTGCTCGGTCAGGTGAACTTCTTCATGGAATTCGATGTGTGCTTTTTTCGCTCGCAGAAAGCCTTTGAAGTTCAGCCCAAACAGTAACAGGTACAAGCTATGATTGCCAACTCACAAGAGCTACAAATCGCGCTTCGCAGCCTCCGCATCCTGGAAGAGTCCCTTGCGGCTCTGCGTCAGCAGCTTTCGGCAGCCAATCCCAACCTGCTGGCGGCGACCGCGCCGACCTATACGCAGCGCATCACCGCCCTTCAGGCGGAGATTGCAAACTACTTCTACGCCCACCCTTCCGACGTGTCCCAACTGGCGGCGGCCCTGCCGAACGAGACGTTGGCAGCCTGACGGGGTTTCACCTATGCCCATAACCATCCGTGAAGTCGCCGACGACGAACTGTTCGCGCTGCTATGCCTCTACGCACGCCTGCACCCGGAAGAGGAGATGTTGCCGCTGGGTGAGGCCGTACCCCTTTGGAAAGCGCTGCGACAGGACTCGAACCAGCACTGTCTGGGCGCCTATTGGAACGGTTCTTTGGTGGCGACCTGTACCCTGATCGTAGTCCCGAACCTGACGCGCGGCGGACGGCCTTACGGCCTGATTGAGAATGTCGTGACCCACCCCGACTACCGGAGGCGCGGGCTGGGGACGGCGGTTCTGAAGCGCGCCCTCCAAACCGCTTGGGAGCGCGACTGCTACAAAGTGATGCTGCTGACGGGGAGCAAAATGAGGCAACCCTCCATTTTTATGAGCAGGCCGGCTTTGAGCGCGGTGTCAAGACCGGCTTTGTCGCGCGGCCCCCTGCCGCCACTTCGGACCGCTAGGAAGGTCCTGCGGACCGGGCAGTCATCACGGAATATTACGCTCTGGCGAAAGCGCGCGTGAAGGCGCATGGCGAACTACCAACGTTGAACTAGGAATTCTGTCTGTTCACGGCGAATGTAACGTCATGCCCAATCATCCTCTCGCGGAGGTCTTTGGCTTCCCAGCCGATAACCTGACAGCCGACGCCGACCGGCGCCGCCAAAATCGGCTGTGCCCGTTCGGTAACGCTGTCCCGAACTGCACTAAGAACAGCATTGAGAACCCGTTGGGCGTGTGCAGCGTCTTCGGCGCGGGCGGCGAGGTCGTCATCACCTGCCCCGTCCGCTTTCAACAGGGATGGCGCATCGCTTCAGACGCCGCCGTGTTCTTCTTCCCGCCCGGCGCGGCCTGGACTTCGCTGACCGAAGTGCGGCTCAAAGACAGCACAGGCAAGTCGGCGGGGAACATTGATGTGGTTCTTTTGTCCTATGACGCTCTGGGCCGCATCACTGACTACGGCTCCCTGGAAGTGCAGGCGGTCTACATCTCCGGCAACATCAGCACGCCTTTCAAGCATTACATGGAAGATCCACAGGCCCATGCAGAGATGGACTGGCGCGGCCAGCGCAACTATCCGCGCCCGGATTACCTGTCCTCTTCCCGCAAGCGGCTCGCCCCGCAGCTCATCTTCAAGGGCGGCATCCTGAACGGCTGGGGCCGCAAAATGGCCGTCGCCCTGAATACTGGGTTTTATCAGACGCTACCTATCCTAGAGGAAGTAGATCAATCCGAAGCCGATCTCGCCTTGTTCGTCTACGACCTTGTTCTGGACCCAGCGCAAAACCGCTACATGCTGACGCTGCACAAGACGCTCTACACCAAGTTTGAGTCGGCACTGATAAAGATCACCCGCTCCGAGGCGGGCGAGGAAGCGTTGTTCTTAGGACAACTACAAACGGAATTGAACAAAAGGTTAAACAATGCCACCGCTCCCGACGCCATCACACCCAACGCTGAGTTCTGACGAATACATTTTAGACCAGCAGGTTTTAGAGCCGGCCGTTCAGTATTCGCTCTTTGACAACTCCCAACGGGAGGCAATCGTCAACGTGGCGTCCGTGCCGCAGCGCAGCCCGTTCCGCTACCCCGGCGGCAAGACGTGGCTGATCCCGCGCGTCCGCCAGTGGCTCCGGTCACGGCCGCGACGCCCCGCAGAACTGATAGAGCCGTTCGCCGGTGGCGGCATCGTCAGCCTCACCGCCGCCTTTGAATGCCTGACGGAACGGGTTCGGATGGTTGAACTTGACCCCCAGGTCACGGCGGTCTGGCAGACGATCCTTAGCCGGGAGGCGGCCTGGCTTGGCGACACAATCGTCAGTTTTCAGCTCACACCCGAAAGCGCTCTCGCGGCGCTATCTGATGGCTGTGAAGAAACCCGCTGCGTTGCCTTCCGCACGATTCTGAAGAACCGGATCAATCGCGGCGGCATCCTTGCGCCGGGCGCGGGGATTATCAAACACGGGGAGAACGGCAAGGGCTTGTTGTCGCGCTGGTATCCCGAGACGCTGCGGCGGCGCATCCTGGAGATCGCGGCCATCCGTGACCGCATCACGTTTGAGCAGGACGACGGGATCGCCGTCATGTGCCGTCATGCCGACCGGGCTGATGCCGTGTATTTCATTGACCCGCCTTACACGGCCAGCGAAACCAAAAGCGCGGGCAGCCGGCTGTATCTGCACTCAATGCTGGACCATGAGCACCTTTTCCGAGTGGCCTCAACTGTCGCCGGTGATTTCCTGATGACCTACGACAACGCCGCCGGCGTGCGAGACTTGGCACAGCGCCACGGTTTCGACACCCTGCCGATCCCGATGAAGAACACGCACCATGCTGAAATGACGGAACTCCTCATTGGGCGTGACTTGAACTGGGCGCGCGAATCCAATTAACGAGAGTCTTGGCACAATTACGCTAATTCCTTATTGTCCCTCTTCGCCGCCATCCTCAACGCCCTCGCGCCGCCGTTCCTGCTGATCGTGCTCGGCTCGCTCCTGAAGCGGGTCCGCGTCCTGCACCCGGCCCATGTCCCCATCCTCAACGGCTTGGTGGTCAGCGTCACCCTGCCCGCGCTGGTGCTGCACGGGCTGCTGAATGCGCCGCGCCTGTCCCCGACATTGGCGCTGCCCGTGCTGGCGATCCTGGGGGCCGAAGCGGCGGCAGGGCTGGTGGCCTACGGGGCGGGGCGGGCGCTGCGGCTGCCGGCGGGCGTGCTGGGGGCGGTTTTGCTGGTCGGGGTCTTCGGCAACACGGGGTTCATCGGCTACCCGATGACGCTGGCGCTGTACCCAAAGCAGTTCCCCGCCGCAATCTTGATGGACCAATTCGGGATGAACATCCCGATGTACCTGTCTGCCGCCCTGCTCGGCGCCCAGTTCGGGGGCGGCAAGGGCACGGGGGAAGGCGGGCGGCGTGGGGCTATCCTGCGCTTTGGACGTTCGCCGCTCTTTCTGAGCGCCGTCTTGGGGATCGCCCTGCGACTGGTCCCCGTTCCGCCCGCGCTTGTCGGCGTCCCCTGGCTGCGCGCGCTGGGCGAGGTCGTGGGCCGGTGTTTGGAGTATTTAGGGCAGGGAACGATCCCGATCATCCTGTTCGCCCTGGGCGTCGCCCTACGGCCCGGTGCGGCGGGCGGGCGGGCCGGGGCGGCCGCTCTGGCCTGCGGGTGCAAGCTGCTGGTCGGGCCGCTGGCGATGTGGGGGCTGTGTCATGCCCTGGGCATCGGCGGCGAGGTGCGGCTGGACGGCATCTTGGAGGCGGCCATGCCCGCGTCGGTGATGGCGTCCGTGCTGGCGGGTCAGAACGACATGGAGGGCGACTTCACCGTCGGCGTCGTCTTCGTCTCGACGGTCCTGTCTGCCGTCACCGTGCCGCTGCTGCTGGCCGCGCTGCGGTGAGCCGGGTGAGGCAGGCGCCTACAGGGAGCGGCATTTAGATCCCATACTCTTTCAGGACGCCCTGCACGAACTCGCGGGCGGCGCGCATCTCCTCCATGGTCGTCACCTGCTCGATGATGACCGGCACTTCGGGCAGTGACCGGGCGATGGCGCGCAGGTACGCGCCGTAGTCCAACCGGCCCGCGCCGGGGCGGGCGAAGAGGCGGCGGCCGTCCGCGCCGAGCGCGAAGTCTTTGAGGTGGACCAGGCCGACGGCGGGGGCGATCTGGGCGACCAGTGCGGCCGGATTGACCGGCGCGGCGGCCAGAGCGCGCGACGGGATCAGATTGGGGGCGTCCAGCACGACCTTGACCTCGCCGCCGGGAAACTTGCGCGCCAGGCGGACGCACGCGGCGGCGTCGCCGAGGACATGGGCGGTGTACGGCTCCAGGAGGACGCGGATGGGCAGGCCGCGCACCATCTCAAGCAGGCCGCTGAGGGCGATAAAGAGACTGTTGAAGGTTTCTTCCTCCCCGTTCAGCAGGTTCGGCGTCCCCAGCGTCCGGCCCAGCGTCCCGCTCCAGCAGATGATCCGGTCCGCCCCCATCATCCCCATGTTCTCGGCCAGCGTCCGCCAGTCCACGCTGTCCACGCCGTGCAGCGCGGCGTCGTCGAGCCGGAGCGGGTTGATGTAACAGCCCACGGCGTCCACCTGGAAGCCCCGGTCGCGGGCGGCGACGGCGAGCCGGCGCACCTCGTCCGCCGTGATGCCGTGGATGAAGGACGTCACCTGGCCGCGACGGAAGCCTGCTTCCACCGCGTACCAGAACGCGGCGGGGATGTCGGTCTCCTCGTACAGATTGATCATGACGCCCAGTTCCATGCCAATTTCCCCTTTACGGCCGGCGGGGCGCGGGCGTCCGGCTGAAGAAGTCAACGACCGTATCCAGCCGAGCTTCCTCGGCCTGGCAGCCCTGGGCCAGCGCCTCGTACTGGTGTTTGGCCTTCTCCACCATGTCCCGGCTCTTCGCGATCTCGCGCTGCAACTCGGCGATGCGCGCCTCGGCGGCCGCCGTCAGGTCCGCCAGGCCGTCCCCGCGCGTCTGGCGGAACGCCTGCAAGGCGGCCTGCTTGCGCGTGGCATCGGCAACGATGGCCTCGGGCGTGCCGCCGACGGCCCGCCCCAGGGCGGCCAGCGTCACGGTGATGATCTGCTGGCGCGAGTCGTCGGACACGCCGGCGGGCATGTTGCGGAGCATGTCCAGCGCCTGCTCCGCCGTGAAGGGGACCAGGGGGACTCCGGCCTGCTGGTACAGCCGCTCGAAGTCCACCATCCCGTCGGCATCCACGGGGCTGGAGTCGTCTTGGGCGGGAACGGCGGACGGGGGCGGGGCAGGCGTGAGCCGCTGCCGCGCCTCGCGCCGCTCCTGGATCTTCAGGGCGCCGTCCAGCTCGTCATAAGCGGCCTGCGGGATCGGCTCCGGCGGCGGGGGCGGCGGCGGCTCCTTGATCTCGACGACGGCCTTCAAAGCTCTTTTCCAGATCGGGTCTACGGGCATGGCGCTTGGTTAAATGCCACGGGTTAAAACCCGAGGCTGGAAAGTGCCCACCGTCGAGGCGACGGAAGAAGCAAGGCTATGAGCAGTTAGGCGGAGTGGTCTGTCTCAGGGCGTCCCTGGGACGCTGGGCAGTTCCCAGCCTCGGGTTTCAACCCGTGGCGCTCTCGTCGGCGTCTGCGCTTCGCCTAAAGCCGCCGTGGCATCGAGGCTGGTTCATCGCCTGGCGGCAAAGCCGCGCCCGTGTCTCTGGCCTGCCTCTAGGCCGCCATGAGTTCTCCCAGGCGTCGTTGCTGGGCAGCATTGAAAAAGCGATCCGGGCGCAGGCTTTGGACCACGACCAGCAGGCCGCTCTCATCGCCGGGCAATTGTGAGGTCAGCGTGTCGAGCGCTTCCCCGACGGCGCTGCCCTGTGATTGCTTATCACCCGCCACGCCTCGGTAACAGACGCCGCCCTTCTCGGTCGGCACCGGCAGAATTGCCACAGTTGTCATTAGGATTTCCCCCCGTCCTGCTATTCTACCCCGCCTCGCCCGCTTTGCGCTTCGGCGGTTTCGGCTTAGGCGCGGGCTGGGCCAGGACATAGTCCACGCTGCGCTTGAGCCAGGCGGCTAAAGCCAGCGTGTCGGTCTGCATCGGGGGCGGGACGACGATGTACTGCTTGGAGGGCGGCGCGTCCGGCTCGTACTGGAGCCGCTTCGCGCCGGGCTGGGCCAGCAGTTCCGCCTGCGCGTCAGGCGGCAGCTTCAGCGCCAGGCCGATGTCCGACAGGGACGCGAAGACGCGGCCCCCGACGTAGGCGCAGACGCCGCCGAACATGGGCTTGAAGGTCAGATTCGCATCTAAGTCGTGCGCCTCCGCCGCGTGGCTGAGTTGGCTCTGCATTTCGTCCAACGATGGCTCGCTCATTGGTGTGTTTTGCTCCGGTTGAGATCGGTCGGATCGCCCCCCGGCCCCCAATTCTGGGGGAGTCGGAGAAGAACCCGAACGGCCTCCGCGACATCCTCTCCGGTTCCCCCAGAATTGGGGGCCGGGGGGCGATCTTCTGCTAGACGCGCCGCTCCTCGTGGATGACATACTCGGTGTGAACTTCGTTGGCGTCGAACGTGTAGGCGCGGTAGATGACCTGCCCCTGGAACTCCAGCATGTCCCGCATCCGGTCGCGAATGGCGGGGCGGATGATGCGCGCCAGCACCTCCCCCCGTTCCACCCAGGCAACTTCGGGACTTTCCGCGCTGGTCTTTAGGTCGCCCCCGACGTAATCGCACAGGAAGTCAAGCATGACGATGTGGGACTTGACGTTGGAATAGACCCCGACGAGCGCCCCAACGGAGACAGTGACGCCCGTTTCTTCCAAAATCTCCCGCCGCAGGGCGTCCGTCAGGCTCTCGCCCTCCTCCACCTGCCCGCCGGGAAACTCCCAGTCCCGGCGCGGGCTGCGGAGCATCAGCACCCGCCCCTGCACGTCCGTGACCAGCCCGGCGACCGCAACGATGTGTTTGGGGACGCTCACGCCTTGCTTTCTCTTCTACTTCATCTGCGTCCGCCACTGCGAGGCGGCGTCGTTGAGGGCGTCGTAGGGCGGCAGGTCCACCATGATGGGGGACGCTTGGAACTGGGCGCGGGCGCCGGGGCCGAGGCGGGCGGCGAGGGTCTGGCTGCCGTTCTGGGAGGGGCGGAAGTAGAACTGGACGCCGTCGTCGAGTGCTTCGGGCTTGCTGAGGAAGTCCAGGAAGGCGGTCGCGGTCGCTTTCTGGCGGTCGTTAACCCACGGCGCGGACAGCAGGACCGCGCCCTGGTCGGCGTTGGTGGTCGGGCTGGGGTAGATCATCACCAGGTTCGGATGGCCTTCCACGGCGGCCAGAGCGGCATTCTCATAGGCGGTGATGAAGTCGCGCCGACCGGGGGCGGCGGTAAAGGACTGCTCCAGCGCGCTCGACTTCGCCACTGAAGCGTCGTGGACGTAGGCGCGGTCAAGCTGGCCCAGGTAGGCGGCAAAGGCGGGCGCCTTGACGGCGGCGCTCAGGTCGTTCGCCCCGCCGTGTTCGCGCGCGAACTCGGTGATGATGAGCGACATGGTCAGCATCCCGCTGCTGGCATTGATCGGGTCGGCGTAGGCAAAGCCGAACGACCCCCAGGGCGTCTTGCGCCGGCCCAGACTGAGCTGCCTGACGGCCTCCCAGGGGGCGGGGCCGGACAGGAGGGGGCGCAGGAAGCCGGCCTTCTGCCGCGTGGTCACGAAGACCAGCGGGCTTTTGAACAGGAGGCGATACGTCTGGGAACTGCTCGGATCGGCGATCCGCGCGCCGCCGTGGGTCTGGGGCCAGACTTCTGCCAGGCGGGACGTCCAGACGGGGCTGGAGGGACTCCAGACGGCGGGCTTGAGCTTGCCGTTGAGGATGTCCTGCATGGCCTCGCGCGACTCGGTGAGCTGCAAGGTCGCCTTGCCGCCCTGGGACTGGGCGTTGAACTTGGTGATCTCGGCCTGGAGCCACCTTTGCTTGGTGCCCGTGGTCGAGACGAGAATGTCGCCTCCCCCGGCCTGCTGCGGCGTCAGGACGGCAGGCCCCCCCGCGCCTCCACCGCCGAAGTCGCCGCCTGTGCCGTTCCCGGCCGTCGCCGCCGGGCGGCCTGCGAGGAAGCGGCCGCAGGAGCGGACGCCGAAGATGATGCCCGCGAGGAGCAGGATGATGATGACCCAGCCGCCGGGCTTGATGCGCGTGATCTGCACGGGTTTCTCCTGGGGAAGCGTTTGGAACAGGACAATGCCGGAATGCCCTTAAGTTCGGCAACGGGGAGGGGATTTCCTTCTCGGCGGCGCGAACGGGCAAGTACCTTTCGGCCAATCAGAGGAAGGACAGGTGCGGAAATATATTTTTACATATCGTATGATAGGATACGAATACCGCCAAAATTTAACGCTGTGTTTACGGTGGGGTGGTAAAGTGGGTTGTGTCGGGGCCGGGAACTTCTCGACACGCCTTTGGAGACGACCATGTTCAGCGCCGGTGATAGACAGCCTTCTGAGACACAGCCCATACGATCCCTGCCGCTTTCCGCGCCGGAGCGGCGGCTGCTGCTGGCCCTGGTCTGGGGCGAGCCGCTGGGCCAGGCGGCGGAGCGCCTGGGGCTGTCCCTGAGCGAAGCGCGGCAGGTGCTGACGCGCCTTCAGCAGCGGGCGGGGGTTGCCTCGCGCCGGGCGCTGATCGCGCGCGCCGTCGCGCACCACTGGGCCGGCTAGGCCGGTCCGTCGTGATCTCCCGCTTTGTCATACTCTCGGCAAGGCAGGATTTATTTTTCCGCGAGGCTCCGCGTAATACCCGGTTTGTGGTAAAATGAGAGGGTGTCGCTCGGTGACACGCCTTACACGCCGGCAGATGATCCCGGCAGACCGACAGATTTTCGACGACCCGTTTTGCACATCCGCTTTTTCCAAAGCCCGCCTGCGCCCACTTTCCTTCCACAACGCACGGGAACAAAACCGCTCACGCGGCCTTCTATCTTGTCATATGGACGCGCAATTCTCGTGCGAGTCAGCAAGGAAAACCCATGAACACAACTGTCCAACGCCCGAGCGGGACTGCTCCCGAAGCAATCAACGGAGCGGCCACTACGGTTCGCTCGTACCAATTCGGCGGCTACGAGGTGGAGATGGAGATCAGCGACACCGTCTTCCAGCCGACGTTGACCAGCCGGCTGCTGGCCCAGGTGGTCAAGATCCCCGAAGGTGGGCGCGTGCTGGACCTGGGCTGCGGGGCGGGCGTGCTGGCGATCATCGCCGCCCTGAAAGGGGCATCCCATGTCCATGCGGTGGACGTGATGGAGGAGGCGCGGCCGCTTGTGGAAGCGAACGCCCGGCGCAACGGCGTCGCGGACCGCGTCCAGGCGTCCAGCGGCGATCTCTTCCAGCCGGTCGGGGCGCAGCGCTATGACGTGATCGTCAGCGATGTGTCCGGCGTCGTGGACGAGGTTTCGCGGCTTTCGCCCTGGTATCCCGACTCCATTCCGACGGGCGGGCACGACGGTGCGGATCAGATCGTGCGGATGCTGGGGGCGGTGCGGCAGTACCTGAAGCCCCAGGGCGTCCTGTATTTCCCCACCGGCACCATTTCCAATATCTCCCGGACCCTGGAAGCGGCCCGGCAGGCGTTCGGCAAGCAGGTCGAGCTGATGGAGCAGGTCGAGGTCCCCTTCTGCGCCGAGTTCAAGGAGAACATGGCCGTGATGACGCGCCTACGCACCGAGGGCTTGATTGACTTCGCTGCCCGGCGCTCCCGCCATGTGTGGACGCTGCAAATTTACCGGGCCTGGGTTTAACTTCATGCCGCTTAGGGGAAAGGCCGCGCTCGTGACGGGCGGCGGGACGGGTATCGGGCGGGCCATCGCCCTCGCCCTTGCCGGGCAGGGAGCCGCTGTGGCCGTCGTCTACCGGACGTCGCAGGCAGCCGCCGAGGAAGTGGCCGCCGAGATCACCGCCGGGGGCGGTCGGGCGGCGGCCCTGCAAGGCGACGTCACCGAGGGCGCGCAGGTGGACGGCTTGGTGAGCCGGGTGTTGGCGGACTTCGGCGCACTGGACATCGTGGTCAACAACGCCGGGCTGACTCGCGACGGCCTGCTGCTGCGCATGTCCGAGGCGGATTGGGACGCGGTCTTGGACACCAACCTCAAAGGCGCGTTCCTGATGACGCGGGCCGCCTTGAAGCCGATGCTGAAGCAGAAGCGGGGCAAGATCGTCAACATCACCAGCGTCATCGGGCTGATGGCGAGTCCCGGCCAGGCCAACTACGCCGCCGCCAAAGCCGGCCTGATCGGCTTCACGCGGACGGTCGCCAAGGAGGTTGCCGGCCGCCAAATCCAGGTGAACGCCGTCGCGCCGGGCTTCGTCGAGACCGCCATGACCGAAGGGCTATCCCCCGAGCGCAAGGCCGACCTGCTGCGGCAGGTCCCCGCCGGCCGCTTCGGGCGGGCCGACGAGATCGCGGCCCTGGTGGCGTTCCTGTGCGGCCCGGCCAGCGACTACATCACGGGCCAGACGGTCGTCGTGGACGGCGGTATCACGATCTGATGCGAAATGGTTTGACGGAAAAAAGCGCAGCCCGATCGGGCTGCGCTTTTTTGCATTTCAGAGGTCTACTGTATAAAAAGCATGGACGTAGGGGAAAAGGGCGGGGGAATGAAGGAGGGCGGGGGAACCCCGCCCCTACACCGCTGGCGACAGAGGCGGGCGCAGCGCGAGACGGAGTGGTTTTCATCAAGAGTATCCAGGGCGCGCTCTCTCGAACCGAATGAGTCCCGGCTCGTCAGACCGACCAATCTCCGAAAAGCCGATCCGGCGAAGCAGGCGCAGAGACGGAGTGTTGTCCGAAGCCACGTTCGCGACGACGCGCCGGACGCTGGGCTGCGCCAGCGCCCATTCCGTCAGTCCCATAGTCATTTCGGTGGCGTAGCCGCGCCGCTGGAACTCCGGCAGGACGGAGTAGCCGACCTCGACACTGTTCTCGACGCTGCCCTCCTGCGGCGGCCCGAAAAATCCCCCGCTCGCGACTAGGGTAGGTCCCTTGCTGCCAACGGCGTCCGCGACGCCGTACCAGGTAAACCAGCCGGCCCGGTCCGGGCCGGCTTCGAGCTGCTGGAGGAAGAAGGGCAGCGCGTCCGCCAGCGTTTCGGGCGGCCAGGCGTTTGGAACGTCTGCGCCCAGCAGGGCGGCGAAGGCGGGGCGATCCTCGATCTCGGCGCGGGCCAGGGCGGCGGTCGCAGGGACCAGGGTGAGGCGAGCGGTTCTGAGGTTTGCGGGTGTTCCCATGAAGCGTTATCGCCCGGCGCCCGGCCTGTGCTCAACGAGGCAGGGCGATCAGCCCTCCACGACCGCGACCAGCACGCAGACGTCGTCGCGGACGCCGGACTGGGCGTATTCGTCCACGCCCGCGATCAGGGTGAGGAGGAAGTCTTCGGCCCGCTGGTCGGCGCCCACCGCCGTGCTGAGGGGGCGCGGGGCGGACAGCAGGGCGGTTACGCCCTCGATGCCCAGCATGTCCGTGCGGCTGGGGCCGGCCTCGGTCAGCCCGTCGGTGAACAGCGCCAGGGCGTCGCCGGGCGCGAGCGAGATGGACTGCTCCCGGAAGACGACGCCGGGGAAGGTGCCCAGCACGGGGCCGGTGGGCAGCAGTTCTTCCACCCGCCCCGCGTCGCTTTCCCCGCGCCCGGTGCGGCGCACCAGGCCGGGTTCCTGGCCGCAGTTGACGTAGGTGAGCATCCCCGCCCCGCTGTCGTAGACCCCGACGAAAAGGGTCGCGAAGCCGGTCAAAAGCTCGTTCTCCGCCAGGATGTCGTTCAGGCGCGTGACCGCCTCGGCCAGAGTCGGGGCGGGGTAGATCATTGCGCGGAGCATGTTGCGGACGGTAGAAACCTGGGCGGCGGCAGCCAGGCCTTTGCCGGACAAGTCGCCGACGACGAGGGCGGTGCATCCCTTGTCTATGGAGAAGACGTCGTAGAAGTCGCCGCCGACTTCCGCCTCTGCCAGCGCCACTTCATAATACTTCTTGAGCTGGAGGCCCGGCACGGCATCGGGCACGGCGGGCCGCAGGGCCTCCTGGAGATGGGTGGCAATGTTGTGCTCGCGCAGGCGCAGGCGGGCGGCTTCGGCCGCCGTGCGCGTCTGGGCGGCGACGGTCTCCACCAGGACGACCTCGTCCGGCGTCCAGGCGCGCGCCGCGCCGGCCATTGCCACGCCCATCAGGCCGACCAGCCGCCCGTCGTCGAACAGCGGCACCCAGACGGCGGCGCGCAGGCCCAGCCGCTCCAGGGCGGGCGCGAGGGGGGCGAAGCGCGCTTCGGCCCGGACGTCCTGCACGACTAGGGTGCCGCCCGATTGCAGCGGGTCCAAGATCATCTGGTAGTCCGAAAGCTGATACGCCCCGGCCAGCGGCGCTAACCCGTCCCGGCGCCATTCCTGGGAAACCACGCTCAGGTCGTGCGCTTCCTCGCAGGCCACGGAGAAGCAGCGGTCAGCATTCAGGGCCGCGCCCAGCGCGGCGGCGGCCTGACGCTGGATCGCGTTCGGGTCCGTCGAGTCGCGGAGAACCATGCCGATCCGGTTCAGCAGGCCCTCGCGCTCGGCGCGGGCTTCGGCTTCGGCCAGCAGGCGCTCGCGCTCGTCCTCGATCTGCCGGCGCTCCTCGATGTCGGTCGCCGTCCCCACCCAGCGGATGATCCGCCCCGACTCGTCGCGCACCGGCTGGGAGCGGCCCAGGTGCCAGCGGTACGCGCCGTCGGCCCGTCGGAGGCGGTACTCGACCTCGGAGATAGTCCCTGCCCGCAGCGCCGCCTGCCAGACGGCGCCCGCTCCGGCGAGGTCGGCGGGGTGGACCACGTCCTGCCAGCCCCAGTCCCGCGTCCGCCCGAAGTCCAGGCCCGAATAGTCGTACCAGCGCTGGTTGTAATAGTCTATCGCCCCCTCGGCGTCCGTCGTCCAGGCGATGTGCGGGATGGCGTCGGCCATCCGGCGGAAGCGGCTCTCGCTTTCGCGCAGGGCGGCTTCCGCCTCTTCGCGCGCGGCCTCGATCTGTCGGCGGTCGGTCGCGTCGCGCAAAATCTTGGCAAAGCCGCGCTCATTCCCATCTTCGTCGCGCAGGCGCTCCATGACGCCGTCCCCCCAGAAGCGCGAACCATCTTTGCGCAGGTGCCAGCGGATGTCCAGCGCCTTGCTCTCGGCCCGCGCCTTTTCCAGCTCCTGTTCCGGCGCGCCCGCCGCCCGGTCTTCGGGCGTGAAGATGAGGTCGGCAGGCGATCCCAGGACTTCGGACTCCGCATAGCCGAGGATGTGCTGCGCCCCGGCGTTCCAATGGGTGACGCGCGCGTCCGTGTCCAGCAGGATCATGGCATAATCGCGCGCGCCCTCCACCAGCAGGCGCAATTTGTCCTCGCTCTCGTGCAGGGCGGCTTCGGCCTGTCGGCGCTCCTCCGTCCGTGCCGCCTCGACGGCTTGGTCCAGATGCAAATGCGCCATCCGTTCCCCGTAATGCGCGAAAAAATCGGCCAGGGCCGGTTCCTCGGCCAGAAGCGGCCCCAGATGCTCCTGCGCGCGTTTGTCGGCCTCGTAAGAGACGTCGGGGTGCGCCTCCATCCAGAGATGGCAGGTCTGGATGTAGGCGAGGTAAGCGATGAGGTGTGGATACAGGTCCGGCCCCAGCAGGCGGCGCAGCTCGGCACGGCAGAGTTCCAGTTCTCCGCTGTCCAGGAACACGAGGGTCGCGCAGACCAGGAGGGCCTGTTCCAGCGGCGAGCCGGGCGGGGGCGCGGCGGCCTGGGCCGGGGCGGGAACCGGCAGGCGGCCCAGAGGGACATCCCCCGCGTCCGGGGCGGGAACGGGCGACTCGAGCAGGGCCAGGATTTCGCCCGCCGACAGGCCCAGCGGGCGCAGGGCGGACGAGTGGCAGACCATGCAATAGGGGACGGCGCAGTGGCGGGAAAGGAGAGCGTTCAGCTTTTCCTTGAACAGCGGCGAAAGCGGGTTGTCGAGGTAAGCCGAGACGGTCTGCTGCCACAAGTTGTCCAGCACCTGCGGCGAGTCAAGCGCAGGCGCAAAGAACGGGGGAAAGAACCCGAAACGTCCTTCAATCTCGGCCCGAAGTTGTTGGCTGGTTCGCACGGGATCCAATTCTGATGCAGATAGTGTATTATACCATGCTTTTCTAGCCCTGGGTTTAAAGCGGCGCGAGCCGCCCAGGGCAGTCGCATAGAGAAGCAAGAGAAAGGGGAGTGAAGAAGAAAGGGGAGTGAAGAAGAAAGGGGAGGCACGGGGGCCTCCCCCTACGCGCCTTTCCGACCCGTCATGGGCCGTCATGGGTAGGGGCAACCCCCCGTGGTTGCCCTTCTGCATGGTGGTTGCAGGGTTGCCCTCGATAGGCAATCGCCCTATGCCCTGAAGGGCGGGGATTGACAGACGGCCTCAACAATGTTAGCATGGGGCAAATGATGTTACGCACTCACTGCCTACGGCTAATTCCGCTCGTCGCTGCATTATTGGCCGGTTTCTCCCACGCGCAGGCCGCGCCCGCCCCGCGCGTCACCTTCCCCCGCGCCTTCGCCCCGTCCGAGGGCTGGGTCAAGGCGCCGGAAAGGCCGCTGCGGCAGGAGATGTGCCTGAACGGGTCGTGGCGGTTCCAGCCGATACCCGTGCCGCCGGGCTGGAAGCGGGATCAGGGGAACGCGCCGGACTTGACGCCGCCCGCGCCGGGGCGGTGGGAGCGGGTGTCGGTCAAAGTGCCGTCGCCGTGGAACGTCAATGCCTTCAACCAGGGCGACGGCGGGGACTTCCGGTGCTACCCCTCCTACCCGAAGGCCTGGGACATGGCGGAAATGGGCTGGCTGGAGCGACGGTTCCAGGTTCCGGCGGCGTGGAAGGGGCGGCGGCTGCTCCTGCACTTCGAGGCGGTCGCGGGCGACGCTGAAGTGTATGTCAATGGCAAAAGCGTGGCGCATAACTTTGACCTGTTCCTGCCCTTCGAGGCGGATGTCACGGGCGCGGTGACGGTGGGCGGCGTCAACGTCGTCCGGGTCGGCGTCCGCAAGGCGTCCCTGTTCAACGACGCGCGGACGACCGGCAGCCGCCCCTATCCCGCCGGCTCGTTCTGGGGGCAGGCGGTCGCGGGCATCTGGCAGGACGTGTCCCTGGCCGCCGTGCCGCCCGTCCATGCCGAAGACATGTTCGTCGAGCCGCTGGTGTCGCGGGACATGCTGGCCGCCGAGGTGACGCTGCGTAACGACACGGCGCAGGCGCAGACCCTTCAGGTCGGCGGGTCGGTGCAGCCCTGGGTGAGCCTCGCCGGGAAGGACGTTCTTTCGGCCCCCGAACCAAAGTGGCGGCTGGGCGCGGCGGCCCTGAGCCTGCTGGCCCGTAATGTCACGCTTGCGCCCCATGCGTCAACCACGGTGACACTGAGCCGGAAGGTCGGCGGGCGGCTGGGGTTCTGGACGCCGGACACGCCCAACTTGTACGGGCTGACTGTCTCCGTCCGCCGGGGCGGGCAGACGATAGACCGGCAGTACACGCGCTTCGGCTGGCGCGAGTTTAGTTTCCAGGGCGACCGGCAGCTTCTCAACGGCAAGCCGCTGGATCTGCGGGGCGACTCGTGGCATTTTTTAGGCATCCCGCAGATGACGCGGCGCTACGCCTGGTCCTGGTTCACCATGCTCCATGCCGCCCATGCCAACGCCGTCCGCCTCCACGCCCAGCCGTACCCGCGCTTCTATTTGGACGTGGCCGACGAACTGGGCATCTGCGTCCTGGACGAGACGGCGAATTGGGGCAGCGACGGGCAGCATAAGTACGACGCGCCCAGCTTCTGGCGGCGGTGCGACGACCAGGTGGCGCGGCTCGTCCGGCGCGACCGCAATCATGCGTCCGTGTTCGGCTGGAGCGTCAGCAACGAGGTCGCCTGGTTTATTGACCGGGGGAAGCACCCGAAGCAGATGGCGCGGCTGAAGCAGGGCTGGGCGGATTGGGTGGGCATCGCGCGCCGCCTGGACCCGACGCGGCCCTGGGTGTCCACGGACGGCGACGGGGACGCCGAGGGGGCGATGCCGACCAGCCTGGGCCATTACAGCGGCCCGGACGAGCTGACGCGCCTGAGCCGGGGCGGCAAGCCGTGGGGCATCGGCGAGACCGGTGGCGCATACTTCGCCACGCCCAAATATGCCGCCCAGTTCGCCGGCCCGCGCGCCTACGAGTCCCAGCAGGGCCGCATGGAGGGCATCGCCATCGAAGCTTACGGCCTCCTCGCGGACCAGCGCAAAAGCGGCGCGGACTATGCCAGCGTCTTCAATCTGGCCTGGTACGGCCTGGAGCCGCTGGAGATCGGCCTGGCCGACACGACGCGGCCCTACACGCTGACGGACGGCGTGTTCTTCGGGCCGTACCAGGAGAACGCGCCGGGCGTCCAGCCCGAACGGCTCGGCCCGTACTGCTCGACGTTCAACCCCGGCTACGACCCGCGCCTGCCCCTGTACCGCCCCTGGCCGCTGTTCGACGCCGTGCGCGCCGCCAACGCGCCCGGCGGCCCCGCGCCCAGCCCGTGGGACCACCGGCACATCGCTCCCGCTGGAACGCAGGCCATATCGCCGCCGCACATCGCGACCGTTGCTGTCCTGGCCGCCCCCGGCTCCGACCTGCCCGCCACATTGGGAGCGATGGGGGCGACGCCGGCCGCCCCAGATGCCCTGGACACGGCGGAGTTCCTCGTCGTGGACGGGGCGCACCCGCCCCCGAACGTCACGCCCGCGCTGGCACGGCGGGTTCAGGGCGGCGCGACCGTCCTGGTCTGGGGCGTAGACCCCAGTACGCTCGGCGCGCTGAATGCGCTGCTGCCGGTGCCCCTGCGCCTGACGGACCGGGACGCTTCTTCGCTCCTCATCCACTCGGCGGACCCGATACTCCTGGGCCTAGACAACGCCGACTTTTATTTCACCGAGAGCCAGCCCACCCCCATCATCCCGCACGGCCTGGCCGGACCGTTCGTGACGCGGGGCCGGACACTGCTGGCCGCCTGCCCCGCCGAGTGGCGGCGGTGGAACAACCGGGCGGAGCCGATCAAGACGGCGGCCCTTCTGCGCTCGGAGCGGGAGGCCAAACCCGGCGGCGCGGCGCTGGTGGAGCTAAAATCGGGCCGTGGGCGCTATCTCGTCACGTCCTTCGTACCCGCCTCGCGCGAGGGGCGCCGGCTGTGGCGTCGGATGCTGGCGAATGCGGGCGTCGCGCTGACTGACCGGAAGGCCGCGCCGGACAGCGCGTTTGACGAGTTCGGGCACTTGACCAGTGCCCTCGTCTGCGGCAGCTTCGGCGCGGCTACGGCGGCTGCCGCCTATGACACCGACGCCATCGGCATCGGTAACGCGCTCCGCCCGAAGCCGGGCGACACGTCCGGCGGGCGACGGTGGCGGGCGCGTCCTGCCGATGACGACGGCGTCCTCGATTTCAAGAAGATGGGCCTGCCCGGCCCGACCGAGAACGCCGCCGTCTACCTCAGCCTCTGGGTCTGGAGTCCGCGCCCCCTGGACAACCTGCTCGTCGAGCCGAACCTGCCCCGTCTGGCCCTGCGCTTCGGCTCGGACGATGGCTGCCAGGTCTGGCTCAATGCCAAGCTCATCCAGGACGACCGGGGCACGCACCCGTACACGCCGGACCAGTTCACGGCGGACGCCCTGCCACTGGCGCGCGGCTGGAACCACCTAGTCGTCAAGGTGGTGCAAGGGACGGGCGAGTGGCAGTTCGGGGCGCGGCTGACGTGCAGCGACCCGGCGTTTTTGGCTCAACTTCGGACGTCGGTGGCGGGGCCGTAGCTGATAACCCGTCGCAAGTTCGGAACCGGCACTGGAAGTGCCGGTCTACTCTCTGTGAAAGTCGCTGCGCGACTGAAGAGGGCACGTTGAACCGTCATTTTATGGTGCGCTTTCCTCAGTGCCGGAGGCACTTTCACTGCGAGTAGACCGGCACTTCCAGTGCCGGTTCCGAACTTGCGACAGTTAGCGCGTCCCGTCCCGAAAGGCTCACATCTATGAAACCATTCTTCCCTCTCCTCCTGCTCTCCTTTCTACTCCTCCTGGCCCTCACGGCCCCCACCCTTGCCGCAGATCGTCCCCCCCGCGTCATCGGCGACGGCGTGGCCGACGACACGGCGGCCCTGCAAGCGGCCCTGGACGCGCGGGGCAAGACCGGCGGCGAGGTGGCCCTGCCGCCGGGGCAGTACCGCATCGGGGGCAGCCTGCGCGTGCCGACGGGCGTGACGCTGCGGGGAAGCTGGGACGCGCCGCACTACGGGGCATGGGACAAGGGGACGACCCTGGCGATCACCGGCGGGCGCGGGCGCGAAGACGGCCCGGCAGCGGTGGAACTGTCGGAAAGCAGCGCGGTCCAGGGCGTCACGATGGTGTGGCCGGAGCAGAAGTGGGACGCCATCACGGCCTACCCCTGGGCGATCCACGGCCAGGGGATGCACAACGATGTGGAGAACGTCACGTTCATCAACGCCTACCAGGGCATCAAGATCGGCGTCCCGTGGAGTGAGCTGCACCTGATCCGCAACGTCTTCGGCTGCGTCCTGCGCCGGGGCGTCTTCATTGACACCACCTCGGACATCGGGCGCATCGAGAACGTCCACTTCAACGAGCACTACTGGGCGCGCAGCCATTATCCCGGCATCACGACCGGCAGCGATGCGCCCGTGACGGCCTACACGGAGGCCAGCCTGGAGGCGTTTATCTTTGGCCGCACGGACTGGGAGTACGTCCTGAATACGTTCGTGTTCGGCGCGCGGATCGGCTACCGCTTCCTCCACACCCCGGCGGGCGAGTGCAACGGGCAGTTCATGGGCATCGGCGCGGACGGCTGCCATGTCGGGGTCCAGATTGACGCCATCCAGCCCATCGGCATTCAAATCACAAACGGCGAGTTTACGACGTTCACCGGCGAGCCGAACACGGGCGTTGTCGTGTCCCCCGGCGCGGGCGGGGCGGCGCAGTTCGTCAACTGCAACTTTTGGAGCAATCCGGGCGGCGTCGCCCGGCTGGACGGCGAAACCGCCGTGACGTTCAGCGACTGCCACTTTTCGGACACGGCGGCGTCCGGTGCGATTGTCGCCCAAAAGGGCCGCTTGACCGTGCGCGGCTGCACCTTCGCCGCCGCCGGCCCCGCCGTCGTGCTGGGGCCGAATGTCCGCGCCGCCGTGGTCGCCGAGAACACGCAGCCGGGCGGCGTCCAGGTGCGGAACGGGATCGGGGCGCGGGCGCAGATCGGGCTGAACGAGCTGCCGTTCGCCCTGCCGGACGCGCAGGCCGCGCACTACCGCGTCAAGATCGGCGCACCAGGCGACGAGGACTACGTCGGGCCGGGCTGGTTCGGCGGCGAGGGAGCGGCGGACGTGCCGCCGGCCCTCAAGCCGTCCGTCACCACCGCCCGCTGGGCGGGCGCGAAGTCGGCCCTGCGCCTGCCGGTCCTGCCGGGCCGGGCCTACACGCTGACGCTCTGGGCCTCGGCCCCCGCCGGCGCCCCGCCCCGGACCTTCGCCGTGAACGGTGGCCCAAGCGTCACCGTCACGCGGCCCGGCCAACAAGTCGTGACTCTGGCGATCCCGGCGAAGCTGACGGCGGATAAACACGCGATTGGGGTCACGGTCGGCGGCCAAACGTGGACCCCCGCCCGCTTGCAGCCGCCGTCTACAGACAGCCGCGCCCTGACGGCCCGCGTCTTCGCCCTCGAAATGACGGCGGCGGGGGCGGGCAGTGAGCCTGCGGCAGAGGTGAACTGAGGTCTGCCGTTACCGGCTTCGCCGTTCAGGAGGCGGTACGCGCGGCTTCTAAAGCGATCTCTTCGTCCAGAAGCAGGAGGTCTACTTGTTCACGAAATGGCTCCCACCCATCATCATGGACTTGCCGAAAACAATCTATTTGGCGGATGGCTTTTGCTTGGCCCGAACCAATCCAATCTGTGAGAGCGAGCATATCTTCGTATTGTGTTATTAAAGCGACACGCTGGGGCGAACCCGGCACGGGTTTAACCCAATGCCAAATCGGTTCATGATGGGAAATGCGGTTCCGTAGTTTGCGTATCTCTTGTAGACGATCCACGATATGCCGCTGGCTCCGTAGGTGCTTTGGAGTGTTGGGAAAGACGGTTTTCAGAGTAGGATGGACAACGGTGGCTATATACGGGCTGCTGTAGAGCGAGACCCAGAAGCCAAAGGTGAGCTCTGCTACTACTCGCCCAGAGTCGGTTGATCTTCCTTGATTTGTCAGTTCAGTTTTGGCATTTTGAACTTTCCTTCGTTCGTTTGGGAGAAGCAAATGAGGATCGTCAAACCAGTTCTGAGTTCCTGTCTGAGCGCGAAGTGCATCATTCAGCGCATTGCGATAAGTAATTTCCGCACATTGTAAGCTGGGGTAAAGTGCCGAACAGAGCGACACATTCCACAAGTAGACGGCTATTGCATCAAGGCTGTCGGGATAATCGCGCAAATACCGCCTGAAGCGTGGCCGAGATACGCTTCTCTCAAAGTCAGAAGTAATGCTGTCCGCTGCGAGCTTTGAGTAGTCTTCCAAAATATCTTTGAAAATCCTTGCAAAAAAGTAAGACGAGCAGGTTTAAATTGATGCAAAGTGTGCAATAATAGTGGTGTAGTCCCTGGAGTGAGCTTCTCCTGTCCTTGAGGCAGTGTTCAGTCGCCAGGGCGTGAACTACAATGGGTAGCTCTTTTGAGCTACCCATTGTTGCGTTACCACCTCATATATACAATCAAGCTCTAGCCTCATCACTGCGTCTATTCTACCACACCGGCGAGTGATTCTGACTTTTATCCTAAACCATTCCTATAGCGAAATCTTAGCCACTCTTAGTTCTCCGATCAGCGGCCCGACGTGGGCGCCCGCCCATTTGCAGCCGCCGTCTACGGACAGCCGCGCCCTGACCGCCCGCGTCTTCGCCCTGGAAATGACGGCGGCGGGGGCGGGCAGTGAGCCTGCGGCAGAGGTGAACTGAGCGGACTACCTCCCCAGCCCGGCGGGCGGCACGGCGGCGGGCGGAGCGGGGGGCGGGGTGTCCGCGCCGCCGCGCACGATGCGGGGGGTGACGAAGACGACCAGTTCGGTCTGGACCAGGTTCTTCTTTTTGGAGCGGAACAGGTTGCCGACCAGCGGGATGTCGCCGAACAGGGGGATCTTGCTGTTGACCGTCTGCTCCTGGTTCAAGGTCAGGCCGCCGATGGCGATGGTCTCGCCGTCCTTGACCCGGACCGTTGTGTCCGCGCGTCGCGTAGACAGGACGGGCAGGCCCGTCTGGAGATCGAGTTCGGTGATGTTGGAGACTTCGGGGGCGACCCGCGTGGTGATCTCGCCGTTGCCGCCGGTCAGGGGCGTGATCGAGAGCTTGACACCGACGTCCACGGGCTGGATGCGCGTCTGGGTCTGGCCGTAGCCGTTGAACTGGGTCAGGATGAAGCGCTGGGCGCCGATGAAGATTTCGGCCGTGCGGCCGTTGACGACCGCCATCTGTGGGCGGGCGCGGACGCGCGCCTTGCCGTTCTGCTCCAGCGCCTGCAAGGTCAAGAGGAAGTTCTTGGGAAGCGTCCCGATGGTATTGTAGGTGATTGCGCCATTGGGCACGTCCACGGTCGTGATGGACGTGTGGGCCCTGTTGTTCAGCGTGATGCCGAGCGACTTGTCGGTGGTATCCGTCAGCTCGACGGCGATGACCTCGATCAGAATCTGCGGGGAGGGGATGTCCACGCGGTTCAGGTCGGACCCGATCTTGGCGAGCATTTGGGTCGGCGCGGTGACGACGACGGCGTTCTGCTCCGAGTTCACTTTGACGTAGGAGAACAGGAAGTTCGGCAGCAGCCCCGAAGCCGTGAGCGCCTGCGTGTTCTGCATCCGGTAAGACTGCGTGCCCGACAGGTGGTAGGTGGCGAGGTCGGTGGGGACGCCCTCGCTGATCATGTAGATGCCGTCTATCTTGGACAGGGCCAGCCCGTAGGCGGTCGCGATGGAGCGGACCACGGCGTCGGGGTCGGACCCCTGGATGCTGAGGCTGATCTTGCGGTCCACGGCGTCGTCCACGGCGATGGACAGGCCGGTCTCGCCCGCAATGGCGCCCAGGAACGTGTGGATGTCGGCCTTGACGGCGCGCACGGACAGCTTGCCGCCCTCGAAGCGGACGAGGGTGGAGATGTCCGGCTTGGTTAAGGCCAGGGGCGCGGCGGCCCCGGCCCGCCGCCCGCGCTCCACGGTGCGGTCGGACTGGACGGTGATCAGCACGCCCTGGCCGTTCGGCTCGGTCGTGACCGAAGCCTGGGTGCTGACGAAGTTGTTGATCGAGAGGTCCACGCCGATGCCGCTCGTCGCCTGCTTGGAAGTCGCGATCTGGATGTAGGAGACGGGGTAGGAGCTGACGTTGTAGAAGTTCTTGCCCGTGCCGTTCTTGGCGCCGGGAAAGGACAGGTCCATGCGCGTCCCGTAGAGGCTGCCGCCGCCGTAGTCGCCGCCGGTGCGGTACTGGAGAATGCCGTCGGCGGCCACCCGGATCTGGACGCCGTTGGAGAGCGGCGTGACGGTGATGGCGCTGATGGTCGTGTAGGACTGCGCCGCCGGGTTGGCCCCATTGCCGTTGTTCTGGGCCGCTGCGGGCCGGAGGGCGAGCAGTAGCAGGATTATGATGAGAGCGAGAGAGCGTGTTTGCATAATGGTTGGTTTTCTGAGTACCGCGCCGAGACCCACCCCGGCTCGCAAGTTCGCCGTGGTGGGTCTTAGGCCCGTCTTGCCGTCACCAAAAGGATCAGGCTCGTCCGCGCCCGGCTCTTGCGGTGCGAGCGGAACAGGTCGCGCAGCAGCGGGATGCGGGCGAAAGGCGCGGGGCCGCCGTCCGCCCGGTCGGACAGATCCGAATCCAGGCCGCCCAGGACGAGCGTATCCCCGGCATGGAGCCGCACGACGGAATTCACCTCGCGGATGCCGACCGTCGGCAGGCCGGTCCCCTGCTCGATGGCGTCCACCGTCGAGACGCGCGGGTCCAGGGCCAGCGTGATGTCGTCCTGCGCCCCGACCGTCGGGCGGACCGAAAGCGAGTAACCGATCTGGATCGGCAGGGCCGAGGGCGTCTGCGGGCCGTAGCCCCCCTGCTGCTGGAGCACGGTGACGTAGCGCGTCTGCCCCAGAAAGAACGTCCCGGACGCGCCGGAAGCGACCAGCAGGAAGGGCCGCGCGGCCAGCCGGGCGCGGCTGCGGACGGCCAGGGCGGAAACGGCGGCCTGGAACCGGCGCGTCTGGCCGGCCTGGGACAAGACGGTGATCTGGCCCGCGTCCGTGTCCAGCCCCTCGCTTTCGCGCCCCAGCGTTCGAGTCAGGCTCAGGGCGTAGCGGGCGTCCTCGGACGACGCGAACTCCCAGGCGGAAACCTCGACGCGCACCTGCGGGCGCGGCAGGTCCAAAATCACCAGGTCGCGCCCCATCTTCGCGATCACCTCGGGCGTGCTGGAGACGACGAGCGAGTTGTTGGCGGCGTCCACGCGCACGGACGGCAGCAGGAAGTCCGGCAGCAGCAGCCGGGCCTGCTCGGGGGCCAGTGAGCGCAGGTGCAGGCTCGCCGTCACGCCCCCCGCGTCGCCGCGCCCGATGGTCAGCCCGCCGCCCTCGTCCAAAGCGCGGGGCGCGGCGACCAGCCCGTAGCCGGTCCGCAGGGCGCCCAGGAGGTCGGCCAGGGTGGCGTCGGGCAGGACCAGCGAGACGTCCACGTCGGCAGCGCTGTCGCCCACGACCAGGGGCGCTCCTGTTCCTCCGGGCTGGGCCGCCGCATCCACGGCCTGGAGCAGCGCGACGAGGGGCGTGTGCAGGGCGAGGACGTGCAGCCGCGTTTCCCCGGAACCCGCCGGCCGGCCCAGCCCGGCCGCTGCGGGCGACACGACCAGCCGGTGCGCCTGCCCCTCCGGCAGCGAGCGGCGGATGCCCCCGGCGTGGCGGGCGTCCACTCGGTCGCTGACGACGGTGATCACGACCGAGCTGCGGTCCTGGCCGGTGGCGATGTTCACCTCGCGCGGGGCCAGGTAGGGCAGGAAGTCCGGGTTGTTGCCGAAGTTGCGGACAACGACAGGCACATAGAAGCGCAACTGCACATCCACGCGCGGCTGGACGCTGTCGTCCTCGGTCGGGCTTTGGAACTTGTCCGTTCCAAGGGCCACGACGGCGGAGTCCACGGGGTACGCGCCCAGGTCCGTGAAGGCGGGCAGGCGCGCACGGGCGTTGTAAAGCCGGATGCGGAAGGCGGAAACGGGGAGACGCCCCGCGCCGTTGCGCAGTTCGGCCCGGTCCACGCCGTACCGCACGGCCCCGTCGGTGCGGATCGTCACCTGGACGGCGTTGGGCAGGACGCGCTGCTCGATGCCGGTGACGTTGTAAAAGCCGTTGGCGAGCTGCGCCGAGGCGGGCTGGCCTGCGAGCAGGACGAGCAGGACAATCAGGAAGGAGCGGGCGACTGAAGGCGCGGCAGCAAGGGCGCAAAGTCCGCCTTCGCGGACTAATACAGAGAGCCTGCTCCGAACCTGCGAAGGCAGGTTTTGTGCCTTTGTTGCTGCGGTTTCAGCCGCCCGCTTCTTCTGCGCTCTCACTTTTTGGACTTGACCGGAGCCGGGGCGGCGCCCGCCGGGGGCGGGATGGCGATCTCCGGGCTGAGGCCCGGCAGCCGCAGGGAGGGCGGGATCGGCGGGTCGGGCGGGCGCGGTGCGGGCGGCAGCGGCCGGTTCAGGTCGGAGTCGAGGAACCGGGCCTTCAGGGCGCGCTCCTCGGCGCCGGGCAGGTGCCCCGTGTTGGACAGGATACGCGGCGTGATGAACAGCACCAGCTCGGTCTGGGTGGTCTGGACGTTCTTGGTCTGGAACAGCAGCGGGCCGAGGATCGGGATGTCGCCCAGCACGGGCACCTTGGTACGGACGTCGCGCGTCTCCTGCTGGACCAGGCCGCCGATGACGATGGTCTGGCCGTCTTTGACCCGGACGACCGTCTTGGCCGTGCGCGTGCTTTTTTCCGGCAGGTGCGTGGCCGGGTCCGGGGCCGACAGCGTCGAGACCTCGGCGTTGACGTCCACCAGGATCTGCCCCTGGCCGCCCGTGTAGGGCGTGATGGCAAGGTTGACGCCCGCATCAATGTAGTTGCGGCTGCCGCCATTGCCGCCGGTGTCAATGGGCGTAGCGACGTAGCGCTGCTGGCCGACGAAGATGGACGCCTGCCGCCCCGAAACCGTGGCGATGCGCGGGTTGGCGCGGACGCGCGCCTGCCCTTTCTGCTGCAAGGCGCTCAGGCGGGCGAAGAACTGGTTCGGCAACTGGGTGATGACCCCGGCGCTGTCAACTGTCCCGCCGGCCTCGTAGGTGATCGTCCCCGCCGCCGGGTCAATGGCCGGCCCCTCGCGCCCGTTGTGGTAAGTCAGGGACAGGCCGAGCTGGTCCACGGTCGTGTTGGTCAGCTCGACGAGCAATAGATCCACGACGATCTGCGAGGCGGGGATGTCGAACTGGCCGATGTCCTGGCGGAACTTTTCCAGCACCTGGGTCGGGGCGGACAGCACGACGGCGTTCTGCTCGGAGTTGACCTTGACGTAGTCCTGCAAGAAAACCGGCAGCAGGTTGCGGGCGTTGGCGGCGTCCACATACTTGGTCGGGATGGCGGTGATGTCCGAAAGCAGGTACGATGAGGGCGAGCGGGGGATGCCCTCGGAGATCATGGTCACCCCGTCCACATCCGCCGTGGACAGCCCGTAAGCGCTGACGATGTCGCCGATGATCTGGCGGGCGGGCTTGTGCAGGATGTTGACCGTGATCCGGCGCGAGACGGTGTCGTCCACGACCAGCCGCAGGCCCGCCTTCTCCGCCAGGGCCGTGAACAGCTCCTGGGCGTCCGCCGAGACCGCAAACACGGACAGGGCCGCGTCGTTCCCCGTGATCTGGTAGGCGCCCCGCACGGGCAGCGTCGTGGGGCGCGGCGCGACGACCGCGCCCGGCACGGCCTGAGCCTGATCCGCCTGAGCCTGATCCGCCTGAGCCTGATCCGCCTGATTCGGCGGCGTGCCCAGGACGGAGGGGCCGGGCGCCTGCCCCAGCGGCGGCGCGGCGGGCGCGGGCGGCGGCGCGGGGTTGGCCGGGACGGGCGGGACGTCGGCGGGCGCGACCGGAACCGTCGGTGGCACGAGAGGCGTGGGCGCGGGCGTCGGCGTCGCCGGCTCGGCGGGTCCGGTCGTCGGCGCGGGCGCGGCCACCGTCGGCCCGGACGGAGTGACGGGCGCAGGCGTGGTGGGCGCAGGCGTGGTGGGCGCAGGCGCGGCGGGCGCAGGATCGATGGCCTGGGCCGGCACGGACAGGCCGGGGAGCAGCGTCAGGGCAAGCGCAGGAAAGATGGGGCGTCTGGAAAGGAAGTATTTTCGGATCACATTTTGGCCGTTCTTAGCGCCGCCGGGCGGTCGCGGCGGGGTATCCGACGCGGCTCCTCGAAAAGCGCCTAGTTAGTATACGCTATGCACGGCAAAACGCTTCGTTTTTTGGCGAAAATCGTGACAAAACCGTTACAATGCTGAGATCATCCGGTAGATGTCCGGCTGCTCGGCGCGGAAGAGGCCGTCAGCGTCGCGGCGGTAGCCGTCGAGCTGACGGGTTTCAAACGGTCGAGCGGCGGGCGCTCCCATTCGTCCAGGCCGCCCAGAGCCGCCGTGAAGCCCCGGCAGAACCCTTCCTGCCTCACCGCCCCGTAAAGGCCGCCGTTATGGCTGCCCGCGCTTCTTCGGCGTCCGTCGTGTACACGCGGATTTCTTGCAGCGCGCTCGCCCCGCGCACTTTGACCAGCAGGCAGCCGTTGCACTCTTCCAGGAACTTGATCGCGGGCGGGCCGTTCCGCAGGGTCTTGATCAGGCCCAGCGAAACCTTGCTGACGCTTTCGAGCCGCGCCGCCGCGCGGGCGGGCGCCTCCGCGGCGGGGATGACCGTGGTGTGGCTGGCCGTGTATTTGCCGCCGCTGAGGTGGCCGGAGGGTCGGGTGTTTGCCATAGGGATGCCGTACTGATACCCACTTTCGCGCGGCGGGCAAAGCGGGGGATAAAGAGCAAGGCGAGAGCCTCTTGATTTCTTAGGAGCGCTTGTGCGTTTTCTGCCAATGAATCAAGTCTTCGGGACCATTTTTGACCGTATTTAGCCCGCCGCAAGCACCCTTGCTTTAGCGGGGCGTTAGGCGGGCTTGGGCGAAGCCCGTGGCTGAACCCGTCGGAGCGAGGCACGAGCGGAGCACGGGTTTCCCGTGCCAAAGAAAGTTTCCGCTGGAACAGGAGAAGCGCAGTGCCGACACAAGGTCGACAAGTTCAGGCTCTATCCCACGAAGGCTCAGGAGACGGCCTTGAACTCCACGCTGGAAGTGTTGCGCGGCGTCTACAACTCCCTCCTGCACGAGCGCGAGTTCCTGTACCAGACCACGGGCAAGGGCATTGGGCAGTTCGCCCAGGAGAAGCACTTCACGCACTGGAAGAAAGACCACCTTGAACTCACAGAGGTTCATGCCCATCTCCTGCAAAGCGTCGCCCTGCGCGTCAATCTTGCCTATTGTGCCTTCTTCCGCCATGTGCGGGAGAACGCCAAGAAGCCCCCGCATGAGCGAGAGCCTGTGGGCTACCCCAGGCCGAAGGGCCGTGGGCAGTACGCCTCGTTCACTTTTAAGCAGTTTGGGAGCGGCGTCCAGTTCAAGCGCGGCAGCCTGTACGTCTCCAAGATCGGCGAGATCAAAGGCAAGTTCCACCGCGAGATGGTGGGGACGCCAAAGACGGCGACGGTCAAGCGTGACGGCGCAAAGTGGTACGTCTCCATCACCTGCGAGATGCCGCCAGAGCCGTTGCCTAAGTCCGAGGAGGCCATCGGCATAGACGTGGGGCTGGAGAAGTTCGCGGCCCTCTCCAATGGAGAGTTCATCGAGAACCCCCGGTTCGTCCGCCAGGACGAAAAGATGCTGGCGAAGGCACAACGCAAGTTCGAGAAGGTTAAGAACAAGCACAGGACGAAAGCCCGCCGCAAGGCCAAGAAAGTCGTCGCCCGTATCCACGAGCGCATCAGGAACAGGCGGCACGACTTCACCCACCAGACGGCCAGAAGACTCGTCAACCGCTTCGGCGTGATTGCTGTCGAAAGTCTGTCCGTAGACAACATGATGGCGTCGCCCGCGTCCAAGCCAGACCCTGAGAACGAGGGTCAGTTCCTGCCCAACGGGGCCAGCCAAAAGGCGGGTCTGAACAAAAGCATCGCAGATGTGTCCTGGTCGATGTTCCGCAGTGTCCTCACGGCGAAGGCTGAAAGTGCTTGCCGTGAGGTGTATGCGGTCGACCCTCGCTACACCAGTCAGGATTGCCACGCCTGTGGCTACCGTCCTGATGGCAAAGAATGCAGGACGAAAAAGACATTGAAGGACAGGTGGCATCTCTGTCCGATGTGCGGGGAATCCGTGGACAGGGACACAAATGCCGCCATCAACATCTTGAATAGGGCAACACATCTCTGTGGGACTACACAGAGTCAGGGCGTAGCACCTGTAGAAGCCTCCGCTCTTTAGAGCGTGGGGAGTAGTCACCAAAATATCACTGTAGCTGCTGTTGATAAATCAAGAGGCTCTCGCCCTGGCCGGTGCTCCCAGGGCGATTGCCTATGGCGTCCCCGGCACTTCCAGTGCCGGGGGCTATAGGCGATTACCCTGCCGGTGCTCCCAGGGCGATTGCATATAGATGACAGAGGGCAACCACGGAGGGTTGCCCCTACCAATCACCATCAATGTATCAATCACCATCAATGACGGGGCGCGTAGGGGCAGGCCCCCGTGCCTGCCCTCTGTCCCCCGTGCCTGCCCTTCCATCACCGCAGGCCCCCGTGCCTGCCCTTCATAATGCAATTGCCCTGCCGGTGCTCCCGTCACGCTTGACGGGAGTATCGCGAATGTGTGATAATAAACCCTGACGCAGAGCGAAATCGTGTTCTTTCAGGAGGAACCATGAGCAAAAACAGAGGCCGCGCCCCGAATGGGGGTGCAGGACGAGTGGGGTTGGGTCGAGCCTTCACCCTGATCGAGCTGCTCGTTGTTATCGCTATTATCGCGATTCTGGCCGCGTTCCTGTTCCCTGTCTTCCAGAAGGTGCGCGAGAACGCCCGCCGGACGACCTGCCAGAGCAACATGAAACAGCTTGGCGTGGCGCTGGTCCAATATGTCGGGGACAACGACGAGATCATGCCCCGGTCCTGGTACGGGCCGCCGATCTCCAACGGCGCCTCCGACCCGGCGGCGGGCAAGTACAAGTGGATGGACGTCGCCTACCCCTACGTCCGAAGCGAACAGGTCTTCACCTGCCCGGACGACTCGGCAGCAAGCGCCCACCCCTACGTCTATTACCAACACCTCCCAGCCCCCAGCGACCACAATTACGGCACCTACCGCAGCAACTTCGCCTACTACCACAACGGCCCGTACACCCCGCCGTTCTCCGATTACGACCGGCCCGTCCCGCTGGCCGCCGTCCTCGTCCCCGCCGACACCGCCTGGATTCTCGAAGGCGACGCCGACCAGACCATCTATGACACCGCCTGGAGGGACGTCTCCGAAACACCCGTCATCACGGCGGACACGCCGCGCCGGCTGCAAAACCCCATAGACGCCGCCAAGCAGCGGGCCATCGAGCGCCACAACGGGCGGACGGACGTGATTTGGTGCGACGGGCACGTCAAGGCGGTCACGCTGGAAGGTCTGGGGGCGACCCATACCATGCCGAACGGCGACAAAATCCTGTACCACTTCACCATCCAGGACGATTGACCCCGCACTGTCACACGACCGAAAGCCCCCACCTGATTGTCAGAGAGGGGCTTCGAATGGTGGTCTATCGTTTCTCGTTTAGCAGCGCCGTCTTCGCCCTAGCGGACGATGAAGGCCAGGCCGTGCGGGCTGCCCAGGCCGGTGGCGAGGGGCGTGACCACGCCGTTTTCCAGGCTCAGGGCGCCGACCGTGCCGCTGCTCTTGGTGGCGGTGTAGGCCCCGAGCGGGCGGAAGCGTCCGGTGAGGGAATAAACGACGTTCTTGCTGGTGTCGGCGATCAGAAGCTGATGTGACCCGAACGGCGCGAACCGCGTGTCGTCCACGGACAGCGAATTGCCCGCCTGATCTTTGGGGAAGATCTGGAACGTCTCCTGATAGCGCGTGCCGGGGGCGCCCACCCAGGTCAGCGAGGGGAGCGGCGCGGTGCCCAGGGGCGACCCACCCTGGTCATCAAGAAGCAGGTTGCCGCCCGGCGTCAGGGCGAGTGAATCGGTGTCCACGAGGCTGCCCGCGTTCGGGAGGTCCCCGTTCAGGCTGGCGCTCAGGATCGGCGTGAGCTTGACGACGCCGCCCGGCTTCGGGAGCCGGGTGCTCGTCTTGTACAGGACGGCGTCGCCCGGCGTGGCGGGGTTCGTGGCGCTCAGGTACGCCGTGCCGCCCTGGAAAACGATGTCGTCGTAGCCGCTGTAGTCCGGGTGGAGGTTGCCCGAATAGGAGTAAGTGTTGACCGCCCCCGTGCGCGGGTTGACGACGTCCAGGAGGGAGTTGCCGTCCTGGTTTTGCAGCACCCAGAGCAGGCCCGTTTTGGGGTCCACGCGCAGGCCGTCGTTGCCCCCGACGAGCTTGTAGACTTTTTCCAGACTCCCGCCGGTCGTGTACTCGGCGATCGTGCTGGTGGCATTGCCGCTCGCGCCGGTGCTGTCCACGCCGTTGCCGTAGCCGACGAACACGTCGCCGCCGGAGACGGCGAGGGAATCCGGCGCACTAGCCCCGATGGCCGCCCCGGCGGCAAAAGGGGTGAGCGTGTAGCCGGGCGCGGCGGTCTGGGCGTGGGCGGCGGCGCCCAGGCCGGCGAGAAGTAGGCCCGTCAGGGCCTGGGCAATGAGGCGGCGGAAGCCGGCTGTTGCATCCGTAGTGGCTTCCTTGACATACAGAGTGTGCATGGTGTTTTCCTTTCGCGATTCGTCAGTGATTTGGGCATTATGGCGCGTCAACATTAAGGCGACGTTAAGGCCGCGTGCGGCAAAGGCGCCCATCACACAGGGATCGGCGCAAAATCGAGAAAAGACGCGCAGGAAAACGGCCCGCCCGTGAACAACTATCCCAAAGACACCCATGATTGAACAGACGCCCGCCCCGACACCACCCAATTCAATGCCCGTGCTGGAAATGCAGGGAATTCGGAAAGCCTTCCCCGGCGTGCGCGTCCTCGATGACGTTTCGCTCGCCATCCGGCCCGGCGAGGTCCATGCCCTGATGGGCGAGAACGGCGCGGGCAAGTCCACGCTGATGAAGATTCTGGCGGGCGCGCTCCAGGCCGACGAAGGCCGGATCGTGCTTGGCGGGCAGCCCGTCCACATCGCCACGCCGCAGCAGGCGATGGACCTGGGCATCGGCATCATCTATCAGGAACTCAATCTCGCGCCCCATCTGTCCATCGCCGAGAACATCTTTCTGGGCCGCGAGCCGCGCCTGCTGCCCGGCTGGGTGGACGGGGCGAAGATGCGCCGCGAGGCTCAGGCGCTGATGGAGAACCTGGGCATGGGGATGGACGTCCGCACCCTCGTTGGCCGGCTCACCATCGCCCAGCGGCAGATGGTCGAGATCGCCAAAGCCACCAGCCGCAAGGCGCGCGTCCTGGCGATGGATGAGCCGTCGGCGACGCTGACCTCCCATGAACTCGAAAACCTGTGGCGGCTGATCCGGCAGCTCAAGTCGCAGGGCATCGGCATCATCTACATCTCGCACCGCATGGACGAAGTGTTTCAAATCGCCGACGCCGTGACCGTCCTGCGCGACGGGCGCATCGTCGGCAGCAGTCCCATCGGCCGGATCGGGCGCGACGACGTCCTGCGCCTGATGGTCGGGCGCGACCTGGACGAGACGTTTCCCAAAGAGCACGCCCCCATCGGCAAGCCGGTCCTGGAGGTCAATGGCCTGTCGCGCCGGGGCGTCCTGGAAGACATCTCCTTCACGGTCCATGCCGGCGAGACCGTCGCGCTGGCCGGGCTGGTCGGGGCGGGGCGGACGGAGATCGCCCGCTGCCTCTTCGGGGCCGACCCGTGGAGCGCGGGCGAGATGCGGCTGGACGGCGTCCCGTTCGTCCCCCACTCGCCGCACGACGCCATCGCGGCGGGCATCGGGTTTGTCACCGAAGACCGCAAAGAGCAGGGCGTCGTGCTGAACCTGACCGTGCGCGAGAACGTCTCGCTGGCATCATTGAAAAAAGTGTCGCGGCTGGGCTTCGTCCAGAAGGGAGCCGAACGCGCTGAAGCGCGCGAAAGCATCCAGCGCCTCCGGGTGCGGACGCCCTCGGTCGAGCAAAAAGTCGGCAACCTGTCCGGCGGCAACCAGCAAAAGGTGATCCTCGCCAAGTGGCTGCAGATCCCGCTCAAAGTATTGATCCTGGACGAGCCGACGCGCGGCATCGACGTCGGGGCCAAGCGCGAGATTTATCAGATCATGAACGAATTGGCCGCGCGCGGCGTCGCCATTCTGATGATCTCGTCCGAGCTGCCCGAAGTGCTCGGCATGGCCGACCGCATCGTGGTCGTCCGCGACGGGCGGGTGACGGGGGCATTGGACCGGGCCGAAGCGACCCAGGAAAAGGTCGGGGCGCTGGCGCTGGCAGGGTAGGATTGGAGATAGATGTCAGGCGGACGACGCCACGGATTTCCAATCCGTGGCGACTGCATAAGGAAAGAGCATGACGATCAAAAAAGCCGCCCGCACGGTCGCGGCGCTGGCTCTGGCCGCGCTGGTCTGGGGCGGGGCGCCAAGCCGGGCCGCAGCGCCCTCGCCGAGCGAGAGCGTCAATCCGTTTGTGGGAACGGCGGGGCACGGACATACCTACCCCGGCGCGACCGTCCCGTTCGGGCTGGTGCAGCTCAGTCCCGACACCCGCACGGAAGGCTGGGACGGCTGCTCCGGGTATCACTACGATGACACGACCATTCAGGGCTTCAGCCACACGCACCTGACGGGGACGGGGGCCGCCGATCTGGGCGACATCCTGCTGATGCCGACCGTCGGCGACGTCCACCTGGACGTCGGCACGCCCGGCGACGGCTACGTTTCGCGCTTCTCCCACGCCAATGAGACGGCGCACCCCGGCTACTACCGCGTCTTTCTGGATGATCCCAAAGTCACGGCGGAACTGACGGCGACGGCCCGCGCCGGCTTCCACCGCTACACGTTCCCGGCCACGGACAGCGCCCACATCGTCCTGGACCTTGTTCACAGCATCGGGTGCCGTGTGTATGAGGCCGGGTTGACTGTCGAGGGCCGCGACACGATCTCGGGCTACCGCAAGACGCACGGCTGGGCGGGCGACCGGGCGGTCTACTTCGTCCTGCGCTTCTCGCGCCCGTTCGATGCGGCGGGGATCGATCAGGACGGCAGTCGCCTCGCGCCCGACGCGCGGGACGCGAAAGGCGCGCATCTCAAGGCGTTCGTGAGTTACAAGACGGCGGCGGGCGAGGCCATTTTGGTGAAAGCCGGCATCTCTGGAACGGGCATCGAGGGCGCGCGCAAGAACCTCGCCAGGGAAATCCCCGGCTGGGACTTCGACGGCGTCCGCAAGCAGGCCGCCGCCGAGTGGAACCGGACGCTGGGGGCAATCGCTATCGAGACGCCCGACCCGCACGTCCGCGCGACCTTTTACACGAACCTGTACCAGTCCTCCCTGGCCCCGACCCTGTTCAACGACACCGACGGGACCTACCGGGGCATGGACCGGCAGAACCACGCGGGCAAAGGCTTCCAGAACTACACCGAGCTTTCGCTGTGGGACACGTTCCGCGCCGAAAACCCGCTGCTGACGCTGGTTCAGCCGGGGCGCGTGAACGATCTGGTGCGGACCATGACCGCCGAGTACAGCGAATTGGGGCAGCACGCCCTGCCGGTCTGGCCGCTCTGGGGCAATGAGACCTGGTGCATGATCGGCTACCACTCGATCCCCGTCATCACCGACGCCTACTTCAAAGGCTTCCGAGGCTTCGACGCCGAGGCCGTCTACCAGGCGATGCGCGATACGGCCATGCAGGGTCGCAGCGGCCTGAACGACTACAAGATGCTGGGCTATGTCGCCTCGCGCCCAGGACGGCAGGCGACCTCGTGGACGCTGGAGTATGCCTACGACGACTGGTGCCTGGCGCGCATGGCCGCCGCCCTGGGCCACAGAGACGACGCCCGCCTGTTCTACGCGCGGGCCGCGAACTACCGCAGCGTCTTCGACGGCACGACCGGCTTCATGCGCGGGCGCAAAGCCGACGGGGCGTGGCGGACGCCCTTTGCCGCCAACGGGCTGGTCAACGACGAATATACCGAGGCCGACGCCTGGCAGTACGTCTTTTCCGTCCAGCAGGACGTCCCCGGCCTGATCCGGCTGTACGGCGGCGACGCCGGGTTCCTGCAAAAGTTCGACGCCATGCTGACGGCCAATTCTTCGTTCCACCCGTACCTCCCCGACATCACCGGCATGATCGGCCAGTACGCGCAGGGTGACGAGCAGTGCCACCATGTCGCCTACCTGCCCTCTTACGCCGGCGCGGCCTGGAAGACGCAAAAACTGGTCCGGCAGGTGATGAAGACGTTTTATGACGACACGCCCGCCGGCCAGTGCGGCAACGACGACTGCGGCCAGATGTCCGCGTGGTACGTCTTCAGCGCGCTCGGTTTCTTCCCCGCGAACCCTGCTTCCGGCGATTACGTCCTGGGCAGCCCCCTCGTGAGCCGCGCCGTCCTGCACCTGGACCCCGCTTACTACAAAGGGGCGAAAGGCCATGCGTTCACGGTCATCGCCCAGAACAACTCGCCCCGAAACATTTATATCCAGTCGGCCACGCTCAATGGCAAGCCTCTCAAACGCTCCTGGTTTAGCCACGCCGACCTGGCACGGGGCGGTGAGCTGCATCTGACGATGGGGCCGACGCCCAACCGCGCCTGGGGCGCGGCGCCCGCCGATCGGCCCCGCTCCGGGATGCCCGCCGCCACCGCCCTCCCGCCGCTGCCTGCCCCCGCCGCGCCGCCCATGCCGCCCGCGCGGCTGACGCTGCCGGCCCGCCTGAGCGCGGCGGAGGCGGCGGCAGGGTTTACGTCCGACGAGGCTTACACGGACGGCGCGACCAGCAAAAACGATGCCGTGATTGATGTCGGCGCCGCCCATGCCGCCCCCGCCGCCGTGTACCAAAGCGAGCGGTATGGCGCCCCGCTGATCTATACGCTCCCCGTGCCGCCTGGCGGCCCGTACACCGTCCGGCTGCACTTCGCCGAGTTGTTCGACGCGGACCCCGGTTCGCGGATCGAGAACGTCTCGATCAACGGGAAACCCGTGCTGACGGACTTCGAGATCTTCGCCGCCGCGGGCGGCCTGAACAAAGCCGTCGTGAAGGAGTTCCCCGGCATCCGGCCCGACAAGAACGGCAACATCACCCTTTCCTTCGCCGCGACGGCGGCCAGCCCGGACCAAAACGCGAAGGTCAGCGCCATCGAGATTTTGCCGCCGCCGTAGGGGGTAGGATCGCCCCCCTGCCCCCAATTCTGGGGGAGCCAGAACCATAAAGAAGGCTGTTTCCTCTCCGGTCCCCCCAGAATTGGGGGCTAGGGGGACGAAGCAGGCAGGAAAGTGACGCGCCCTGCGCGAAATGGTACGATTGAATCAAAGAAGAGGGGCACACATGAATATCATGCACAGAAGCACGAAATGGCCGAAACGCACGAACTGGGCAGGCGCGGCCGTATTGCTGGGGCTGGCCGCCGCTCTGGCCGGCTGCGGCCACGGAAACAGCAGCGGGCAGGCAGGGACGACACCCGCGTCCGGCAGTGGGACGGCCCCAGCGGCGGGCGGCAGTACGCTCCAAATCGCGGTCATCCCCAAAGGCACGTCGCACGAATACTGGAAGTCCATCCACGCCGGGGCCATGAAGGCGCAGCAGGAGCTGACGGCGAAAGGGACGCCGGTCAACATCATCTGGAAGGGGACGGAAAACGAGGGCGACCGCAATGGGCAGGTCACGCTCGTCGAGACCTTCATCACCCAGAAGGTCAGCGGCATGGTGCTGGCCCCGCTGGACAAGGACGCGCTCACGTCGCCCGTCCACGACGCCGCCGCGCACAAGATTCCCGTCGTCATCATCGACTCGTCCCTGTCGGGCAGCGACTATGTCTCGTTCTGCGCCACCAACAACGAGAAGGGCGGGCAACTGGCCGGCGAGCAGATGGCGAAGCTGCTGGGCGGCAAGGGCAACGTCATCATCCTTGCCTACGCCCAGGGGTCGGCCAGCACGGAAGCGCGCGAGAAGGGCTTTTTGGAGACCGTCCAGAAGTACCCCGGCATCACCGTCCTGTCGTCCAACCAGTACGGCGGCCCGACCACGGAGAAGGCCCAGCAGACGTCCAGCAACCTGCTGGCCCGCTACGGCACGCAGGTCAACGGCATCTTCGCCTCCAACGAGACCAACACGCGCGGGATGCGCCTGGCGCTCAAAGACAAGGGCCTGCTGGGCAAGGTCAAGTTCGTCGGCTTTGATGCCGCCCCGGACCTGCTGACGGCGCTCCAGGGGGGCGAGCTACAAGGCCTGGTCGTGCAGAACCCATTCAAGATGGGCGAACTGGGCGTCACGACCCTGGTGGACTCGATCGGCGGCAAGACGGTGCCTAAAACCGTAGACACCGGCGTCGCCCTGGTCACGTCCGACACCATGAACGACCCAAAGCTGCAAGAGTACTTGCACCCGCCGATTGACCAGTATCTGAAGTGACGATGCGGGGTGTGCCGGGGCTTTCCACAGCCCCGGCACGCGGAAGAAAGAATCGCTATGAGTGCAAGCACTACGGCCGGCCCGCGCGCCGACAGCGAGAGGCGGCTGACTCCCACGTCGGGCCGGCAGGTCCTGACCATCCTCGGCCCGTTCATCGGGCTGGCGCTGGTCATCCTGCTGTTCTCGATCCCGCCGACGATCCGGCCCACCTTTCTGAGCTTGGACAACTTCAAGGGCGTCGCCACCCAGACCGTCATCACGGGCCTGGGGGCGCTGGGGATGACGCTGATCATCATCAGCGGCGGCATTGACCTGTCGGTCGGCTCCGTGCTGGCCCTCACCAGCATCGTCGTCGCCCTGCTGCTGAACCACCATGTCGCGCCCGCCCTCGCCGTGCTGGCCGCCATGCTGGTCGGCAGTCTGGCCGGGGCGGTCAACGGCACCCTGATCACCAGCCTGCGCGTCACGCCCTTCATCGTCACCCTGGGCACCCTGGGAATCGCGCGCGGCGTGGCAAGCTGGCTGGCGAATGAGCAGGCGATCAATGCCCCCCAGACGTGGATCAACAACTTGGCGGCGACCTACCCGATGCCCGCCTGGCTGCTGATCTCGCCCGGCGTCTGGATCACCCTGGCGCTGGCCGTGGTGACGGCGATCCTCCTGCGGGCAACCGTGCTGGGCCGCTACATCGTCGCCATCGGCTCCAACGAGACCACGTCGCGGCTGTCCGGCCTGCGGGTGGACGGCCTCAAAATCTCCATCTACGCCATCGCGGGCCTGTACTTCGGGCTGGGCGGGGCCTTGCAGTTCGCGCGTCTGGGCCAGGGCGACCCGACGGTGCAGGTGGGGGGCGAGCTGGACATCATCGCCGCCGTCGTCATCGGCGGCGGCAGCCTTTCGGGCGGCGAAGGGTCGGTCTTGGGCACGATCCTGGGCGCGCTGATCATGGCCTTCCTGCGGAACGGCTCGCAGCAGATGGGCTGGCCCGCCTATGTCCAGCAGATCATCATCGGCATCGTCATCATCGCCGCCGTTGCCCTGGACCGCCTGCGCCACCGCGCGCCGGGCAAGTAGGCGGCGGGGGAGGGGCGCGTGAAAGGGAAGGGCGTGACCCATCGCGCCCCTGCACGGCGGCGAAGCTGCTTACGTCGCCATCGTGTTCTCCAAAACCCCGGTCACGCCATTCCCGTCCGGGTGCGGATCCTTCCCCAGCCGAAAGCCCAGATGCTTCATCAGGCGCCACGAGGCGACGTTGTCACCGTCAACGCCATAGGCGATCCGGGGCAGCTTCAACTCACGGAAGGCGTAGTCGATCAGCGCACGGCAAGCCTCCGCCGCATACCCCTGCCTCTGGTAAGTACGGCCAAAGGCGTAGGACAGTTCGACTTCGAGGCTGTGATGCGGGGAGTCGGACGAGTCCTCGAAGACGATCCAGGAATTCACATAGGGCTGCAAGGCCACCAGCCCGAGCAGAGCCTGGTCGTCGCGGCACACGACGGCGAGGAAGCCCATGTCCTCCTGGGCGGCCTGCCGCTGTCGGTACACGAGCCACTCGCGCACCTCCTCTATCGTCTTGGTGTCGCGGCAGTAGAAATGACAGACTTCGGGGTCGGAGAAGACGGCCTGGTGGATGGCTTCATCTTCCGGCGTGAAAGGACGCAGGAGCAGACGCTCCGTTTCCAGCGTTTTCATGGTATCACTTTCTTGGGGCGGCGTCGCCAGGCGACGCGCAGAGACTAGGGGGAACGCTGGACGAGGAGGCATCGTGTGGAGAAGGCGGACGGCGGGCCGAAGCGGACAGGTCGAAGGCGGCAGCCGAAAGAGCCATCAACAAGACGTAAGGATGGGAGGACGTGGCGGCCGGCCAGGTCGGTTTCTCCTCTTCCAGCGTGTTATCAGCGGCTCATCAGCATCGGCGTGTCGGCTTCGGCTCCCAATGTGGCCTTCGGTATAAAGCATTATAACTAGGACGCAACCGAATGTCAAGACCATAGTAGGAACCCGGCACTGGAAGTGCCGGTCTACCCGGAGTGGAAGTGCCTCCGGCACTGAAGACAAGGAAAACAAGGAAGATAAGCCTGCGGGTGACATTTTCTCAGTCGCGTAGCGACTTTCACTGGGAGTAACCCGGCACTTCAGGGCCGGGTTTCTACTGTTTCCGCCCCAGCCCTTGACAACCTCCGCGCATATGTGTTAATATATTAACATTAACCGATAAGGAGCGAGCCATGCCCCGCGCGCCCGGCGACTACCTGAACCCACGCGAACAGCAGATCATGGAGATCGTCTTCCAGCGCGAGCGCGTCACCGCCGCCGACCTGGAGGGCGCCCTGCCCGGACGGCCCAGCAACTCGACCGTCCGCACCCTGCTCCGCATCCTCGAGCGCCGGGGGCATTTGACGCACACCGAGGAGGACGGCCGATTCGTCTACCTGCCCGCCCGTCCGCGCGCCCACGCCGCCCTGTCCGCTCTGGACGGGGTGCTGCGGACGTTCTTCGAGGGGTCGGTGGAGCAGGCTTTCGCCACCCTGCTGTCGGCGCGCGAGGCCCGGCTGACGGCCAGCGATCTGGCCCGCCTGGCCGAGATGATCGAGCGGGCGCGGGACGCGCAGGGCGAGGAACCCGGAGGCCGGGCATGACCGGTGCAGCATTCTCGTCGTGGCTGACGTTGGGGCGCGACCTTTCGGCGAAAAGCGCCCTGCTCCTGCTCACCGCCTGGGCGCTGATTCTGGCGATGCGCCGGGCGTCCGCCGCCGCGCGTCACCTGGTCTGGCTGCTGGCGTTCGCCGGCCTGCTCGCCCTGCCCCTGCTGTCTGTGACCCTGCCCCAGCATCCCGTTCCCGTCCTGCCGCAGCCCGCCGCGCCCCTCGCCCGGACGCCCGCCCCCATTGCCGCCCCCCCGGATATTGTCCGCGTCGCGCCGTCCGCACCGCCTCCGCCCGCCCTCTTCACACCAGCCCGCGCCCGCCCCTCCGCGCCTCCCGCCTGGCCCCGATGGGTCTGCCCCCTTTGGCTGGGCGGCGTCGCCCTGACTACCCTGCCGCTCGGCATGGGCTGGCTCCTGGCCGCGCGGCGGATACGGCGCTGTTCCCCCGTCACCGACCCCGCCACGCTTGCTCTCGCCGCCGACGCCTGCCGGCAGATCGGCGTCCCGCGCCCCATCGCCCTGCGCTCCGGTCCGCGCGTGGCCGTCCCGGTGACGTTCGGGCTGCTGCGCCCTGTCATCCTGCTGCCGGACGGGGCCGAGTCATGGCCCGCCGAACGGCTGCGCGTCGCGCTGCTCCACGAGTTGGCCCATGTCCGGCGCGGCGATTGGGCCACGCAGACGACGGCGCGGCTGGTCTGCGCCCTCTTCTGGCACAACCCGCTGGTGTGGCCCGCCGCCCGGATGCTGCGGGCCGAGGCCGAGCGCGCCTGCGACGACCTGGTGCTCTTCTCGGGCGTACCCGGCCCCGACTACGCCCAGCACCTGCTCGCCGTCGCCGCCGCCTTGTCCGGGGCAGACCGTCCCCTGCCCCTCGCCGTCCCGATGGCCGGGCGCGGGTCGTTGGAGTCGCGCCTGCACGCCGTGCTCACCGCCCGCCCCCGCCGCGCCCCGAGCCGCCGCCTCGCGGTTGTGGCCTTTGCCCTCGCTTTCGCTGTCCTGGTCCCACTCGCCGTCTTGCGCCCTGCCGCCCGCGCTGCGCGGCAGACGGCCCGGCGTACCATCTTGGCCGCTGCGTCCCTGCCGTCTGTCATCCTCCCATCGCCACCTTCCATACCCGCCCCGTCTCTGACGCCGCCGAAATCCGTTGGGCCTTCGCCCACGCCGCCCTTGCCCGTTCCGCCGATCGCATCCCAACCCACATCCAAAGGAGTCCTGCCCATGAAAACGCTCACGCCCGCTAAGACCGTCGCCCTGGCCGCGCTCGCCGCCACGCTGACCCTGCCCGCCGCCCAGGCCAAGCCGACCGCGCTGGTCAAGCGCGCTCCCGCGCCGACACTCGCCGTCGCACATCAGCAATACGAGGCGGTGGCGAAACAACTTACTGTCTACAAGAAGGCATACGCGAAGGCAACGGTGACCACTCCGCCGCCGGTGACTCATGGCAACCTGGTCTCCATTGACGCGCCCTATGTGCAGGTCTACCAGGCTGTGATGAATCTCTTTCAAGACAGCAACAAGAACTATGTCATCGAGCCGGGCGTCTTCGGTTATGTGTTCCTCAAGCTGAACGATGTCCCCTTCGAGAAAGCTTTAAACACTCTCCTCAGCGCGAACTCCGAGCCTCTCACTTGGACCATCGAGGACGGCGTCTACCACATCCGCCCCCGCGCCCTCCACGCGGGCGAGGTCGGGTACGGCCTCCCGCGACAGGTGCAGCTCAAGTTCGAGTGGGCCTCCTCAGCAGGCGCCTCCGGCACCGCCCCTGACAAAAGAGTGGACGCCCTGACTATCATCGCTGAGGAAGGCCGCAAAGCCCAGGTCAGCAGCCAGCACCTCCAGAATGGGACGGGCGGGGAGGAGACCATCAGCGTCCTGCCGCATTTTGAGCCGGGCGGGATGGTAGTCCTGGACATCACGGAGCGCAGCGACAGCACGGCCCGCGCCGGCGACACAAAATCTAACTCCGCCGAAACGACGGTGCGGGTCAAAACCGGCGAGACCGGGACCGTGCGAGTCCAAGCCTCCAAAGAGGGCGGGCAGGGAGCGGAGCGGATTCTGTTCGTGACGCCCACGATTGTTGGTGCAGGCGGCGGGTGAGCCGTCGCGGGCGGCGGAAGGGGCGCCGACAAAAGGAAAGGCGGGGGAGAAAGGAGGGCGGGGGACCCCGCCCCTACGCCATCCCGTAGGGGCGGGGTCCCCCGACCCTCCTTGTCCCCCTTACTCTTCGCTCTCCCCCTCCCCGCCCTCCGCCTTGTACTTGAGTTGCCCCAGCACGCAGTCGCCGACTTCAAGATCGTCCCGCTCGTTTAAATAGGTCGCCTGGTACAGTGAGCCGCCCTTGTAGGCGTAGAGGTAGCGGATCTCGACTAAAGCACCGGCGGCGGGGAGGGCCTTGTTCGGGGGGATGGTGACATTGCCCACGGCGATGGCCTTCCCCGCGTCGTCCAGAAGATGCAGGCGGACGCTGCGCTGGTCGTTCTGGGCCGCCACCTGGCAGGTGCAGGTGGCGTAGAACTTGCACTTGACCTGGGACCCGCCCGACGCGGGCCGCCCGGCGACATACACGCCGTCCGCCTTCTTGAACACGACGCCCTCGCCACCAGACGCCGCGATGCGGTCATACAGCGCCCGCTTGCCGCCCGCGTCCCAGGCGGTTTCGGCGATGGCGAGGGCCGGGGTGGGGGAGGCGCGGACGGACGAGGCCAGCGCCTCGTAACGCTCCCGGTAGGGCCGCGCCCGGCAGTCGTCCTCGCCCCGCTTCAGCAGGTCGAAGACGACATACGCATCGCCCAAGAGTTCCCCGTCCAGCTCGCAGTCCGGCAGGCCCCCAAGCGCGTCACCGATCTCCTGGGGCAGCGGGACGCACAGCCCCTTGCGGTTGGAGCCGCCTGCTTGACCGCCCGCGACGGCCACCAGGATGCGCCGGCCGTCGAACTTCTCCTGGAGGCCCCAAGCCGCGTCCGCCAGAAGCGCTTGGGCGGCGTCTTCCCCGATGGAGTTCAGGAGCTGCGGGTGCAGCCCCGACCGGCGGCCTTCGTAGTCCGTCTGCGTAAATAATGCGCCCGCCCCGTCCGGTGTGTAGCCTTTGGCGGTCTTCTCCGCCAGTAGCTTGTCGTAAATCTGCTGCGCCTTTTCCAGCGGGACGGGCGCGCTTGTCTTGGTCCCCGCCGACAGCGCGCTGCCGCGCCGCCCGTAGGCGAACGTGACGGAATAGCCGCCCTCTACGGCGTTGACCGAGGCATGATAGACTTTGTCCGAAGAGCCGTCGCGGTAAAAGAGCCGCGCACTCGGCAGGGGATCGGGGGTAGTTTCGGTGGCAGTCGTCATGGGTGTGTCTCCTTTGCCTGAGTGTACCGCAGGGGAGCAGGGCGGCAGTGGCTTGATGGCGAATGGGGAGGCGGCGATTTCGCGGAATTCTCGCGTGGTGAGATTCTCGGGACAGGAACCCGGCACTGAAGTGCCGGGCTATTGCAGCGAGAAAAGTCGCTCCGCGACTGAGGAAGCAGCCCGGTGAGCTTGTCCTGAGTCGCGGAGCGACTTTCTCCGAATAGGCCGGCACTTCCAGTGCCGGTTCCTCATGCCGGGGTCCCCTTCACGTCACTTCAGCCAGTGCAGCAGGACGGAGGCGAGGCTGAGGAAGATGCTGATGCCGATGACGTCCTGGAAGGCCGTCTCGAACGGCCCCGCCGTCAGGGCCGGGTCGAAGCCGGCCCGCTTGGACAGCAGCGGGACGCACGTCCCGACGACGCCGGCGATGTTGACCGAGGCGAACATGCCCAGGAACACGACCAGCCCGAAGGCCCAGTGCTTGTCCCAGATGCCGCCGATGATGCCGATAGTCGCCGCGCAGGCGCCGCCCAGAATCAGCGTGGTCGCCATCTGCCGGGTGACGGCGTGACGCCAGTGGGCGAGCTGCACCTGCCCGCTGGACAGGCCCCGGATGATAATGGCCGCCGACTGCAAGCCCGTGTTGCCGCTGATGGCCGAGATGATCGGCATGAAGCTCGCCAGCAGGATGAACTTGGTCAGGGTCGCATCGAAGACGTGGATGACCACGCCCGCCCCCAGCTCGATGAACAGCGTCGCCAGAATCCAGGGCAGGCGCAGGCGGGCGATCTGGACGGGCGACTTGCGCTCCAATTCCTCCGCATCTGACCCGACAGAGCGCAGGTAGTCCTCGTTAAACTCCTCCACCAGCACGTCCATGATGTCGTCAATCGTGACGATCCCCAGCAGCCGCCCCCCCGCATCGGTCACGGGGAGGGTCAGCGCGTCGTAGCGCGAGATCAGGCGGGCGGCGTCCTGCTGGTCGGTTTCGGGGCCGACGCTGACCGGCTCCGGGGTCATAAACGCGCGGATCGGGGTCCGGGGGGCCGCCGTGAGGATATGGCGGATGGGAGTGACGCCGCGTAGCTGCCGGTCCGTGTCCAGGACGTAAACCTCATTGATCGTTTCCAGCGCGTCCGCGTTCCGGCGCAGGTAGTCCAGCGTTTCGCCCGCCGTCGCGCCCAGGAGGACGGCGGCGAACTTGTCCGTCATCAGCCGCCCGGTCGTCCCTTCCGGGTAGGCCAGCAGCTTGCGGACCTCCGCCGCGTCTTCGGGCGCCCGCGCGGTCAGGTCGGCCAGCAGCGCTTCCGCCTGGTCCGGCCCGGCCTCGGAGACGACCTCGGCGGCGTCGTCCATCGGCAGGTGGTCGAGCAGCTCGGCGATCCGGCCCGACGGAGCGTTGGTCGTCAGGAACCGCACCGTTTCCGAGTCCAGCTCGTCCAGCACTTCCGCCGCCCGCGCGTTGTCCAGCCAGTTGAAGACGGCCAGCGCTTCGGGCGGCGTCATGTCGCCCATCGCCTCGACGATGTCGGCGGGGTGACGCCCCGCCAGGGCCGCCGTCAGGCGCACGTCGCCGCCCCCGCCGAGCGGCTTACGCAGGGCGGCTTTGAGATTCTCGGCCAGGGATTGGCGCTCGGTCTGTGGCATAGCGTCTCTTTCTCTGAGATACGCCTACATTATAGCATGGAATGGGCGGCGAGAAAATCTGAAAAAGAAAGTGTTGGTATGACACTTTCTTTGATTTTCGGGTATAGTGTTTTTGTTAATCAAACACTAAACTAAAGAGCGGAGGCACGACAAATGCAGGTGGAACTCTTGATCATTGACCCCCAGGTGGACTTCTGCGACCCGCAGGGCGCGCTGTACGTCCCCGGCGCGTCCGAAGACACGACGCGGCTGGCGCGCATGGTCCGGCGATTGGCCCCGAAGCTGGACGACATCCACGTCACGCTCGACTCGCACCATTTCGTGGACATCGCGCACCCGATTTTCTGGAAGGACGGCGCGGGCCATCACCCCGCCCCCTTCACCATCCTCAGCGCCCCCGATGTCGAGTCGGGGCGGTGGACCACGACGCAGCCCGGCGCGTACCGGCGCGCGCTGGCCTATGTGCAGGCGCTGGCGAAGAACGGCCGCTACCCGCTCTGCATTTGGCCGCCGCACTGCCTGATCGGCAGCGCGGGCCACGCCGTCATGCCCGACCTGTTCGCCGCCCTCGCCGAGTGGGAGCAGCGGTTCGCCCTCGTGGACTACGTCACCAAAGGCAGCAACATCTGGACCGAGCACTATTCGGCGATCCAGGCCGACGTGCCCGACCCCGCCGACCCCAGCACCCAGATCAACACGGCCCTGATCCAGACCTTGCAGAAGGCCGATCTGGTCGCCGTGGCGGGCGAAGCGGGCAGCCACTGCGTTTCCAACACCGTCCGCGACCTCGCCGACGGTTTCGGCGACGACCGCCTCGTCTCCAAGATCACTCTGCTGACGGATGCCGCCAGCCCCGTCCCCGGCTTCGAGACCTTCCAGGACGACTTCATCCGCGAGATGACCGCGCGCGGCATGAAAACGTCCACGACCACCGATTTCCTGGCGTGATGCCCGTTTGACCGGCGACAGCCTGCTGCGCCACGACGGCCCGCAGGCGCTGTTTGCGCGGGGCGACGTCCTGTTCCGGTTTGCGACGAGGTGAGGCCAGACGGGGGAGGGGGCAAGCGGCGACAGGAACCCGGCACTGGAAGTGCCGGGCTACTGGTGAATGAAAGTCGCTCCGCGACTGGGGAACAGCCACCGTGGGCATATCCTGAGTCGCGGAGCGACTTTCTCCGAGTAGACCGGCACTTCCAGTGCCGGGAACCTATGTTTCGGGTAAACTCTCTCCAAAGGAATGCCATGATCATCGATTCTTTACTCAACAACGACCTCTACAAAGCGACTATGCAGGAAGTGGTCTGGAGTCACTTCCCCAATGTGCCGGTCGAATACGCCTTCCAGTGCCGCACGAAGGGCGTAGATTTGTCCCCCTACGCGGGCCAGATACGGGAGGAACTGGCCGCGTTCTGCGACCTGCGGCTGACCGACGACGAGGCGGCGTACCTGAAGACCATCCGCTTCCTCAAGCCGAGCTATGTGGACGCGCTTTCCGACCTGCGGCTGTGCGCCGACCGCGTCCAGATCACCGTCCACCCGGACGCGCCGCCGGAGGGGCGGCTGCAAGTCAGAATCGCGGGCAACTGGTTCCAGACCATCCTCTTCGAAGTGCCCCTGCTCGCCATCATCAACGAGGTCTATTTCCGGCACACCCAGCCGGACGATGAGGCAAACCAAAAAGAGGGGATGCGGCGCCTGGAAGCCAAAGTCGCCCGCCTAAAATCGGCGGATGTGCCCGTGCCGCTGATTGACTTCGGCACCCGCCGCCGCTACCGCCGCGACTGGCACCGGACCGCCCTCGCCTACCTCCAGGAACACCTCGGCCCGCAGCTCCTGGGCACCAGCAACGTCGCCTTCGCACGCGAGTTGGGCTTGAAGCCGCACGGGACGATGGCCCATGAGTTTCTGCAAGCGTGCCAGGCGCTCGTCGCTCTGCCCGACTTCCAGCGCTTCGCCTTCGACACCTGGATGGGGGAGTACCGGGGCGATTTAGGCATCGCGCTGTCCGACGTGGTGGGCATGGACGCCTTTCTGCGCGACTTCGACAAGCTGTTCTGCAAGGCGTATGACGGCTGCCGCCACGATTCGGGGGACCCCTACGAGTGGGGCGAAAAGCTGATCCGCCACTACGAGCGCATGGGCATTGACCCGACCACCAAGTCCGCCGTGTTCAGCGACAGCCTGGACGTGGAAAAGGCCATCGCCCTGGCCCGCGCCTTCCACGGGCGGCTGCGCCCCTCGTTCGGCATCGGCACGTTCCTGACCAACGACATGGGCTTCGAGCCGCTGTCGGTCGTCATCAAGATGGTCCGGTGCAGCGGCCGCCCCGTCGCCAAACTCAGCGACAGCCCCGGCAAGGCGATGTGCCGCGACGACGTCTACCTCGCCTACCTGCGCGAGATCTTCCCCGCCGCGAAAGCCGAATAATCCCATGCAATTCGATCTCACAGGCGCGGACAGGTCCCAGGCATACCGCCTGCTGGCGAGCGTCGTCGTCCCGCGCCCCATCGCTCTCGTCACCACGCTCGGCCCCGATGGCACGGCCAACGCCGCCCCGTTCTCGTTCTTCAACCTGCTCGGCAGTTCCCCGCCCGTGGTCGGCCTCAACATCGCCGACCGCAGCGCGGACACGCCCAAAGACACCCGCGCCAACATCGAGCGCACCGGTGAGTTCGTGGTCAACCTCGTCCCCGAGTCGCTGGCCCGGTCCATGAACGTCTGCGCCGTGGATTTCCCCGCCGGCGTGAGCGAGCTGGATGCCGCCCGGCTGACGACCCTCCCGTCCGCCCAACTCGCCGTCCCCCGCCTCGCTGAGTCCCCCGTCAACCTCGAATGCCGCCTCCATTCGATCATCCCCCTCGGCGACAACCGGATCGTGCTGGCCGAAGTCGTCTTCCTGCACATCCGCGACGAGTTCCTGGACCCTGACAGCCTGCGCGTCCGCACCGAGGCGCTGGGCCTCATCGGGCGGATGCACGGCGGCGGCTGGTACGCGCGCACAACCGACCTGTTCGACCTGCCCCGCATCCCCTATGAGGAGTGGCGGAAAGGGAACGGGTGATCGGCTGACGCTATCCATCGCCACGGGTTGAAACCCGAGGCTGATACGCAGTAATGCCGAAGGCATAGAAGTGCCCACCGTCCAGGGGACGGAAGACGGGAAAGCGCAAGCCCCTCCGTCTCCCTCTCTTGTGTCCCCTGGACACTGGGCTTTTGGTAGCCTCGGGTTTCAACCCGTGGCGGCGGATGGCAACGTACCAAATACCGCAGGAACTAAACGCAATCCGCCTTACAGTAATGCGCGTAAAGCCCACACCATTCATGGGTGGGATATAAGTGCAGCGTCATTCTGATGACGCCCTCCTTTTGGGTATAATCATCGTAAACACTTCTGCTTCTGTGATATGGCACGTTCCCGTGTGCGGCGTGTATGCCATTGTTTTAGAGGGTGGATGAATACCCTTGATGAACTTCGGTCTAGCACGGCGACATTATTGGAGTGACCCGACTGGACAGACTCAGAACGTCACCATTTCCGCACTGCGGAAATTGATTTCGCCAGGCTCGTCCTGACGGAAGGTAGGCGGGGGCACCGCCTTCAGGCGTCAACGTAAGGCATCGGCCTATGCGTAGCCTGAGAACCCCACACCGTTTACGGGTGGGAGTGTCAGGAAACCATCACCGGAAGGGCAAAACCATGAAACCGACGCCACTCCTCTGTCCACTGCTCCTGGCGGCCACCGCCTTCCTGGCGGTCGCCGCCTTCCTGGCGGTCGCCGCTTGCGCGGCCCCTCGTGCCGACGCTCAGACTAAGCGCCACAAGCCGTCTTCCGCGAGGTCGCAGCGGCAGCCTCACTCCGTCAGGCGCTCCCGGCCTACGGGCCGCGCCTATATTCTGAACGCCACCCGGCCCGGCGTGGACCCCAATCGCGGCGACCACATGGCGTTCGGGAGAGGGATGCACCCGGAGCGGATGGATCACATGAACGTGACGCCTCCCGTTCCGCCCGCGCCGACCATACCGAAGCGGTTGCCGAAGCCCTGACGGCATCGGAACTTCCCCCAGCCGACGATCATCCATGAAAAAGTGGCGTCAAAAGATCATCGTCCTCCTGCTCCTCCCGGCCTTCGCTTTGGGAGGACGCTGCCTTTATCTCATCGCGATCAACGATGAGCTGAACAGTGCGGCCGCCGCCGGCAGCGTGCCGTCTGTGCAGGGCTTGCTGCGGGCAGGCGCGGGCATCGAGGGGCGGAGCGTTCACTTTATGACGCCTCTGATGTCTGCGGCCAAAGGTGGAAACCTCAGCATGGTTTTGTTCCTGCTGTCGCGTGGGGCGGATGTCAACGCCCACAACGGCAGTGGTTCTGCGCTGATGTGGGCTGCGGCAAGCGGAAATGCAGGGATGGTTCGTGTCTTGATAGCCCACGGCGCTGATGTCAATTGGCGCAGTGATGCGGGGGGTACGGCGCTGCAAATGGCGGGAGAATACAAGCATCCGGCTGTCGTGACAATGCTTCGACGGGCTGGGGCCACTCGTTAGGCTACGCCCCCTCACGACCAATAATCACCCGGCCCAGGGCCACCGCCTGTACGACGGACGCGCCCGCTTCGAGAAGCAGTTCCCGGCAGGCCACCAGAGACGCCCCGCTTTTGGCGATGTCGTCCAGCAGCAATACCCGCCGGCCCCCGATCAGCGCGGCCTCCTCCACCCGGATCGTTTGCCGGTGCAGGGCGCGCGTGCTGGGGCCGCCGAAGATGATCCGCTGGATCGTCGCGTGGCGTACCAGGCAAGCCGTGGCGTCCACGCGCCCGCTTGCGGCCAGGCGCTGGGCCAGCGTGCGCGTGGGCCAGAAGGCTTGATAGGCCCGGTGGGGCGGCACGGCGGCCAGGGCGATGTCCGGCTCCAGGATGGGGTCGAGCTGCGCGAACAGGCGCTTCAGCGGCCACTGGCGCTCGGCGTTGAGGGCGTGGATGAGCCGCGTCCAGCCGATGTTCCGCGCCACGGCCTGCGGGTCGAGGGGCGGCGCGGCGTCGTAGCCCGCCCGGCCCTCGCGGACGATCTGGAGAGCGTTTTTGGCCGCGCGGGCCTGCCCCTGCGGGTAGACGTGGCCCAGGGTCACGACGCGGGCGGGCTGGTTGTACTTGTCCCAGGCGGGGACGAAAATGTTGGTTTCGTCTGACATGGTTTCGCGGGCGGCAGGAGTTCCCTTGCGCTTCACCCGGCCCTGAAGGGCCGGGTGGGGGTTAGGCAACAACGCCCAAGAGGTCTATTATCCGAAATGAGTCGCCTGCCTGTGCTACAATAGGCGGTGATGCCCCAACACCCATACCCTTCCTCGCGCGAACTCCTGCGCGTCTGGCTGTCTCTCGGCCTGCAATCGTTCGGCGGCGGCGCGGCGACGCTGGCCCTGATCCGGCGGGCCGCCGTGGACACGCACGGCTGGGTGACGGAAGCGGAATTCGCCCGCTTCTGGTCCCTGGTGCAGCTCGCGCCCGGCATCAACCTCCTGGCCCTGACCATCCTGATCGGGCGGCGGACGGCGGGGGCGAAGGGCATCGCGCCGGCCCTGGCCGGCCTGCTCCTGCCGAGCGCCCTCGTCACGATTCTGCTCACGGCCTCGTATCAGCGCGTTCAGTCCGCGCCGCTGGTCAAAGACGCCCTGCACGGCATCCTCCCGGCGACGGTCGGGCTGGGGCTGGTCACGGCCTGGCAAATCGCCCGCCCGCCGCTGGTCGAGAGCCGCCGCGAGGGGCGCGGCAGCTTCGCTCTGAGCCTCGGCCTGCTGCTCCTCAGCGCGGGGGCGGCGGGGTGGGGGCATCTGCCCGTGCTGGTCATCCTGTGCGGCGCGGGCGCGGGGGGCGCGGCCTGGAATTGGGGCCGGCATCGGGCGCGAGGGGCAGCGCGATGAACTGGCTCCTGTATTTCTGGCTCTTTCTGAAAGCCTCGCTCTTTTCCACGGGCGGCACGGGCAACCTGCCGTCCCTGCACGCCGACCTGCTGCCCAAAGGCTGGGCCACCGAGCGGCAGTTCGGCGAGGCGCTGACCATCGGCCAAGTTTCGCCCGGTCCGACCGGCTTGTGGGTCATCAGCCTGGGCTACCTGACCGGCGGGGGGCGCGGCAGTCTACTGGCCCTGCTCGCCGTGCTCCTGCCGCCCCTGCTGATCCTGGGCGTCGAGCGGCTGTACCGCCGGGTGCAGGACCATCCCGCCGTCGAGGGCTTCGTGCGCGGGCTGGGGCTGGCCGTCGTGGGCGTCTTTGCCGTCGCCCTGCACGGCATTTTGCAGAGCGCCGGGATCAGCGTTCGCAGCGTCCTGATCCTGCTGGCCGCCGTCGGTCTGGCCCTGACGCGCCGCGTCCCGGTCGTGGGGATCGTGAGCCTGGCGGGAGTGGCCGGCGTGCTGTGGCGTGGTTAGAGAGCGAGCCGCCTCCTCTTGTCAGAGGCCGAAGCGGGGCCGGCTTCCGTCCAGATCGGTGAAGCCGTATTCGTCCACAAGACTCCCTGTGGAGAGTGCCTGTCCTGCCTTCACGGCGATGTTCGGGTCGGAAGCCAACGCCGCCACGGCCCGCCCGATATAGTGTGGGGACTCCGTCCCGGCGTAGCGAAACCCCTCAGTCTTGACACCCGCCTGATACTCCTCCTCGGTCATGCCCCAGTGGTCCAGCATCCACTCCGAGCGCAGGTAGCCCGGCGTCAGCGCCAGGGCGGTGATGCCGGTCAACCCGCGCTCGCGCAGATCCGCCGCCATCGCCTGAGCGGTGTGGATCACGCAGACTTTCGCCAAGCTGTAGAACAGCTCGCCGCGATAGTCATAGGTCGTGCCGTCACCGACTTCAACGATCAGGCCGGAGCCTCGGGCGACCATAAGCGGTGCCCCCCAGCGGATCGTCAGGAGGTGCGTATGGACCGCCTGTTCCAGCATCCCCAGGCCCTGCGGCGCATCCATCTCCCAGAACGGCGTGTCCCACTGCGACTTGTCCTCGCCGCCCCAGATGTCGTTGATGAGGATGTCCATCCGCCCAGCCTGCTCCTGCGCGACGCGGGCGAACAGCGCCTTGACCTGCTCCTCCACAAGATGATCCGTCTGGACAGCGATCCCCACGCCTCCCGCCGCCGTGACCCTTTCCGCCGTCTCGTCTATGGTTTCCGGGCGGTTGCTGGGCGAAGGCCGGCCCCGGACGCTGCGGCCCGTGCAGTAGACGGTCGCCCCCGCCGCGCCCAATTCGACGGCGATGCCTCGCCCCGCGCCGCGCGTCGCCCCGGCGACGACGGCAACCTTGCCGTGCAGAGGCTTGTTCTCTGAATGTGCCATGAGGATGCTCCTGTTGACTGTGACGTTGAGTTTAAGTATGCGCTCCTATTCCTGACACCTCCTGTCATGTATGCCTGGTACAATAGGAAATATCTTCAACGAGTGAGGGACACGATGCGCGCTGACCGACTGCTTTCCATTTTGCTGATGCTTCAGGTCAACAAACGGATGACGGCGCGGGCGCTGGCCGAGCGTCTGGAGGTGTCCGAGCGGACGATCCTGCGGGACATGGAGGCCCTGGGCGCGGCAGGGGTGCCGATCACGGCGGAGCGGGGGACGGGCGGCGGGTGGGGATTGCTTCAGGAGTATCGGTCCGACCTGACGGGGCTGAATGCGGCAGAGACCCGAACACTCTTCCTCATCAGGTCCTCCCGCTTGCTGGCCGACCTGGGGATGAGCCGGGCCGCCGACGCCGCCCTCATCAAGCTGCTGGCGTCGCTGCCCGCCCGGTCGCGGCGGGACGTGGAGTACACGCGCGAGCGCCTGCATGTGGACGGAGCGGGGTGGTATCAATCCGGCGAGGCGTTTCCCCTTCTGCCCGCGCTCCAGGAGGCAGTCTGGCGGGAACGACAGGTGCGGCTCGACTACCAGAGGGCGGACGGGACGGCGGGGGAGCGTCTGGTGAACCCGCTCGGCCTGGTGGCAAAGGGGAGCGTCTGGTATCTCGTGGCGGGGACGGAGGCCGGGCTGCGGTCGTACCGGGTCTCGCGCGTGCGGGCGGCGCGTGTGACCGACGCGGCGTGTATCCGCCCTCCCGGCTTCGACCTGGCCGCCTTTTGGGAGCAGTCGGTGGCTGAACTGAAGGCCGGCGTCCCGCGCTACCCAGCGACACTGCGCGTCGCCCCGGCCCTGCTCGCGCGGATGCGGCGTTCCCGTACCCCGCGTGTCGAGCGGGAGGACGAGCCGGACGAGCAGGGCTGGGTCACGCTGTCCGTAGCGTTCGAGGTGGAAGACGAGGCGTGTGACTTCGTCCTCCGGCTGGGAACGGGCGTAGAAGTCATGGAGCCGACCGTCCTGCGCGCGCGAGTCCGGCAGATTGCGGAAAGCATCGTCGCGGTCTATAGCCCGCGCTGCCGGCTCGGCGACGAGCGGGTCTAAACAACCTGCACGCCTTTCCAGAAGGCGACACAGTCCTTCACCAATCCGAGCGGCATGGAGGCCCCTGCTTTTAAGTATGGGGAGGAAATGCCGCCTTGCCTTTCCGAAGTGAAGAATGAACGAAGACAAGATATTGAAGTTTTCTTGTTGTATAAAGCCTCTC
>JAABUJ010000747.1_pt1 | contig 58579 bp, 79 predicted proteins | sample 5559131 | NCBI WGS metagenome assembly JAABUJ01 (sample SAMN10711875, study PRJNA513366) | rock metagenome | isolation source: Antarctica rocks | place: Antarctica: Victoria Land, Mt New Zealand nord | collected 2016-01-07 | reverse complement strand
TGTGGGCCCCCCCTTGGCCCCCCCCCCCCCCCCCCCCCCCCCCCTTCTCCCCCGGCCAGCCTCTGGCTTCAGGCCTCAGCCTCTGGCCTCAGCCGGCGCTGCTTTCTGGCAGCCAGCCGCGTGCGGTGCCCTCCTGGCTGGCCTGCGAGCCCTAGCCGTGCAACACCGTGCCTCTCCGCTCCGCTCAGTGCCTAACATCAGTGCCTCCTGAGATGTCCTGCATGGTAGCAAGTTTGGTCGCATGCAGAGCTGCGGAGCGGATTTGGTGCTTATGGCAGGGTTTGGACATGGGGTGTGAGGCTCAACAAGCTGCAGCCTCTCACTGCGCCTCCCTGTCGCTCGAGCGCGCGGCCGGCGCCCTGACCCGCGCGCTGGCGCGCAGCGCGGAGCTGCAGCGCGAGGCGCGGCACTACGCGGCGGACCCGGCGCCGGTCACGCGCGGCGCGGCGCCGCTGGCGCCGCCCTGGCTGGACGACGCCTGGCACGCGCAGGCCGGCGGCCCGGGCGGCGGAGGCGCCGACGACGAGCGCGTGGCCCTGGAGGCAGCCTGGGGGCGCTGGCTGTGGCTCGTGGCAGAGCTGCAGCCGCACGGTGCGCCTCTAGAGTGCAAATGAGGCACCGCCCGGCCCTCGGCGGGCTGACGCGCCGCACAGGCGCCGCCGCGCGCATGCCCGCCCCAGCGAGCCGGCGCGCGCGCGCCGCGCAGACCCCGGCCTGCGGCCGGCGGGCCAGGAGACGCGCGTGCTGGGCGCGACAGCGCTGCTGTTCCACGAGCGCGCGCCGTCGCTGGCCGCGCTGGCGGAGCTGCGGCCCCCCGCGACGATCGCCGGGATGGACTTCTCGCTGTGGCTCGCGCGCACGCCGCCGGCTGACCTGCCGCACGACCGCGCGGCCTTCCTCTGGTGGACCGGCGTGGACTACCGCTTCCGCAGGCGCGGCCGGCGCGCGGTAGGGATAGGGTTAGTTTAGGGTAGGCTCCCGCTTCCGCACGCATGCGTGCCGCGCGCCGCGCGGCGGACGCCCCGCGCTGCAGCAGGGGCTCGTGCAGCTGCATGTTGCTGATGCGAGCGCTGCCAGCTAACCTGCCGGACATGCTGCACGCGCCGCCGGTCGCTCGCCGCGAGCGGCGCCGGGGCTGAGCCGCCGCGCGCGGCGCGCAGGCGCGGCGTGGCGCAGGCGCTGGTCGCGGCGAGCGAGGCGGTCGCGCTCGCGGCCGGCCACCCGGACCTGTACATCCAGGCCGCTACCACCGCGCGCGACCTCGGCTCGCCGCTCGGCGGCTGGCTCAGCCAGGCGCGCGCGGGGTCGCGCGCCGACGTCCCTGCGATGTGCATGGGGAGCAGCCCCCGGCCAGTCTTAGGACACCACTGGTCTCACAGGTGCGGCGTAGCCCCCCGAAGTCGCATCAGCATCACCATCCGTCAGCAAGCCGGGCGGGTGCCTGCTTTCAATCGGCGCGGGGCCAGCCATTTCATCATTGACAGGGCGTGGCGGCTGCCCATGCAAGTCTGCAGACTCGCCGCGCCGACTCCGTGCATGCTGCGACCAGACGTACACGGCCGCCGCGGCGACGTACAAGCGGGCGGGCTACGCGCAGTGGACGCCGCCCGCGCCGGACCTGCTGCACTGGGACACGGTGGACAGGAGCGCGGTGCTGATGCACAAGCACCTCTTCCCGCTGGACGTGAGGCTCGGGTGAGCCTGCCTGCGTGCGGTGGGCAGCGGTGCTCCTGTGGTCGACGCGGCGCGCTGTGGTGCTGTGCCACGCAGGTGCGCGGACGGTGCTGGCAGGGGGTGAGCCAGGGAAGCAGGGGTTGCACGCTGTCAAGAGAAGCTTGCACTACTGTGCCGCGCAACTGCAGCTTTAGCTAGGTTAGAGGCGCAGTTGGTGGGCAAAGCTTGCAGGCAGCAACAGCCAAAAACGTGACACGAGGCGTCGTCACAAAGTGATAGCCGCATGCGCGATTCGTCACATGCAGCGAGGCGCCACAGGCGAACCGAGGCAGACAGCGGCTGCCGAGCTACCGCGACAGGGTGGCCTGGGCGGAGCGCGCGCATGCGCACCGGTCAGCAGCAGAAACAGCAGCAGGCGCCGCGCCGCGGGCCTCGCGGCTGAGGCGGCGCGGCCGGGCGCGCGCCGGGCGCACCGCCCGCGTCCGGCGCATCCCCGGGCGCAGCCGTGGGCAGCTCGCTGTACTGCCGGTCCGCGCCCAGCATGGAGCCGCGCGGCGCGTGGTGCGCCAGCATGTACGCGCTGATCTTGAGCGCCTCCCGCCTGGCCGCGTCGGCCAACCCATGCTCCCGGCGCCCGGCCTTGCGCGGCGCGGCGCTCGGGGCCGGGCCAGGGTTTGGGCTGGGGCCAGGGGCGCTCGTCGGGCCCTGCGGCCGCGCGGCCGCAGTCACGGCGGCGAGCGCTTCCCGGAGCGCGCCGCTCTTGGCCGGCAGCAGCAGGCGGGCGTCCGCTCTCCGAGCCTCCTCTGCGCCAGAGCCCATGTGCTCCAGCCTGCGCGCCGCCGCGCGGCATTCTGTGTTTGAGGGTTTCCTTGCCCCGCCATTTGGTATCTGCAAACGGCAGCCCTGCAGTGCACGGCACAAACATTCTTTTGGTGCTGTGTGAGGCAATGAACCGGCTGCCAGACTAACCACCTGGCTGCATAGCCAGAGGGGAGCGTCCTGGCACCTGCCCGATGTGCCGCCGGTGGCGGCATCAGCAGGCAGCCCACGCCCCATGCCACTCCCGCTGACCGAGGCTGGCAGCGCCGGCCCGCGCGGCACGCCCGCGAGCCAGTCCGCTCCGTCCACGGGGTCCAGGCTGTTTCCGGGCGCCGCTCTGCCAGGCCGCCTGCTGGGCGCCCGTGCTAGCCGAGCGCCCACCGGGGCCGAACGCAGGGAGGCCGCGTCGCTGCCTGCTGGGTGAGGCTGCCTGCGGAGTGGGTGGGCAGCTGCTGACGTCGTGCGGGATAGCGGTGCGCCCAGCAACGGAAGACCCGCATCGCTTGTGGGGCTGCTGTCTGCGGCCCCACGCCCGCACAGCTTGCTATGATCCCAACTGATATTGAGTCATGCTGAACGGGATGCGGACTTTCGCCATGCATGTTTTCATCATAGCCCAGAATAGGATTGCTGTGGCACATGTACCAGCTCTGGGCAAACACGCTGCAAGGGCTCACAACCATCTTGCCAGCTGCGAGCGATTGTGGCGCAATTGCAGCTACTTGCATGTCACGGCACGTACGAGGCAGTGTCTTGCAAGCCCGCGCGTGCGCACATACCCCACCACTTTCGGTGCTCGCTGTCCGCCTGGGGATGCTGCTCACCTGTGGAGACAGAACTGGTAGCACGTGAGCTCAGGCCCGCCAAGTCCTCAGCGGACGCCTGACGGCTGTTGGCCGGGATTGCATGCGCGCGTGGCGGCTTCACACTGTGCTGGTAGAGGCTGACGAGGTCCAGGGACGCGGCTGCTGCCTGGACGTCCGCCCCCATCGCCGGTCGCCACACCCTGGGCGTGTTACCCCCATGTACACATGGGCATGCACTGTATAGTAACAGCAGATGTACATCCGGTTTGTTGGCGCAGGCCGACACGTCTAGCTCCACCTAGCAGAGTGTGGCCATGCCAAGAGCAGAATCTTGACTTGATGCAGCAATAACGCTTGCGCAAATCCACATAGTGCATGTGCGCAGCCACGCGCACTGCACACGTGAACGTATTTAAGTGCACAGCACGAGATGCGAGCCTGGGCGAACCTGCTGCTCAGAGCGCGGCTCAGCGCACTGAATGTGCTATTGTCAACCTGCCTGCTGCTCAATGCAAGTCGCAGGCCCACTACTGGCCCGCGGGCCGCCGCCCGGCCGGCGTCTGCTCGCCCGCTGCTCGACGGCGCATCCTGCAAAGCACCGCCAGCATAGTTCACCAACGTACTTGCTCCTGCCTTGTTTGAACATGAGGCCTTGAGTAGCAGCTGAGGCACCAAAGCGCGCACGCGCCTCGCCTGAAAGAACGCGGCTGACGCGTGCGCTGAGGATGCGCCAGGGGACCCCACAGGCTTCGTGCCTCCCTGCAGCCGCAGGCCTCGCGCTGCGCCCCGCTCCGCTTCGGGATGACATGTGACATCAGCGGGCGGGCTTGCCTGTCCGCTCCTGCGGACCAGCAGAGCCGTATGACAAGACAGCTCGCTAGATATAGGACTATGCAGCAGATTGCCCAAACTTTTCAACATGCGCACACGGTGGCACGCCTGATGGCCGCCACTGCTGCGCGCGCCGGGCTGACCGCCGACCTGACGTGCTGCAGCCGCCTGCGCGGAGGGTCGAGCGCGCTGGCCGCTTCTGTGGCCCGAAGCACTATCAGCAGGGACTGGCGCTGGTGCGCATGAACTTTTGACTACATACTGAAACACAGCGCTCACCTTTCATTGCGCTGTCGAGGCCATCGTCATCGTCCGTGTCAGACATCACAAGACAGTGCAGGCCTGATCACACTTGCCGTGTGCTCTTCTTGTCACTCAACTTGATATCTACTGGCTTTACCGGCACACTGGTTGGTAGCTTGCAATGGAGCCTCGACGTTGTCTCTGAACGCCGGGCGTTAACGCTAGGGTTGATTTGCAAATTGCGATCAGCTGTCTTTGGTTCCTTGTTGATCGTGAAGCCCAGAGGGCCTTTGAAAGCGCAACGCACGCTCACTCAGTGTGGGTATAAGGTGCTTGCCAAGAATTGCCACTTAAGTAAGGCCTCGAAGCACTTGATGCCAGCTGACGCTACGTGTTCCACGCACGCCGCATCTAGCACAGCATGGCAGCAGAGCCTGGGCAGCAGGGGACTGTGTATTCACCCTTGTACACCCAGGAGAGCACAATCAGGCTGCCGGGTCTGATAGGCGCAGACAGCGGGGCCAGCTCGCTACCGCTGCACGTCGACGAGGACGGGGCAGGGACCTCTGGGACCGTGGAGGCAGTATCGCTGCCCAACACACCCAGCCAGAAGCTGCTGGACACGCGTGAGAGCGCAGGCAGGGCGCACTTTGCGCTGGAGGTTGATGCAGACAGCCTGCTGGCGCAAGGGCCCTCCTCACGAGCAGCGCTGCCCCACGACCCGCGGCCGCCCTATGACAGCAGGTGCGAGCGCTGCGCTGGTGCAGGCGCAGTTGCAGCGGCGCAGTGCGATCCTGTGCACGCCGCCCCTCTCACAGCGCACACGGCGCAGCAACTGTGCTCTGCAGCTGGCTGCACAGGCAGTCGCGCTTCCGACCAACCGTCTCAGCCATAAAGCGCGCCAATGCGCGCTTCTCCATGCTGCGGCAGCGGGTCAGCGACCAGCGCAAGAGCAACAGCCAACCGGGAACGCCCGGCGCGCCGGGGAGCCTGCGCCGCGAGGGATACTCCAACACCAGTGCGTGCCCGACCCCTGCTACGCTAGTCTGCTGCACCTGGGCGCCGCTCTGCTGCTGGATGGAGTGGGGAGCTTGCGCCAGAGAAGGCTGGCATGGAGCCCTGCAAATATCAGTCATAGGTTCTGACTGAGTGCGCAGTCCGCTTTGCAGGCCTGGTAGCTTGAGGTGCAGCAACAGCTGCACACTGGCCCTACGCATCAGTCGCTGCCTTCAGAGCGTCTCCTGACCTGACAGTGCGGCTTGCGCCGACGCGGCAGGCTCCATCTTTGACAGCCTGAACCGGGACGACCAGAGCGTCTGGAAGGCGAGGGCCAGCCTGTATCTGGAGGGCCTGCCGGCCACTATCTTTGTGTCTGCGGTGACCGTTGTCGCGCTCTTCTTGGAGGACCTGCGCCTGGCGGTGTTCCCGCCTGCGGCGGACGTCGCCTGCCAGGTCCTGTCCGGCATCGTGCTGGTACGCCTGCTCCCCACTCTCGACATGAGCCTTGGCACAGTCGGACAAATGCACTTGCAACTTTGGATGGACTGCCTGGAGGCCTGCGCCTGGGGTGCTCCACACTGTGACCATCTCGCCTGCCAAGCTCCTGGCAGGTAATGCGCTGGTTCCCAGCATTTGCATACACAGGCGTCTGCGGAGCTTATCAAGCACGTTGGTCTGGTTGGCATATGCCTGCTGCCCTGCAATGATGTCAAGCAATAGATTGCGTGCCGCTTGCACAGGTGGTGTTCCTGGCCGAGACGGCGCTGGCGTCGATGGTGCGCCGCGGCTACTTTCTGCGCATGTACTTCTGGATCGACATCGTCGCTACGCTGTCCATGGCGTTGGATATCACCGCGCTCATGGACGCCATCACGCATGACGTGCCTGGGGTGCCCTCCCCCCTTAATGAGGCTACTTTTTGTTGCTTATTACTCAAGGCTTCCGAGGCGGTGAGCGCCACAGGGTGTCACGGGCATTGGTCCGGTAGTTTGTGCTGCATGGACAATGCTCTGAGCATCGCACGTCTCAGCACAGCATTATCAAACACTGCGGCCCACGACATGCATTGCAGTTGCCTGTGGTAGAGCGATCAGACCTCCGACAGAAACAAAGACGTCGTGGGGCGGTGCATCTGAGGGAGGGGCAGGCCGTCGTATGGTACGGTAGACCGGCGCAAGCAGGCGCCAGCTGCGCGCGCGCAGGCGGCTGGGCCGAGCGTCCTGGCGCGCGGCGGCAGCAACAACGTGGTCATGCTGCTGAAGAAGATCACGCGCGTCACGCGGATCCTGCGCCTCATGCGCCTGTCAAGCTCTTCCAGCAGTACCTGGTGCGCGCGCGCACGTGACAGCCATTGCATGCCATGCGCCCCTTGCGGCAGGGTGGCAGTGGCAGCCTTGAGCGCTGTGTGTGTGTGTGTGTTGGCATGTCACCAGATGTTCCTGCCTGGCCCCGCTTGCCCATTGTGTTTGCCCACCCTACCCCATCATTGCACTGGCTCAGCGTGAATATGTGTACATCCTCTCAGGCAGCACGGGAGAATGCGCTCTTTGAGATGCAGAACGGCATGTCAACCACGCCGAAGATCAAGAAAGGCTGGTGAGCGTGGTGCCGACAGTGCTGTGTCAATGGTTTTTACTACAACTGCTCCGTGCCCATACGCATGACTTGTGCACTGATATGAATTTAGGCACATCGAACATCCAGCAATGAGTTGCACAGAACACAGTCTGCAATGCATGCTTGGCCAGTCCATCAGGAAAGCCTCCGCCTGCTGGTCACGCAGTACCAGTGCCTCGCGCGCATGCCTGCACAAGCAGTGGGTGTAGTGTGCCGGTGGTTTGGGCGTGGCGTGCAGCTGCACGCGCCCGAAGCTGCTGGGCCTCAGGCCGCGTCGCGCACCGGGTGGCACATCGACGGCGCTGCTGTCCCTGCGCAGGTGGCTCGGCACGGCGCGCAGCCGCGTGGGGCAGAAGCTGTCAGACCTCACCTCGCAGCGCGTGGTGGTCGGCATCCTGACCATGCTCTTCTTCATCCCGGGCTTTGCGTCCAACTACATGCTCTGGGGCACCTACACCTCGCTCGCCGGCGGAGGCCTCCAGATGCTGCACGACCTCTTCATTGCGCAGGGCAACTCTTCCAGCTTTGTCATGTGTCCGCCACTTGGCCGTCCCTGCCCTCGCAACTTTCGAGTGAGGATGACTTCATGGGGGGGGTTGACACCATTGTGATGGGCAGTCACGAGCTGCAAATTCATGCGATGCGGCTTGGCTTAACAGATGCATGAGCAAGTAATGGATGCTGCGTGCGCCACAGGCACGTAGAGCCTGTGCGAGAATAATGCGTGTGTGAAGCGCTGCGAGGGCGGACCGCAAACATGCTCAGCAACTTGAATGAACTGCTGATCTAAACACTGGGACCCTTCTCCTGCTTGTCATGCCAGAACCAGGGTGTCAAGGGCGACGCGCATGCTGATTGTGCTGGGACCTGTGCCTGTGCTGCTTGAGCAGATAGTGACAGCCTGCTGCAGCTACATATAACAACAGCTATGCGATGTGGAACCAGTAAGGCGGGGTCCACTCATAAACATGCAGACATCGACAAACATCTGCTGGAGCCCAGCGCTCTTCTTGTCTGCAGATACCATTGTGAGGGGGCGGGCGCAGGCAGAGCGGACATACTCGCTGGACAACAGGTACTCCCTGTTCGATGACAACACGGAGAGCCTGCTGCTGCTGATTGTGGCCAACACGACGATCTATGATGGCGGTGAGGCGTTCGGCGCCACGCTGCGCACCAACGAGCTGGACATCCGGCGCTGCAGCACTGCCGCCTGCGCCGCCGGCGGGCCCTGGGGCGCCTGCCTTGTGTCGGTACGCGCTGCGGGCTGCCCCTGCTGTGCGGTTTGCAGGTCTACGCTGCTAAGTCCAGGCCAGTGCGATGCAACACACTGTTTGCATGGCAAACAAGGACTCTTGCCTGCATTGCCTGGAGCTCCAAACCAGTGAGCGCTGCCAAATGTGCCTACATATCCATGTGCAGCACGTGAGTTGCCTGATGAGGACTGGCTCCCCACCACTGTGCCACCGCGGACAGCCTATGCGCGCAGGTGGCCGTGTTCAACCAGAAGTGGTACTCGCAGTTCACGGCCATCCTGAACATACTGCGCATGGTCTTCATCTGCCTGGTGCTGGCCTTTGGCGTGTACATGCTCAACCAGGACGCCGTGCGCCTGGTGCTGCGCCCTATTGAGCGCATGCTGAAGAAGGTGCGCAACAGCATCTCACACGCCCATGGTTGTGGTTGAGGACCTCACTCACACGCTGCATCACAGGATCTTGCATGCTGCTGCGTAACCACCAGTATGTGGCTGTCCAAAGGGTGCATAGTGTAGTATGCTAGTGTCCGCATCCTCTGGACCCCACATCATAAGCCTCCCCGGTGCTGGTGAAGGATGGAAGCATGCATGAGCGCATGCGTTGTGAACACGCCCATGGGCATGTGGCACGCATGAAGCGCTCTGCGCGCTTGGCCGGGCAGGTGCTGGACGTGAGCGAGAACCCGCTGGCGAACAACCGCGGCGGCAAGTTCGCGCGCGAGCAGCTGGGCGCGGGCGAGGAGACGTCGGCGATGGAGACGCGCATCCTGGAGACGTCCATCAACAAGATCTGCTCGCTGCTGGCGGTCGGCTTTGGCGACGCCGGCGCTGAGGTGGCGCCCCCGCAGAGAGACTGGAGGGCGCATGTCAGTGCCAGCACCTCTCAACGTGTGAGTGAGGCTCTCAGAGGCAGGGCCCTTGCCCTGCGCTTGACAGCCGGGCCGCGCATGTATGCATGGTGCAAGTCGCACATGGCGAGCACCGATGCCTGACGCCTGAGTGGCTGTGTGCGCACAGGTGATCGCGGAGAACATCAAGAACAGCGGTGACCTCAACCCCATGATCCCTGGGCAGAAGGTAGGCGACTCGTCCTTGTAGGAAGTATTTCTGCTGGTTATCTGCACTATCCTGAGCAGGTTGTCTGCCGCCTGGTTGTGCAAACACGCAAACATGCATGCTGTGCTAATGAAGTAATGGCGCGCATGGCGGTTCAACAGTCCAGTCCTCTTGCCTTGGGGGCGACGCGGCGGCGGGGCCGCGCAGGTGGCGGCCATCTTCGGCTTCTGCGACGTGCGCCAGTTCACGGACGCGACCGAGGTGCTGCAGGAGGACGTGATGGAGTTTGTCAACTCCATCGCGCGCATCGTGCACATGGAGGTCTCGCTGCACGGCGGCGCGCCCAACAAGAACGTCGGCGACGCCTTCCTGCTGGTGGGCCGCGCGCCATAACCCTCAGGCGCATCGGGTGTCCAGGGGATGCGCAGGGCGAACGCACCAATTTTCTCAGCGCTTTCGTCACGTTTGCAGACAACGCGCAAACAGGTGCGCAGGCGGGTGGCCGGGGCTGGGATATCCATGCGCATGCATGCGCCGCACCTGGTAAGAGCGTCCCAGCCGCGCGCAGGTGTGGAAGTTCCCCAAAGGCCTCAGCCTGCGGGACCTGCGCGCGCACATGGAGCGCGCGCCCGGCGCGCCGCCCGCGCTGCCCGGCAGCGCGCAGGAGGCCGCGCCGCCGCGCCCGCCGGCGTCCGCGCCCGGCTCCAAGCGGCCCAGCGCGCTGCGGAAGGGCGAGCCGGGCTGGGCGGCACACCTGCAGCAGGCATGCAGCTGCAGGCTGTTGCTTGTTTGCCAGTGACAGCGCCGCGTCCATTACAGCTGCCAAGATAAGTACACAGGCTGCATATGCACACATGACCACATGCTTGGTAGCCTCTGCTCACTCCTTAGCAGCCTGCGTTCCACACTTGGCCTGTCACGCTTGACACTGCCCCAAGCGGTATTGGGCAAGCCGCAGCAGCACGCCGCATTAGAGCGCGGGCGCGCGTGTGCAGCCGTGAGCGCCCCGGCCTGCCGCGCAGGCGTGCGACCTGGCAGACAAGGCGCTGGCGGCCTTCATCATCATCCAGGCGGCGCTGAAGCGCTCGCGCCGGCTCCACCGCTACACGCTGCGCGAGGACCTAAACCGCCGCATGCCGGGCTTCAGCGTGCGCGCCCGCCATAGCTCAGGCTGAATTGCCGCATGCTGGGCTTCAGCGTGCGCGTCCTCCATAGAATTGGCTGACGTGTGCGGGGCATCTGTTGTGCACCTGGCGTCTCACACACCAGGGGTTCAACGGCTGCAGCCTCGCCTCGCCAGCCGTGGCGCAGCTGCACATGCAGTGCAAGCGTGCGGTGACATGCGCCGCGTCCTTGGTAGCACGCTCTCTGTCGGCGCCACTCGCGACAGCGCTGCCAGCATTCGCGTCGTGTGCCACGCGCGCACTGCATGTCCTGATGCTTGCCGTCCAGCCTTCCTGGGCAACACCCCCTGCCTCTCATAGTATCAAGGTCCGCGCGCCGCAGGTGCGCCTGGGCTTTGGCCTGCACGTGGGCTGGGCCATCGAGGGCGCGATCGGGTCCGAGTACAAGATCGAGGCGAGCTACCTGTCGCCCAACGTCAACCTGGCCGCGCGCCTGGAGGCCGCGACCAAGCAGTATGGCGTGACGCTGCTGCTGAGTGAGGACTTTGCGCGCATGCTGTCCGCCGGTGTGCGGCGGCGCGTGCGCCAGGCGCGCCGCCCCCGCCGCGCAGCGTCTGCGGCCGCGGCGCGCTCGTGCGCGCGCGCACGACCCGCACCCTCTTCGCGTCGCCGATTACTGCAACGGTGGAAAGCAGGCTCTAGATGCGCTGCCGCGCTGCATGCCGTCTCTGCGCGCCCGGCGCAGACCCCCACCCTGAGCAGCAGCCCTGCCAGCACACCGTGCCTCGCGCGTGCAGCCGCGCCGCTGAGCGGGCCGCACCGCGCGCAGATCGACTGCGTGACGGTCAAGGGCAGCAACCAGGCGATGGGGCTGTTCACGTACGACGTGACGCTGGAGCGCGTGCCGCCGCCCGCGCCGCGCGACCCCGTCGCCGCCACGCTCGCGGCCGCCGCGGCGGGCCTGGCCGGCGCGGGGTGGCAGCAGCACGGCGGGCACGCGCACAACGGCGGCCATGCGCACCACGCGGACGCGGGCGAGCGGACCGCGCCGCCGGACGATGCGGACGCCGACACGCCGTCGCACTCCCTGTGCGCTTACGACCAGGAGTTCATGGAGCACCCGGACCTGGTCGCGACCTGGGCGGTCGACGAGGCTTTCCTGGCGCGCTTCGCGCAGGGCTTTGCGGCGTACAGGCGCGCCGCCCGCGCCTCCGCTCGCTGCGTGTCTCGCGCGGCGACGGGTCGGCGCATCATGCAGGCTTTGCCGTGTCATGCATGGCGTGGTCGCAGGGCGTTGCATGCGGCCTGCTGCTGTCTTGTGCACTGGCGGAAGCGAGACTGTTGCCATGGCTGGCCACGCCTTACTACCTGTCTGCTGGGCCAACGACACACGGCAGCTACTCATGGCCACACTTTGCCAGCAAACATGGCTGCCTCAAGCACACTGGCAATGCAGATCTCCACGTTTCATACTGCAGGTGCGGCGATTGGGGCACAGCCAGGGGCATTCTCACAGAGACGCGGAGCTGCCGACACGATGACAGGGGCCAGCTGGTGCTGGACGGGCCCAGCGGCACGCTGCTGGGATACATGGAGAGTCTTGGCTGGCAGGCGCCGACGGGGTGGCCCGGCTTCAGGGAGCTCACAGAGAAGTGATGGCCTGGCGGCCTCCCGTGCTCATGGGTAGTGCATTGCAGCATGTCGCGGTAGGCTGCTGTCTGCCTGGGGACTCTGGAGCAGGCAGCAAGCCTTGCGTGCGAACCAACAGGATCCTTTCCGAGGCTTTGCTCGGCCATGACATCATGCTGCTCTGGGGCTATCCTTTCGGCAGCATGCGCTCCCCCGTTTAGCTAGCTGCAAGTTGCTTCCCCAACCCATCTGCAGCATTCTGCGCACTGACCCCAACACCTAGCTACTGTGCTCCATGCGCTCGTCTTCCCTTTGGCATTCAGACGCCATGATGGAGTGTGGGGTCGAAGCCACCAGGATGTGACCCACTTGCAGCCAGGTGGGTGGGTCGCACATGTGTGTTTGTGCTGCCCGCGCGCACCATTCTCGCTTACCTCTTGCTTAAATTGCCCCGCGGCATGTCATGGAACGTTGTGATCCTCGCGGCGTTGCCTGCTGCAACGCCGCGAGTGACATGCAAGTGTTGTAAATGACTAGCATTGCATCCGTGCATGCGATGAGCCGGAGTCTCTCCTCAGCAGCCCTAGCTTGATAATCAGCTGGTAAATAGACTGAAACCTCCATCACTTTTGGACACAAGGACGTCTGAGCAGCCTGAACCTGCTCACAGAGGCCGCAAGGGGGCCAGCAAGCGCTCGCTGAGTGAAAGCTTCCACACCACAGCAGCCCCTCAGTGAGAACAGCCAGGCATGGCGACCACTTCGCTGTGCAACACGGTCCAATGCAGGTTCAAGACAGTACAGGTGAACGGCGGCGCGGAATGCAGTCCCACTCAGGCTGCGATTGCAAGTAGTGGCTGCACGCGCGCCTGGCAATATTCTCTCACTGAGCGGTGATGCACCTGTGCAGGGTGCCGGCAGGAAGCAGCAGAGGTGTTACCGGCAAGGGGAGAGGCTGCTGAGCTACGTGCGTGTGGCGCAGCATGAGCCTCTCTAAACTCCAAAGTGCGAGAGCGGCTTGCTGGTAGAGCTTATTGCTTAAGCAGTGCGTCTGACTGCGCAGGTCCTGCTGCACCGCGGAGCACGGCCACGGCAGGCGCTCCTCTGCCGGGCGAGCGTGGACCAGAACACGCGCGCCGAGGTGGAGCGCGCCTCCAAGGAGGTGCTAGCTGAGGAGGTGACCGAGGGCGCGCCTTTCGCAGACTCCCCGGGCGACGAAATAGAGGTGTGCCCCTCGGTAAGGCGTCCTGTGTGTGTGCGAGCGCTGCGTGCGGCGTGATGCGGCGCGCTCGCTTGAGGGCTGCCCCATGGGCGCCAGACCTTTGCCCGGGTGGTGCGGCAGTGGTTGCAGATATATGTACAAGCACTTGGTGGTGGCGGAAAGACACGCACACTCAGAGAGCGTTGCGCGCCCGGCCAGCGTGATGGCCCCCTGCTGCAGCGAGGCACCTGACCGCACTGTCTGCTACCCGGCGCTCTCTTCCGCCCGCGTTGGCAGAGGCTGGCATGCCACACCCTGTTCCGCGCCTGCTGCCGCGCCAGCAAGCCCTCAAGCAGGAGGCAGGGTGCAAGGAGGGCGCTGCCTGTGCACGCTGCCCACGCGCGATAACACGCCGCCGATGACCAAGACGTCCGCTGCGCCAGCCTGAGGCGCTCCTGGCGTGCATCGGCACACGCACGTTGTGCGCTGGTCCCCACAGGCGCGCATGGGGCGCGGCAGAACTCGGAGTCCGACATCGCGAAGAAGAAGGCGGAGGCGGACCGCCTGCGCGCGGCCGAGAAGTTCATGGTGGTCGGCACGGGCGAGGCGACGTGCCCGGGCTGCGGCTACGAGTACCGCCCCAAGGCCGGCGACTCCGAGTACCCCGTGACGCCCGGCACGCTGTTCCAGGCGCGCCGCTTGCGCATGCCCGGCCGGCTTGGGCAGTGCTGCATGACTGCGCGCGGCGGCCTGCCGGCCCTCAAATGTCCCCAGTGATGGCACGCCATTTGATGCATGCTGGGGGCCTGCATGCTTGGCCCTCCGATGCCCCCTGTGATGACACGCCATGTGGTGCATGCCGGGTGCCTGCACGCCCTGGGCGAGCGCCGCACCGCGGCTGATCGCGTGCGCGCCGGGCGGGCCGCCAGGACCTGCCGCGCGACTGGCAGTGCCCGATCTGCGGCGCCGAGAAGGCGGCCTTCCAGTCCAAGGCGCGGGAGATCGCCGGCTTCGCAGAGAACCAGCGCTACGGCCTGGGCACCAACTCCATGACGTCCGGGCAGAAGGGCGCGCTCATCTGGGGCTCCCTGCTCGCCTTCTTCGGCCTCTTCATCGCCGGCTACTTCGTGCAGTGAGGCGCCTCGCGGCCGCCTCCATGACGTCCGGGCAGAAGCGCGCGCTCATCTGGGGCTCCCTGCTCGCCTTCTTCGGCCTCTCCATCGCCGGCTACCTCGTGCAGTGAGTCGCCTCGCGCCGCGCGGCCGCCCCCCGCACCAGCTGGGCGGCCTGTCAGCAGCCATGGGGAGTTTGAAGATTGGGACAGGCTTGCGCACGATGTGACTCCTTCCAATACACGGCGCGTGCGTGTGCAGCCTGGTGCGGACAGGGGTTGCACAGGCGATGAGTTTGCTTACAGCTTGCATACTTCATGAAATTTGAGCGTCACGCCGTGCGCCACGCGCCAGTACCCAAGCGTCAGGAGCGGCCACTCAACCAGCTCCAGTGCCATCCCACAGTCCCTATACAACGGGGTGGCCTGGAAAGCACACCAGCTAGCAAATGACACGAAAGCATGGTCTGTGCTTTGCACAACCTAATGAAGGTAAGCAAGACATGGTCTGTGCTTTGCACAACCTAATGAAGGTAAGCAAGCGAGCTCAAGCATGCGAGAAACCGCAAAACAGGCACTATGCAAATGATCAGACAGACTGCAGCGGGCATATGCAGGGCAACAGAAATGCAAATGTTTCCAACTTCCTCACCACACACACTGTCCCTCGGGGCTTGCGCACCACTCTCGAGCACCTCTCCCGGCCTTCAGCTGCCCGCATACACTCGGACGCACACTGACGCACGACCACCATATCATAAACCCACCTCAATGAGGCGGGGTTTCAAACACTTCAAGCCTCGCACGCATGCCTGCTTGCCTCTACATCCTGGGCACAAGTGATCCCATGCTCAACTTCGGCAAGCGCAAGACCGAGCCATCCACCATTATCGCACCCTGCACATGATAATGAGAATAAAGCAGGCAGGCGCGCATGCCTCAGTTGGGCAGGCGCCTGCGGCACGCACAACCTGGACTAGGCCGGTGACAGCTTGCAGCGCCGCCCTGCGCGCTGGGCGCCGCATTTGCGCGCTGGGCGCCGCATGGCGCCTGTCGCTGCATCCTAAAGACCCATGGCACGCCCTCCGGCGCGCCCCGGCCCGCCTTCCGCAGCGCCGCGCGGAGCAGCCGGCTGCATGGAGCCGCGCGCGGGGCCGTCCAAGCGCGCTGCAGCAGCCCCGGGCGCGCAGCCAGCGGCAGCCCGCCGCGCGGAGCCCCCCGCAGAGCCCTCCAGGGCGGCGGCCAGCGCCTGCACCTCGAGCGCCATGGCGCTGGCCCCGCCATGCGCGGCGGCCCGCCGCGACGAGCCTGCCGCGCCGCCCTCAGGCTCCGCAGCCGGCGCGCCTGCGTCGCGCGCCGCAGCGCCGGCCCCACCACGCCCAGGGCACCACGTGTCCTCGGAACCCTTGCCAGGCCGCCCCACCGCAGGGCTGCACGACTCAGCGCCAGCCGCTGCCCCTGCCTGCCCCATGGCACCGCCGGCCCACGTCGGCGCCCGCGCGGCGCCGCCCGGCGCCGCGCCGGGCGCGCCAGGGAGACCGTCGGGCGCACGGGCCAGGCCCGCCACGCTGCTGGCCGGCCCCTGGTAGCCGTATCGCCACATGGGGCCCGGCACAGGGCCGGCTCTCGCGCCGGACGGCCCAGGCGTGCCCTCCTGCTTGCAGCTGAACGGGGCCGCCACGGCGCTCATCGCGTCCTGGACGGCCGCGCGCGCGCCCAGGCGCCCAATGCGCGCCAGGCTGGGGCGCGCGGGCGCGGCCGGCGCGTGCACAGGCTCCCACGGCGAGTGCCCTGCCGCGCCAGCCGTTCAGTGTGGGCGCAGGGTTGGGTGGCGCGCGAGCTCTTCGGCGCCGCGCGGCATGGGCGCCAGCGCACCCATGCGCTGCCTGGCAGCAGGTGCGCACAACATGCTTTGCTTCATTGACATGCGTGCTGCCCAAGAGGGTTACGCCTCGGTCTTCACGCGCTGGGACTGAAAGCTGAAAGCGAGGGTACCCGCGCCCAGTGCGAGCGCATGCTGCAGCGGCCAATGGGTCCGCGCGGCAGCGCTGCTGCCACGCGCGCTGCCGGACACTGCTCGGCGGCCCGCGGGCGGCGCGCACCCAGCAGCAGCAGGTCGGTGCGCGCGATGGGCATGACGCCATGCGGCGTGGGCGTGCAGCCGCCGAAGGCGAGCAGGCCGGCCAGCGAGTGCCCGGCCGCGCGGCGCGGCGCGCCCGGCGCAGCGCCGCCCACCGCCGGCGGCGGCGCCCACGCCATTGTGTCCAGGTCCAGGCGCTGCACGTCGTCCAGGAAGCCGCCCTGCGCACGGACAGCCACGGGCCTCAGCACAGCTCAGCACGGTCTGCCTGCGTGCTCCTGATTAACAGAACACATGGGCACTCGGCAGGATCACAGCAGTTCTTCTGCTCTCTTCTGCTCACGCGCATCCGCGCACGGCCGACCAGGGCGCCCGGGCCCGCGCCGCAGCAGGCGGACGCTCCGCGTCGGGGGGGCCGCGTCTTGCCAGGCGGGCGCGCCTCCTTGGAGGAGCCGCCGAGGACAAGCAGCCAGCGGCGCGACACGCGCGCGGCCGCCGAGCGCTGCCGCGGCGCCGGCAGGACGCCGCCGCCGCCGGCGCCGGCGGCCGGCTCCGCGCGCCAGCGGCGCCAGAAGAACCATGTCAGGTCGAGCGAGTAGGGCTCCATGCTGGCCAGGCCGCCGTCGGTGCAGCCGCCGAGCACTACCAGCTCCTCGTGGCCGCTCTGCGGCGACACGCGCACCTGGCGCAGGCCACACCATCATCATCAGCGATACATAATGTCAGCGGCGGCGGCGGCGGCGGCCGCGGCAGCCCAACAGCACCGCCTACTCAGCACGGCTGTTGCTTCGCCTCGGCCGACCAGAGCACTTGGGACATCAGAGGCGGTGCCTATGTAGTGCGGCGCCATACCCCTCCGCGACCGCACTCTGTGCTGCGGCAGCCTGGACGGAACAACACAGGTGGGGCTGTTTAGTCTAGCCTGAAAGTAACTACGCAGGCGGGCCCCGCTGTAGGCCTGCCGGCAGCTGGGCAAGCGCCTGTGCGCACGGGCTGACCCCCGCAGCCCGCCCCCAAACACAGCGCCGAGCGCCGGCGCCAGCTCCGCAGGGTCGCACACGCTGCGCGGCCCGCCGCCCAGCGCCCGCGCGCCCCGTGCGCGCAGTGCCGCGCCGCGCACCGCGGTGAGGTGCAGCATGCGGTTGCCGGGCAGCGCCATCCAGGGCTCCGCCGCCAGGCCGTCCGGGGAGTGGCAGAAGGCCGCCGGCGGCACGTAGCACTGCCAGGCCAGACCGCCCGCGTCCAGCACGTGCACCGGCACCGCCGTCTGCGAGCGCCAGTAGAAGCTGCCGCCGAACACGACCACGCTGCGCCCGCCTGCGCGGGCGCGCGCGCCGGACGCGCGCGTCAGGCGCGCGCGCGCGCCGTGCGGCTGCCCCCCCACTGCCTTCCCGGGCAGTCGGGCGCGTGCCTCCTGGGACAGGGCCGCCGCGCATGTTCGCGCAGGCGCCTGCTGCAGTCCGAGCATCAGGAGCATCATATGCACAGCACTCGCTCCAGCGACTTCTGGTGCGACACACTGATACGGGTGACGGGCACGCCGCGGCGAGCGCGAGCGCAGGTGCGCACCGTTGAAGGCGTCTGCGCTGTGGTAGGTCCGCGGCTGCGGCACCGAGCCAGTCGTGACGGCGTGCACCCACACCGCCAGGCCGCCATCAGCTGCCAGCCACAGCACCTGCCGCCCCCATGCCAGCCCGTCGTACAGCGCACCCACCAGAGCGGGGACTGCGCAACGCCATGCCTCCAACCCGCCAGCGTACACGCCAACGCCATTGCTGCTGTCCTGAGATCACACAAGCTGCAAATCTCTGGGGCCACAGTCTGTCAGGCCGCCGACCGCGTCCCATCTCCCGCAGCAGCTGCAGGCCTCCATGGACAGAGGACACCAGGAGCGGTAAGTGCGCGCCCAGGCAGCGCTGACGAGAGCGCGCACTGGCCAAACAGGCCAGGGCCTATCCAGCACACACCACAGACCGCCCATCATGGCTTGCACGCCGGCTATGCAAGACAGCGGCGCCTGAGGCCAAGAAAAAAGGGAAAAGTGATAAGGAGGGAGGAGCGCGGGCCGCGCCTCCAGGCTGTCGCCGCTGTACGCCTCGCTGTGCGGGCTGCAGCCGCCGAAAGTGGCCAGCAGCGCGCCCGCGGCCGGGTCGCGGCCCAGCGGGCGCAGCGCCGCGGCGACCAGCCCGCCCAGCCGCGAGCCCGCCGACGGCGCCACGCGCGCGGTCGCGTGGCACATGCGCGGCGGCGGCGCCGCGCCGGCCACCTCCGGTCTGCGCGCCCCGGCGCGCGCCTCAGCGCGCTGCCCAGCTGCCGCTTGGCTGGGGCATTTGCCTGGGGAGGCTTGCGCGGCCTGATGCGCGCAACCCTATGCCCAGCCGACGCACCGGCCTGGGGAGGCAGGGCGCAGCCTGGTACTCATAACCCTGCGCGTACCCTGCGCATGAACCTCGCGGGGCGTGCCTGGCGATGCGCAGCGTGTCCAGGTGGACGACCAGCACGTCCAGCGCGGGCGGGCTGCCGCGCACATGGCCGCCCAGGATCACCACCATTGCTCCCACCGCCGTCGCGGTGTGCCCGCTCCTCGCCAGCCCTGGCCCCCGCTGACATCACGCTGTTGGCAGATGCAGGGATGCGGCTGTGCAATAACGCACCGCGCACGCCGAGCCTCATGCATTGTGCCTCAGAGCCTTGGCTCCTGCTAGCGAACTGCGCTACATGCAAACCTCGAACCTTGCAATTAACCTTCCAGGTAGATCGGTCGCCCTAAGTGGAGGAGTCGGCAAATTTCACGGAAATTGTCTTAGCACGCTCGCATCTCCCAAGCAGGCACGCCCCAAGCAGGCAAACAACCTGCATGGCTTCAGCGCTTGCTCCTGAGGCTGGCACGCCTCGCAGCACATCATGCCAGCACGAAGCCGTGGTGCACCGCCGCCGCCTGCCTTTTGCGAGGGCAGGGCGGGAGCGGGATGCACCGTGGCTGTCGGATGCGCCCGGCACTGCGCCCGGCCTCGCTCCCCAGAGCCCGCTGGATTGCGCCACTCCGCCCGCCTCGCCGCTGCTTACCGCCGAAAGCGCCTGCAGCGGCACGGCACGCATACTCGCGGAGTGTAGCGCGCCCAGCTGCTCCCGACAAGGACCCGAGACGGTGTTTGTAACAGCGCAGCGGCGCCCCGCAGCTAGTGGGCTGGCAGCCAGTCCCTGCAGGCGCAAACGGCCGCCCTGCGCCGCAGCGCAGGCGCGCCCCCGCGCCCTCTGCCAGCACAACCGCTGCTCGGGCGCGCGCCTGGGGGGCGCTGCTTCGCAGCGCGGCGCTGCCGTCCGCCCACCACCACACGCGGTCCAGCTCCTGCCCGGCGCGCAGGACGCCCGCCCAGTACCGCGCGCCCGCGCACGCCCCCGCCGCCGTGCCCGTGTGCAGCGCCACGGTGCCCTGGCCCAGCTCCTGCGTACAGCGCGCCTTCCTGCCGCCCGCCCGCGCCCCCTTGGCACAGGGGGCCCTGAACGTGCGGCCCGAGCAGCGCCACACCAGGCACTGCCGCTGCGGGCAGGCGGTGCTGGGGCCCCCGCAAGCCGGCACGCGTCCTGTGCCCTGGCAGGTTGCAGGGGCGGCAGCAGGCGCGCTCGCTGGACAGAGCTGCTGCGCGGCCGCGCACCACATGCGGCTCGCGTCGCCGCCGCGGAATATGAAGTTGTAGAAGAACACGCAGCTGCTCCCGAGCCGCACCAGGTCGACCAGCTCGAGCTCCGACAGCACCTGCACACGCGCAGGCGCAAGCTCAGTCGGCACCTGCGTCCGCGCAGGCGCGGGATGCAACACGGGCGCGTTCACGGCCAATCAACGCACTGCAGCCAACACGCTGAGTGCTGCAGCATTGCAAGAAACACAACACAGTCCGCGAGCATACCCACAGTGCACACCCACGGTGCACATACAGTTCAACCATGCAAGCGTAATAGCGCTGCTGCGACGCACCTGGTGCAGCACCTCCAGGTCCAGCTCAGGGAGCCGCATGGCACCTGTGCAGCGCCGGCGCAAAGCGCCGCGCCAACTGCGGTGGAGCCCCGCCTTCAGACCCGCTCTGCTAAACAAAAGGGACAGAGCCACTCCGAACGGGTTGTGGTGCAAGGTATGAGCCCCTCCCCACCCATATCAGCCCCGGGCCAAGCCCCCCGAGCTGCGCTTGTGAATCAGGTGTCGTGGGACAAAACAAGCTCTTGCCGGAAGCGGCCCTAGCAAGGGAGTTGAATTAACCAGCATTGTACTAGTTCACTGGGTTGGCGATTGCGGAGGTGCACACCTCGCCTGATTGTAAACCTTCCTCACAAGAGCGCTTTGTGGCGACACGAGGAAGATCAAGCTGGCCCAATCAGTGACCTGGTAAGGCTCGATTACGCTCCACTCCTCTGCAAGAAGCACAACTTGAGAAGAGCGCAGCGGGCATGGCGCGGCGGGGCCTCTTTGGGACGATACGCGAGCTGTTTCGCGAGTTCCGCGAGTTTGGCAATGCGGTGCGCTGCTGTTGCAGTCGCACCAGGCTCGCGGACGCGGCACTGCTCGACTCTCACGCCGTGCTCACCCGCGCCCTGCCCGTCCTGCCTGGGGCAGGACCTGGAGCAGGCGAAGCAGTCCATCCTGCACCTGAAGGCTGAGATCGCCCAGTTGCGGGAGACGAGCCGGACGTTTGAGGCTGTCAAGGAGCGGGTGACTGAGCAGGCGCTGAAGCGGAGCATGGCGGCCGTGCGCAACCAGGAGGCTGTGGCCAAGCAGCAGGCGGCCGCGGTGAGGGCGCGGGCGTGCCTGCCGCTGCAGTGCTGCCCGCTACAAGCGCGAAGGGGGCTGAGTTACCTCGTGCCGTCCTTGGCGCCCAGATGAGCCGGGCGTTTGCGGAGCTGGACACCGTGATGGAGCCGGACATGCAGGCTGTGGCCAAGGCAAAGGCCGAGGCGCACGTCGCTGAGGTCATGGCCGCGGTGGACGTTGACAAGTTTCTGAAGGCGCGCGCACGGCTCGGCCGCCCAAAGCAGCTTGGGGCCACGCGTTGTGTAGGCAGCCGTGAGTGTGCCGCCACGACACGCTTGCTCTGCCGGGGCACACTTATTGCGCTATGGCAAGCAAGTCTGTAGAAAGCTATGCTGTATGCTGCGGGCCGGCCGGTGCCTGTACCTAGGCTGAAGCTCGTGGACAGGCGTGTGCGCGCACCATTCGACGAGTGTGCCCCTGCGCCAGAGTGGCTCGCTGGCGGACGCGATTCGGCCGGGCGTGCCGGTGCCGCCCGCGGTCGCGCGCGCTCTGGAGAAGGAGGCTGGGGAGGCTGGCACCCTGCCAGGGGGGGCCGCCCTGGCCGGCGGCCGGGCGGGCAGCCCTGCAGCGCCCGCCGCGGGCACGGACAGCGCGGCGCATGCTGCACGCGCGCCCGCAGGAGCGGCAGGGGGCGGCGCAAGCACAGGAGCGCAGGCGGCGACTGGAGCCAGGCCGCCCGATGAGGGCAGCCGTGCAGCGCCCGCAGCGTTTGGTCAGGCGGGGCCAGATAAGGGTGGTCAGCCTGGTGGGGGTTGATTTCCTGTCCGCAGCGCTAGCTTTGTTTTGCGAATTTAGAGGTGACATGGCCATGGCATGGGTTTACATGGCGGTCGCTGAGCGTGAGGACACGAAACCAAGCACTTATCAGCCTGTAAGAAGCACGGCAAGCAGCAGAATGCCAACAACTTAGATGTTCTTGATGCCCAAAATCTACTGTGAGAACTTACTGTGAGACACAGACAACGACAGGGCTTGCATGAGCGACATCTGAAACAGCACACTTTGTTGACAAACATAGCAGTGTGCAGGCATGACATACAAACACATACAATGACGAAGGGGTCTGCCCAGCTGGCCACCAGCATGGAAGCGGCGAGTGCACACAGCGCAGCCCGCCGTTGACCATATATAAACAACCAAACATTGTGTGCAATTCGTCATCACACAGGCGCAGCTGCCCTGGCACCGCCCCCCAAATCGGAAGGCAAGAGGCTGCGCGGCCGCCGCGGCCCCGCTACCGCTGCATCGCCTTCAACGCCGCCGGCACCGCCACGCCCGCGGCCTCCAGCCAGGCGCAGTCTACGCGCCACTCGCGCGCGCTGCGCGCCGCCGCCTGGCCGCGCACGTGCGCCAGGTGCTCCTCCGCCTCCATCACTGTCCACCTGCACCAGCCAGTAAAAATATTTAGGTTAGCAATATAGGATAGGGCTGGGTGTGGATGCTGTGGAGGCTGTGGATGGCTGCGGCCTTCCCAACCAGGCGCTGGTCAGGAGTGCCTCCAGTGCGCAGGGCGCCGACTCAAACCATCACGTCAAGTGCACAACATGCGCCAGGCTCAATCCGCTGCGGCCTAAGCGCCGCGCGGCGCTGCGCACGCACCCTCGTCGCCGGCTGTGCCTTGCTGCCTGCCTACCTGCCTGCTGCCCATCAGTCGTGCGTGGACAGACATGCCGTGAAGGTATTTTCCGCGCTGTGCAGGAACAGGCCAAGGCGCAGCGTCTGCGCCACCGAGAGCTGCACAGCGGCCCGTGGGGCCATGCAGCGAGTGCGGCAGCATGGCAGCGCACTCATTCATGGCCTGCAGCGTCCACAGAGCCTCCTGTCGCCGGCCCTCGTCGCCCTGATCGGGCAGGTGCTTTGCAGCGTGAACCTCCGGGCACAGGACCTGCGCGCCCAGGGCACCTGCACTCGGGCACAATACATGCGGACCTGGGGCAGACCTGTGACTTGTGGAAGACAGCACAGGCAGCATTTACTAAAGCACAGCGGGGCAGAGACTCTGACTTGCCTTCGTGGTGAAATTGTCAGAGCACGATGTAGGGCCTAAAGGGTGGGCAAGACTCGTCCAAACATGTGATGCAATGTAAAAAAAAGTATGCAATACGCTTTAAACAATGATGAGGCAGGGCCCACGCCTGCAAGCCCGCCAGCACGGCGACGCCGGCGCCGTCGTCCAGCTCCCAGCGCTCGTGGCACTCCACTCGCGGGCCGGGCGGCTCGCCCGCGCCGCGCGACACCTCGCACCTGCGCGGACCAGAGCCATGCGTCTGACCCAAGGCATAGCGCCAATGGGCCTCGCTCACGCCACATGCACCCGATCCACAGTCTCACCGCCATCTGCGGGATCGCAGACGGCACCACATGCCAGGGTTGCGCATCGACAAGTGGATACACCGCCCAGCTCAGACGCGTGAGGAGCTGCACGGCAATGCGTTTCAGCAGAATGCCGGCTGGAATTACAGCATGCGCTGCCCCGGGGCGCGCCGGAAGCCGGCCGCCCTGCAGGCGCTGCGGCACAGGCGCTCCCAGTCGGGCGGCGGCAGCAGCGCCGCCAGGCTGGCGTGCGGCGCCAGCGCGGCCGGCAGCGCGTCCAGCGCCAGCGGCGGCAGCGATGGCCGCACCGCCACCTGCACCATGTGCGGGCTCGCCTCGTCATGTCTCCAGCGTCATGGGCTACAGGCGCTCTTTTGCCAGCCCGCCCTTGCAGACGGCATGTGCTGACTGCCTGCACACTACGTAACCTCTTCAGCACGCAAGTGCGTCGGCCTGCAGTCCCGTCCCGGGGCCCCCGCGGGTCCACCGCACGCCAACGCCACAGGCATCCAGCTACCAGCCCTGCCAAAGGGACAACAGGTGAAGCTGAGGACAGTGATACCAGGATGACATGTGAGCTTTCAAGCCGCAAGCACCTGCGCGCCATACAGGCCGGCGTCCGCGGCGACGCCGATGCCGTACACGTGCGCAAACGTGGTCGCGTGCGGGAAGCGGCGCGTGAGCTCGCGCGGCACATACCCCAGCAGCGCGCCGCCCAGCGTCTGCGCGCGCGGCCTGCTGCTCGGCAGATGTCGGCGCCTGCTGCTGGCAGCGCACGCGCTGGGCATTGTCAAGTGCAGCACAAACGACAAAAGGATCTTCACAATCTAATGCATACGCTAGCCATGCTTGACCCGCTACGTCAAGCTGCACAACCTACCTCTGGGCAAAAGCATATCTACACAGGCATAGGCTGCGGGCTCACCCTCTCTGCCACGGCGGTCTGATACATTTCTAAAACATACGAACCAGCAGCAGAGTGATGTGAGGGCCAGGCCGGCACATGCCTGCACGCGGACGGCGTTGGGGTCGTACTCATTCTCCGGCTCCTTCACCAGCGCCAGCGCTTGCTCTGCCACGCAGGCAGGCACGTCGCCCCGTGAGTCCCTCAAGAGGCGCGCTCGCTGGGCTTGCTTGGCACGGTGCGCACAAGAGAGCCCACCCTGCGCCATTGCTGCGGCAGGTGTTACGCAGGGGCTCGGGGGCCTGCACCAGGCTGCAGCGCGGCCACGGCCGCCTGGCGCCCCTCGAACGACACGCCCGCGACGCGGAAGACCTCCAGCGGCAGCTCGGCGCGCAGCGCGCCGCGCGCCTGCGTGCTCAGCGCGGTCACGGTTACGGACACGCCCAGCACGGGCACGCCCAGCACGGTCACGGTCACATGCGCAGCGCAGTCACACGGAGCTGGGCCAAACGCCGCTGTCCCTACGCCGCTCCTTTATGAGCACGTGCCAGCGTCGTTGCACGACACTAGCTGCGTGGCCAACCGAAAAAGACAGAGCGGGCACTACGGGCTCAGCGGGTGGGTGCCGCGCGCCTCCAGAGCGTTCAGCGGCGCGTCGGCCAGGCGCCGCGCCAGGCTCCCCAGCTCAGCGGCGCGCGTGCGCACCGACGCCGCGTCCGCCAGCGCGGCGCGCCTGGGCGCCGGCCCGGCAGCGCCGCCCTGTGGCGCACCCAGCTCCGCGCTGGCGTGCGTGCAAGCGCGGCGCGCCTGGTGCCCAGGGCGGCAGCCCTGCAGCCTGTGCAGGGCTGAGGGCCAGCCCGGTGACCGCGGTCGAGCGCTGCAGCCGGCAGTGGCTGCTGGGGCAGGCCAGTGCAGCCGCATAACAATCAGTCCTGTCCCTTTGCTTGACGCGCACGTCGCACGCAGCGACCAGCACCGGCTGCTTGCCAGGGTCAACAACCTGTCGCCAAGCAAAGTCAGCTAGCCAGGCAGCAAGCATCTACAGGATGACGTGCAGCAGTTCTCAACGCAGCTGCTCACCTCGCCATGTCCTCGGAAACATCGCCAATGCTGGCTTATGCCTTGTTGACCGATGGAAGGCAAGACACCTATTTGATGCGGAGCGCTCGAGCTGCACTGCGCAAGTTTTCCAACGTCAATAAAGTTCATAATCACACAGTTTCGGAAGTTGAAGAGCAGTGATTGGCTTCCCAGGCAGGCTGCCTGGCCAGGCCATCTTGTCCAGCATGCGTGCACGGATATGCGGGCCGTAGACAAGCGCATGCACTGGCCTCCATGACGCTCACACTCACTCGTGCCAAATATGCAATGAGTGCGCTGCAAGGTCACTGCGTATGCAATGAGTGTGCTGCACAGAGCTGTGTGCAGTGGTTGGAAAGTACAGCACACTCGCGGCGCCGCGCCGCGCCCAACAAACTTCTGAGCAGGAGCCCCCTCATGTTGCCTGCTTTGCTTTCACCTGCGCAGGTGGACTTACATGTTGCCCACAGTGGAGTGATGAGAGCATCATGCCCGTTTCAGGTAGCTTTCACAACATAGCCTATACACTGAAGAAGACACACTCATTCTGCTGCTCCAAGTGGGCAGCCTGATACTGTGCACATGCTGAGCAGGGTAGCCACAACACACCTGTGCGAAGATGCAAAGAGACGCATCACACTACCCAGGGCGCTGCCGTTTGCGCGCACTTGAGAGCTCTCAAGTGCGCACTAGGGTAACAGACGCCTAGAAAGAAACAGGGCAGACCTTGCCGGGCCCTGAAAGCAAGCCACGCGCCTGCTCCCAGAGTGGTGGGGCCACCGCGCAAGTGCGACACATACACAGAGACAGCGCAACCATACCTTGTCACGAAATAAACCAAAGAGCACACCGAGGAAACGCCTCTTTGCAGCTGAGTGAGTGGTGCCGCTCCAAAGCACAGCCAGCGGCGGGCATGCGGCTGGCGCTGCGCGCAGCGGCGGCCTGCTGGACGCGCCGGCCAGGCCGCGCCCCGCCGAAAGTCACCTCCCCTGCTCGCCGGCCTCGCTTGCCAAGTCGCCCAAGTGGCGCCCCTCCCGGCGCAACTCCCGGCCGTCCTCCCTGCGCGCGGTGCCGTTGGCCGCCAGGCGCGTTGCTGCGCCGCCGCTGGCCTCCAGCTCCAACCCTGACACCCTGCCCTCACCGACCCCGCCGATCGCTGCCCCCGCTCCTCGAATGAGCGCGCCCGCATCCGGCAGCGCCGCCTCGCCGTCCGCGCGCGCCGCCGGCTCGCGCGCAAACAGCAGCTCCGCGCAGGGCCGCGCGTCGCTGCAGCGCAGGCCGACGGCTGCCCACAGCTTGTCGCAGCCGCCGCCGTCGTCGGCGGCGCCCGGGCAGGGCCCGTACTGCGCGGCGACCACCTGCCGCGGGCGCACGCGCATGCAGCCATCAGCCCGACGGCCTCGCGTCGGGGGGCAGGGCGCAGGGCTCCCCTGGCCCGCGGCCGCGGCGCCCAGGCGCTCCCGCCGTCGCCCGACGTCACGCAGTGCGAACGCTGGGCCAGGTCATCAGGGCCCAAGCGCGAGCGCGCGCGCCCGCGCTGCCCTGCCCAGCCTGGCGCCGCCTGAGGGAAGGGGCCCCGGCCGGGGCCGGGCGCGCGCCTGCAGGCCCTCGCGGCGCAGCAGGTGGGCGAGGCGGCCCCATGCCAGCACCTGCGGCCGCCCGCGCGCCCAGCGGCGGCCCAGGTGCAGCCGCACGGCCAGCTGGTCCGCGCGGCGCAGCCAGGCGCCGCCGGCCGCGTGGCCCTCCACGGCCGCGCCCAGGCCCAGCTCGCAGCCGCGGCAGTCCAGCCGCAGCGCCGCCAGCCGCGCCGCGCCCAGCGCGTCCGCCAGCGCCGGCACGCGCACCTGCGGCCACCGGCGCGCACTCTGATGTCAGGCCGAGCCGGGGGCTGCCGGGCGCGCCGCCGACTGCAGCGTCTGCCAGCGCGGGCGCGCGCCCCCGCGACCGCCGACCTGCAGCACACGCCCTCGCCTAGCGCAGCCCATCACCACCGTAATCAGCCTGTACGCGGTTCGACAGGCTGGGCGCGCTGGCGCAGGGCGCTGCCCAGCGCGCAGGACTCCGCTGGCGCAGAAGCAGGGGCTGCCCAAGCCGCCACAGGGCAACCCCCCGCGGGAAGATGCCGTCTGACCGGGCTGTGCCCGCACCAGGCCCCGCCCGTCGTGGAAGCCCGCCGCGGCCTGCACGAAGGGCAGCTGCAGGAAGTCCAGGCGGCCCGGCGGCGCGACCGCCGGCCGCCGCCGCACCAGCGGGTCCACGACCCACGCGCGGCAGCCGTGCCGGCGCGCCAGGTCGGCCTCCGCGCCAAAGCTGCGCCCGACGCCCAACGACAGCGCCGCGCAGGGCGACCCGTCCGCGACGCCGGCCGCTGCCGGGTACGCCGCCAGGTTGCACCTGCGCGCGCGCGCGCGTCACCGCCGGCGACGACACGCGCTCGGCCCGCCGCGCCGCCTCTGGCCCGCCGCGAGTGCAGCCCTGGCGTGGGTCGTGGCTGCGGCGGCTTTGCGGCAGACGCCCCCCGGGCTATCATAGCCGGCAGGCACGGCCGGAGGTGTGCGAGCGTGCGGGTGCATAGGGCTGGTGGCCGGCACAGGAAGTCAAAACACACACACTGTGTCTCCTGTATGATGCTCCCCAGAGGCGATGCAGCGCGCGCGCGCCGTGCAGGACACTGGCACGAGACAAGAAAGGCGTGTGCTCGCCACTGCCTACTCTCAACAAACCGCGTGGCGGGGACACGGCCGTGCTGAGCTGAGGGCCGCTGTGCGCGCTGTCGGTGGTTGCAGCAGGCGCAGGCACTAGGCGGCGCGGGCCGGCACTGCTGGGCAGGCCGGGTTGGCGCGCACAGCTGCAGGCGCGACTTGCCGTGCCCGTAGGAGGTCAGGTTGCACCAGGGCAGGCCCGCGCGCGGCGCCCCGCTGGCCCCGGCCGCCTCGACGGCCGCCACGAGCGGCGCCATGTCCCGCCCCAACAGCCGCAGGGCCTTCAACGCCTTCATATCGCTCAGCCCGACGACCTGCGCCCGCCCCTCCATGTCCCACTGCGCGCAGGCTGGCAGCGCGCACAGCAGCGCGCACAGCAGCGCGCGCAGCAGCGCCCCGGCCGCCGCACGCGCGCCCCGGTTGCGCAGCGCAACCATGCGCAGCGGGCCCCGCCGATGCCGCGCGACCGCCTCACACAGCCGGCGTGCCTCGCTGCGACTGCCGCGCGCCGCGTCTGGGCGGATATGCCTGGCCCCTCAGGCTTCCTCTGATGTCGCGCTACCATGCACGACAGGCCAGGGCCAGGGCCGGCTCTACTGTCCGGCCTTGCCGCCGCAGCGGCTCGGCCCCCCACAGATGCCCCCCGGGGATGAGGCGCGACAGCGCGTGTGCTCAGCCTCCTGCGCCGCGCTGCCCGCTAGCCTCCTATCCGCACGCGCAGCGCGTGCTGCCCTCCTGTTCGCGTGGGGCAGGGAAGCGCTCATCACTTACCGACGTCTACTCCGAAAGACGCGATTACGTGCGGAGGAGTGTGTTGTACACGGGGGCTTGGGAACCCTTCTCGTGCTTCCGGCGCCACTAGAGGAAAGCGAGACTCTGTCTTCTTTAGATAAGTCTGGCTTTCCTGCTGATCAAATTTGTTGCCCGCGACAGTGCCTGGGCGGCCGCACGGCCGCACAGGGAGCCGCGTGCCCCCGCAGCTGAGTCTGGCTGGCAGAGGCTGCAGCAGAGCCTGCTGGTTCGGGACGCTGTGAGGGACGTGTCAAGGTGTTACAGACCTGACAGCCTCTCGCGGAAAAGCCATGGCAAAGGCGTGGGGCGGCACCTTCAGCGAGAGCAACGCGCTCTCCTTCTCGGAGCACGTCCCGGGGGACGCTGTGCCCACTGCGCACCACGTGGACAAGCGCAGACTGAAGCGGAAGGGCCTGGAGGTCGTGTTCGACCCGGCTGCGCACAAGTGCGCCGCGGGCCTGCGCCGTCGAGCCTCCAGGAGTGCATGATATTGCCTGTCTGAGCGCTGCCGCCTTCGGCCTGCAGGGAGTTTGTGACAGGCTTCCACAAGCGCAAGCTGCAGCGGCGCAAGGAGGCGCAAGAGTGCGCGGCCGCCCCCGCGCCGCTGTGTGTTGTCCCGCCGGCCTGGGTGCCTTCACAGGACTCAACAGGACGGGCCGCATGCAGGAAGCTGGAGGAGAAGGCGCGGAAGCTCCGGCTGGAGGAGCGCGCCAAGGCGCGCGCACGCCGGGCGCCTGCACGCGCCGCTCATGGCTTGCTTGCCACTGAACACACACCCACTTAAGTGCTTGAATTTGGCAACAAAAAGGGAGAGTGTAATTTCAGCAGAGTGCAGTGCTTGGGGGCTTCTGCCTGCAAGTGGGTGCCCCCCCCGAGCACCCTGTTCTGCCTCTGCTGCGTGGAGCAAAAGCGGCAGCAGGTCCGGGCGCAACCGCTTCGCCAGCACACCGCAATGTCTGGCGGCAGTCCTGAGTCACAAGTGCACGCCAAGCAGCGGGGCGCTGCTGCCGGGCGGCGCAGAAGCGGGAGGAGCAGCGCACGCGGCTGCAGCTGGACCGCTACGAGACGCCGCCGCCGTCGGGCGACGAGGCGCCGCCCGGCACGGCGGCCGCGCCGCCGCGCGTGCTCGAGTATGCGGCCAGCGGCCTGCAGACCACGGTCACCGTTGCGCCCATCTCCATGTACAGGCGCGCCCGCAGGGGGCGCAGCCGTGGGGATCGTCCCGTGCATGCCGCATGCCGGCCCGCCCGTGTTCGTGCAGAGGCCGCTTGGGGACCTGTGGGGACCGGGTGCCTGCTACGCATGGCAGGATGCTGCTGCTGCAGCCGCTGGGCGCCGTCTGGCGTCATGCCTGCCGCCGCGGACGCACCCAGGCTTGCATCGTCCAGCTCGGCGCTGGCCGGCGTGACCGCACTTGCTGCCGCCGCCTCATACGCCCTCCCCGCGCCGCAGCGATGAGGAGCCCTGCAGCAGCGGCGGCGAGGTCGAGGGCGAGGACGCAAGCGGCGCCGTAGGCCGGCGCGCGCGCGGTGTCGCCCCAGGCGTGCGGGGACGCGCGGGCGGCCGCACCGGCACCGCCGCGTCGGGCCGGCCTGCTGGCAGCGGCCAAGTTGGGCTGAGCGCGGGGCGGGGCGCCCTGGCGGGGCGCGGCCGCGGGCGCGGCGGGCGCTGCGCGCGAGGGGGCCGTCTCGCGGGCCGGGGCGCAGGCAGCCGGCCTGCGGACGCTGCGTCCGGTGCCGCGCATGCGCGCAAGCAGCCGGCGGGCACTTTCTCGCGGCTGGCGCAGCCGCGCGGCGCGGGCGCGGCGGGGGAGGCGCCGCGCGGCGCAGGCGCTGCCAAGCGGAAGGGTGCGCACAGGCGCCGTGCTTGCCGCTATGGCGTGGGTGTGTTCCGTGAAGGCATGCAAGCGGGTTTCCTTCAGGTCACTCAGCGGCTACGAAGACCGGGCGGAGCGGGGCGTGGCAGGGCGTGCACTTGCTGAATGTGATCTATATTGCATGCATTGCCTATTGTGCAGGGGGGCCGTGCACTGCACATACTGCCGCGCGGCTGCTGCATGGTGATATCAATACCTTGAGCTTGCAGTGCGTGGGTCACCCCAACAGATCTTCTCGTCAAGAATCTCATGGGGTCCAACGCTTCGCAGGTGCCAAGGCAAGGAAAAAGCGGAGGTAGGGCGGCAGGGCGCTTGCAGCGCCCACATCGCCCATGCAATCATCTGTTTGTGGCAACATCAGGCTGGTGTTTCGCATAGCTGCTTTAGCAGCAATGCGCAGGTGCACCCGCGTACACACGCGAGCTGTGGCATTGCAGCTCCTGTTACATCGCCATGCCGCGCCGCAAATATCAAACCTATAGTAAACCTATAGTAAGACATGTGCAGACTTGCAGTATACATGCTCACCGTGCGACGGCGTGGGCTGGTGCGGCGTGCTGTTCCAAAGCGTCCCGGGCCAGGCGCACGATGTCTGAGGCACAGCCCCAGTGCAGCGTGACGCCCGCGCCCCCATGGCCTACGGCCCCGCAACACAGCCAGGCGTTAGCCGATGTCACAATATCGGAATCAGTCCTCCCGCCTTCTGGCACGTCTGGACCCTGGCCATCTGAGCTCGCATCAAGGCCCCACAGTCAAGGGCCAGGGAGCGCACCGTAGCAGTGGACCACGCTGAGGGCGCCCTCGGGGCGGCCCTCGCCTGCGGGCAGCGCCACCTGCTCGGCCTCCAGGCGCACGGAGGGGCGCCCGGGCCGCAGGCCCACCCACTCCCGCTCCACCTGGCGGCGCCAGACCAAGCATCAGCGCAGCGCTCCGCCGCGTGGCCTGACAATGTTGTGTTCATTCGGCCGGCGCGGACGCCCGCTCTGCTCCCGCTGGCCGCACTGGCACATACTGCACGAGCATGCCTTTCCAGGGCAATGCGCACCCGAGAGCTCAGGCATGCCTTGCCAGGTCAGCCTTGTGCCGGGTGTTGACCAATTTAAGGTGCTCTTCAAGCTGGGCACAGTGCGCAGGCAGCCCTGCCGGAAAGACTCTAGCAACCCTAGCGCCCTATATGAAGCCCCGCACCGGCGCGCCCTTCAGGCTGGGCACCATGCGCAGGCAGCCCTCCCAGATGTGCCGCCGGTCCTCCTCGCGCGGCCGCAGGTCCGTGTCGCCGACCTGCGCGGTGCCGCCCAGCACCTGCGCGCAAACCCTGACCCTCAACCCTGACCCTCGGCAGCTCCGGCCTGCTGCCGCCTGCCCTGCCATCATACTCCAGCTCCGCACTGCATAAAGACCTCCCATGTTCAGGCCCGTGGCAGGGAGGCATTTGCTGGGGCGGGCCGGCGGGCGTAGGGTAGGGTCGGGTAGGGTAGGATAGGCGCACCACAGAGTCGACGTTGGGCAGGACGTAGTTGTCCTCGTTGACAAAGTAGTTGGCCTTGACCCAGGGCGCGCGCACGCGGATGACGTGGCCGCGGATCTGCGCGCGCGAGCGGCCCCGCGCTTGGCGGCTCTGCGCAGCACTCGCCTGCCACATGCGCTGCCAGGGCGATCAGCGTGCGACGGCTGCTCGTGCGGCGGATGCGCCAGCCTTTCGCGGGGAGGGCGCATGTGGGCATCTGCAGAACACCGAACAGACAGGCAAGGCACCCAGGTGGCCGGACAGGGCGGGGGAGCTCTGGGCCTGCGCACTGCGTGCACAGCGTCATCGCCAAAGAGCAGCTTGGCGCCCAGGCCGGTGCAGTTGACCACCAGGTCGTAGCCCTCCAGCTCCTGCACAATGCGGCATTCAATTTGCCTGGTACGCACCCAAGAGGAAGTGGCAGACTGCGCTCGACCCGGCGGTGTGGTCAAAGCCGTCAAGACCCGGGAGCGTCGCGAGCCTCAGCTGACCCACCCATGCCCAGCTGCATGCTCCCTTGCCACCAGCTTGCATGGTGCATGTCACTGTAAACGATGCAAAATGCTCCCTGCCCACTGGTGACGATCATGCATACGCGTAACACCGACACAAGGAACCGCACGGCGCACATGCTCGTCCTGGCCGGCCTGCCAGAGTCACTGCCGTCATCAGCTCAGAGTCACTGCCGTCATCAGCTCGGAACAAAGGCTGCAGCTATGTCTTGCGCTGCAGGGAGAGCTGCCGGTCCTCCCGCGGGCGCGCGCGCGCCCGCAGGTCGGTTACGGTGCGGTGCGACAGCATGGCGCCCGCGCGCAGCACGCGCTCCGTCAGCCAGGGCAGGTAGCGCCGCTGCTCGCAGATGAGCGTGGTGAAGCTGTAGCCGCCCGCGTACTCGCCGGCGCCTGCGCGCCGCGCCGCCGCGCTGAGCGCAGACGAGCGGCGCCTGCAGCCAGGGGTTCCGGTCTACCCGTGACGCGCTCGCGAGGCGTCCCCCGCAAGCCAGGGAGCCAGGCGGCTGCCGGAACCTCCGCGCCGCTGTGGGGTGGGCACAGGCCCCGGGCTGCTGAGCGTGCTGGGCAGGCGCGTGTACATGCGCACGCGTAGGCTGTATGTGCAGGCCGACAGCCGGCGCATGGCTCGGCTTGCGGCAGCTAGCCTTTGGACACCCGGGTTTGATCGGAGCGCCCGTGGGCGGTGGGCGCGGGGGTGGGCGGCGGCCAGGGGCGGGCGGCGTGCCGGGGGCCACGGGCATGGGCGTGCGGGGCTGGCGGGCGCGCGCGCGCACCCGCGGCGTTGAAGCGCGCGAGCTCGCGCGGCGCCATGACGTGGAAGTGGGGCACCACGTTACGCCAGACCGGCTCGGCCCAGCCGGGCGCCGTGTAGAGCTGGTGCGCGGCGACCTCGGTCACGCCCGCCTCGCCGCCCTCCTCCGAGTGGTACAGGCCCTGCGCGCGCGCGCGTGCGGCGCCTGTAGGGTATGTAGGTGAGAGAGCGCTGCGACGAGCGCCACCTGCCTCTTCGCTCATGTCGAGCATGGAGGCCGCGCAGTGGCTTGCAGCGGCATGCGCCCGAAAGGGGGGGGACGACCGCATCAGCCACAGCTGGGATGACCAAGCAGCACATGCGCCCCCGGGCGCCAACGCAGGTCCCGCGGGCGCCTGGGGCGGAGCGGCGGAGCGCCGCCCGCAGCAGCGCACCAGGGCTGTCTGGTCAGCCCGTGGTGAGCAGGCGCCCCTCTGCCCATGCGCAGTCACCCCTGACGGTCGCCTGGGTCACACGGAGCGCGCCTGGAAACAAGCGAGCGGCCGCGCGGCGCGCAGCCCGCACGCCGGCACGGCGGCGCAGCGAGCGCGGGCCAGGGGCGCGGGCGGGCGCGCGCCTGCAGGTGCTCGTACGTCTCGGCGCCCCACCTGTTGACGAGCTCGGGCGGCGTGTCGCCCAGCTTGTACGGCTCCCACAGGCCGCCCGAGCCGTCGCTCGTGGTGGCGCGGCCGAACTGGTCGGCCACCACCGTCACCGCCGCGCCGCGCAGCTCCTGTCGCCGCGCCGGCCCGCTGTCGGCGGGCGGCCTGGGCGCTGCGGGCGTAATCCTGCAGCCCTGAGGCGCCCGGGCGGCGCTCGTGCTGAGCTGTGCGCTTGCCGCGCGGCGGCGTGAGGGGGCGGCGGGCGCACCGAGGCTATGCGGAGCGCCGCGGACAGGCCGATGACTCCCGCGCCCAGCACGCACACTTTCTTCCTGGGCGGGGACGGGTGCGCCTGCAGCGGCAAGCAGGTGAGGCCCGTAAGGGCGCGGCCTGCTTGCACCAGGGCCTGGGACGGCCTGACCTGGCTGGGCGCCGTGGCACACAGAGTGTCACGGCAAGTGTTGAGTCACAAGCAGATGTCTTTTGAGCGGATGCCAGCCTACCAACGAGGCGGGTGGTGCTTACCATAGTGACTGGCGCCCTGAAGCAGCCTGGGCGCTTCCGTCCGGGCCTCGCGGCATGGTGCCGCGGTGAGAACTGTCGCAGGGCGTCTTGTAGCATGACCAGGTGCTCGCGTGCTGGATGGCAGTCTGCAGGACCGCCTCTGCGCCAACCGACCTCCCTCCACCTTTTCAAAACACTTCATAATCACATGCCTAGCTAGGGCAGAAACACCCTCGTCCAAAGTAGTTGCGCCACTCGCACGGCGCGCTCGCTCAGGCTGAGTCGGGAAGGCGGGCGTCCAGGTTGATGAGCCGAGGTCTGGAGCCGGTGGCTTCATGTAGGGGCTAGGCGCCTGAGCAGTCCGTAATAAATTTTTTGCCAATCTGCCCCATGGCCGCCCTGTTGTACATGTACGAGAAACTGTGGGGGCGGCCGCAGTCGCCCAAGTGGGCGGCTCAGGATGTTGATGACCGGGCCGCGCAGCCACCGGCAGGGTTCCACGCCAGCGCCGCGCAGAGCTTGGCGGACATCCTGAAGACGAGCCCGCCGTGGGAGGCCGCCCCACCTGAGCCTGCCGAGGTGCGCGCCGCAGGCTGCACCAGGCGGAGGAGCCATCAGCGCATTCGCCTGTCGCCGCCGGTCCTGCCTCCTGCCACCCACTCGTGTACACTCCCGCAGCCTCCAAGTCTGTGCGCCTTCTGCAAGCAGGCATGCACGAGCAGCGTACTGGCACGGCTGGATGATGACGCGCTGGCGGTCATCCTGTCCTTCACTCCGGAGGCCGCGGCGCGGCTGCGCCTCGCGCTCGTGTGCAAGCAGGTGCACGCACATGCTGTCGGACAGGCCAGCCAGTGCAGCGCCATGTGTCCCCATCAGTTTTGAAAAGATGTGTATTTTCAAACAGGCCGACCCTGAGCTCGTGTCCGCATCCCTGCAAGCTGGCACCGCATCCCGCTGACACACCAAACGCCTGGTGTGGCCTCTGCGCAACCTGACCTGGTACTGTCTGCTGAGGCCCGCCCCCGCCCGCCGATCGACTGGCAGTGGGCCGCCTGCGTCCTGCGCACCTGGACCGCGATGGAGCTGCAAGAGACCAAGAGCCGGCAGCTCCTGGCCCAGATAGCCTGGCTGGAGCGCCACGGGAGCTCCGCTGGCGGCTGCTTGCGGGTGTGGTCCCCCCCTCCCACCCCCCTCCCGCAGGGCCTCCCTGTGCTCGCGGTGGCCGTGCGTATTGCACAGGACAGGGGTGGGCAGCCGTTCATAACGGCATCCTGCCGGTGCTTAGGCAGACGCGCTGTCTGTGTCGGGGCAGCACATGTCGCGAGAGGCATGGCTGCCGCCTGTCAGCAGGAGCTGACCATGGCGGGCTGGCGGGCAGCCTCGCTGCCGACGCAACACGCTGACCCGGACCCGCGTCTCGAGCATCACACAGAGCAAAGAGCAGGCGGCTGCGGCGGGCTGCGCAGGAGCTGACCGTGGTGGGCCGGCGCGCGCCCTCGCTGCCGACGCTGCGCCTGGATGTCGCGCCCGCGCTGGCCGCCTACGCGCGCCTCTTCCGCCTGGAGCTGGAGCCGCAGGCGCGGCGCCCCCTGGTCGCCGCACGCCGCCGCACGCCTTCAGCATGCCTGACGGGGTGTAGCCGCACTGCGCCCGCCCGCGGCTGCCTGAAGGGGTGTAGACCCGGCAGCCACGCTGCGCCAGGAGCAGGAGCCCCAGGCGTGGCCCCGGGCGCCGCGCCGCGCCCGCCTGCGGCACGCCTGTTGGGGTGTAGACCTCGCGGCCGGGCTGCGCCGTGCCCGCGGCCGCCTCACCGCCCGGGAGCTGGGCTGTGAGCCGCCCTGGCGTGCCCAGGACCGCCAGTATGTGCGCGGAGGGATGGGTATGCATGCGTGTGGAGACGCGGGGTGGGAGCAGGCACCCACTGGCAGCACATCACTCGTCACTCTTGCTGCCTGTGTGTGCCGTCAGCGCAGGGATGCCAGGCCGATTCGACGCCCTGGCTTTGGCTAGCGCCTCGCACATGCACAGGGCGAGCAGCGCGTGTCAGCTCAACAACACCGCGGTGCACCACCCCGTCCCACCGGCGGACCGCGCGCCGCAGGGCCGCTTTGCGGTGACCGCAGGCACCATCGTGGGGCTGGCGCGGCTGCCCGCGCTGCGCTCGCTGGAAACGGCATACACGGTCGCGCCCTCGGAGGCGCCCGCCGCGCTCGACGAGTTTGCCGCGCTCACAGGCGCGCGCCCTGCGCCGGGGCTGTGCCGGCTTTGGCTGCCTGCGCGCGAGGGTTGCTCGTAAGAGGACATGAGAGGCGTCCGCTGCCTGACCCGGCCGGCTGCATGCCTGCAATGGCGGTTCGCTGAAACAGGGCCTTTTCACCTGATATTTTTTATGGAACTCTTTGTCGGTTAACTGGATTGATATTCTACACTGATGGTAGGGTATTGGCCCCACACCTCCCTTGGCTGACGTGATGGACTGGGGCTGGATGGCGTCGCAGGCCTGGAGCGGCTGTGCGTGCGGTTTGCGCAGACGGACGCGCGCGTGCGCCTGGGCGCCAGCTGGGCGGCGCTCGGCCGGCTGGCCGACCTGGAGCTTGCGCACGCCGTGGAGCTGCACCAGCAGGGCGGCGCCGCGCGCGGGCCGCTGGCCGCGCTCGCCGCGCACCTGACCCGCCTGTCGCTGCAGGCGCGCATGCTAAATTTCAATTCTCCTTCAATCCCTCTGCGAGGGCGCGCACTGCGAGCTGCACGGTGCCTGGAGAGGAGGCCGGGTCGGCAACGCAGCGGACCGCGCGCGCCGCCTGGCGCGTGCGCGGCTGCGTTTCTGGCGCACGGCTGGCGCGGCGGCCTCTGGCGTGTGCGCAGGGCGGTGACGCGCGCGCGGCGCGCGGCCAGTAGCAGAGCTGAGGCGGCAGAGCTGGACATAAGGTCAGGAGGTTACCTAATCCTAACCCTACATCGTGCCAGGTGGCCGAGGTTGCGGAGCTGGACCTGGTGTCCGACAGCCTGCGCTGCGCGAGCCTGGCGTGCGGCGCGGTGGCCGCCGGCCGCCCAGCGCGCTGCCCCGCGCTGGCCGCGCTCGCGCTGGAGCGGCCGCGCCTGGCGCTGCCGCACGTGCCCGGCCTGGCGGCGCTGCGGCGGCTGCACCTGGGCCGGCGCTGCGAGGCGCGCGCGCGCGCGCCTCCCCCGGGCCGGGGCCAGCCTGCAAGGCCGGCCCTGCAGGGTTGTGCCCCGCCTCAGACGCGGCGCGGGTGTCGGCCTCTGGTCGCCCGAATTAGGTGCCGGGGGACCCAGGGCTGCAAGGTGAGCCAGTGTGTCAAGATGGGGGTGGGTGTTGAGGTAGGGTTGGGGTAGGGTAGTGCCAGCCCAAGCCGGGGCGCGCTTCTGAACGTGGCAAGGAGGATGCTCTGACGCCCTCTCAGGCCGGCGCAGGCATGAAGGAGACGCCCCGCGAGCGTCGCAGGCAGACGCTGCCGCTGGCCGGCGGGCGAAGCGTCGGGCTGCAGCGCAGGCTCGCGAGGCCGGCGCCCGACGCTGCGGACCGCGCGCAGGTGGGCCCGGACGTGATAGCGGCGCTGGGCCGGCACTGCGGCCAGCTCGCAGCGCTGCGCGTGGAGACCTACGCCCCCGCGCGGGCGCCGGGCGCGCACGCGCCGGACTTTGGCGAGCTGGCCGTGCTGACGTCGCTGGAGGACCTGGACCTAAGCTTTGTCACGCCTGGCCCGTGCGCACCCCCCCACCTCCGAGCCTGCACGCCAGTTCGGCAGCGCTTGCGTCCACTGCAGCTAGGCAGCTGCTTGACTTGTATACGGGGCAGGAATGGTGAAGGCAGAGTAGCATTACTTATCACAGGCACAGAGCCTGCTGAAGCGCATGAAGGAGCCCGCCAGTTGCCACGCCCGGGGCGCCTGAGGCTCCCACGGCGCGCGCAGCTGGGCGCTGGCGCCCGCGCTCTCGGCGCTGGCGCGGCTGAGCGCGCTGGCGCTGCGGCCGCGCGAGCCGTCGGCCGTGCTGGGCGGCGCCTTTCACCTGCCCGCGCTGGTCGCGCTGGAGCTCGTTGGCGTGCAGTGCTTTGCCGTCGGTGCGGCGCCGGGGCTCGCATGCCGACGTGCCGTGGCCCTCATCCGTCACCCTGGCGGCACAGAGCGTCGGGCAGGCGGCCTGCCGCGCATCCGCGCTCGCGCCTGTCGGGGCTGCACTGTGCAGACGGCGCTTGGGGTTTGATTGGCAGCGAACTTTCGGTCAGCCTGCCAGGTATCCTCGCGTGGCCAGGCGCAGTAGCGCCGACCTGTCACCGTGCGGCCACGCTTTTTTTCGCTAGGGCCGGTGTGCTGAGTCGCGGCCCTGACCGCAGGGGCGATGCACGGGCTGTGGGCGGCCGCGGCGGCGCCGCCGGCGCTGACCTCGCTGACGTTCCGCGGGCACGAGACGGGCGGCCTGCCGCCGGGCGCCTGGCCGCGCCTGGCGGGCGCCGCGGCGCTCGCGCGCCTGCACCTGCACGCCCTGCTGGAGGTGCCGGACGCGCTGGCGGCAGCCGTCGCCGGCGCCGCCCGCCTGGAGGCGCGCGTCCCGCGCTGGGGGGCGCCCGGGTGGGCGAGCTGGAGACCTGCGGGTGCTCTGGCGGGCGCCTGCCGAGGGGGCGGCCGCAGGTTGTTCAGAGGGAGCGCGGCGGCGGCCCTGCCGGCAGTGTTGCGCGTTGCGCGGCGCGCCGCGCGGCGCGCACCGCAGGCCAGCTGGCCCGGCCTCGCTGTCCGCCGGTCAGCTGGCCCGGCCTCGCTGTCCGCCGGTCAGCCCGCGGGCCCGCACTATGCGCGTGTGTGCCTGGGGGAGGAGTGATGCCTGAGCCGCGCGATGCAGGAGCTGGTGGTGGACCTCGCGTACAAGGCAGCCGCACGGCCCGCAGAGCCCTACGACGTGCAGGACGCCGGGGACGTCACGCGGCTGCTGCGCGCGCTGGCCGGGCACCCGTGCCTGCGCGCCGCGCAGGCGCGTGGCCCCCGGCGCGCCCGGCCGCTGCCCCCGCGCGCGCCCGGCAGCGCCTTGCGCGCTGACAAGGAGCCCTGGCGCCTCCCGTGAGTGACCTGCAGCTGACCCCATCTGCCTGCCCCACACCACCCCTGCTGCCCGTATGCTCGTGCACCCGGCAGCAGTGCACCCGGCAGTGCCCACGGCGGACACAAGAGACGAGCGCCTGCGCAGCGTATGTATGTGAAGTTTGTGGCAAGCCGCTCCGCTGCAGGTGGTGGCCGTGCGGCGCGATGTGGAGCTGCCCGACCTGGCGGGCGGGCGGCTGGCGCACCTGGCGCTCGCGTGCCGCGAGCTGCGCATCGTGCCGGCCGCCGCGCCGCCGCCGCCTGCGCTCGCCTCGCTGCACGTCCTGCTCGAGGCGCGCTCCGGCCGCGCGCGGAGGCCGTCTGCGGCACGCGCGGCCTCCGCGGTTGGGGGCCGCTCGGGCTTGAACCCTGCCGTGCCGCCGACGCGGGATTTTGGCGCGCCGCGCTCAGAGCTGCGTGCGGCGCAGAGCCGGCGCGCTGCTGCCACCGCCACTGCCCCAGCCGGCTCAGCGCGCCGAAACTGGTCGGCGCCGCGGCGCCGCCGCGGCGGCCGCGCGCGCTGCGCGCGCCGCCGCGCTCGAGGGCCCCGCGCGCTGACGCCGCCCGCGTGGCGCGGCAGGCCGCGCCGGAGGCAACCGCGGCGTGGCTGGCGGCGGCCGGCGCGGCGGTCCGCGGCGTGCACCCCGGCGACGCGTACGTCTGCCGCCTGCTGGCCGAGTGGAAGCGCGGGCGGCCGCACGCGCTGGACCTGCGCACGCGCGGGCCGCAGATCCTGCGCCAGCTGGAGACCGTCTACGACGGCGGTGCGCGGCCGCGCCGCAGCCCTGCCCCACCCCAAACCCATGTGCTGGACCTGCGCACGCACGGGCCGCAGGTCCTGCGCCAGCTGGAGACCGTCTACGACGGCGGTGCGCGGCCGCGCCGCAGCCCTGCCCCACCCCAAACCCATGTGCTGGACCTGCACACGCACGGGCCGCAGATCCTGCGCCAGCTGGAGACTGTTCGAGCAGCCCTGGGCGCCAGGCGCCGGCGGGTGTCTGCGTGCTGCTGTGCCTGATGCTTGACCCGTTGGCGGCTCGGGCATGCCTTCCCGGCTCTAGAGCTGCAAGCACAGGGTCGGCCAGAGGTCTGTCCTGCTCAGGGCGTGCTTACAGCATGCCCGGACCGACTGTCTCCCAGGGCCGGGCATGCTTGGCCCAGTGACCTGCTGCAAGGCAGTAGCCTGCAGCCACTCTTAGGCCAAACAGCATGCCCTGTCATACAGGTGCGGCAGCCGTTGCTTGCTTGGCACGCCTGAAGCTACGATGTCCTGGACGCTTGTGAGGGCAAGGAACTACCGAGGAGGTACCGTATAGGTGCCATGTGAAAGGGTGTGCTGCACACAGTGTGCAGCCGCTCGGCTGCACCATGAGGGCGCCTGCATGGTGGGGCGCGCAGGGTATTTTCTTTGAGGGAGAGGCCGTGGATGGCGGCTCTCGCTTCATACCAGTCTTTGCACCGATGCGTACGCGGGCGCCGAGCTGCTTCGCTGATGCTCCACAGGCGTCCAGGCCTTGGCTCACACGCGCGCATGAATAACTTTGCGTAATTTTTTTGGGGATACTTTTATACTTTGTAGCATGAATACCTGCCCACTGGCAGCATGCGACACCCCAGCTGCCGCCCCGTCGTGCTCGAGAGCCGTGCCGGGCACCTGTGAAATAAAGCAGCAGCGGGCACTGAACATGTGATGTCCAGTCTGCCAAGTTGTGCAACAATCGGCCCAGGCTACGCGTGTGCCTCGTTGGGCTTTTGCTATTGTAGACAGGCTGTCGACCACCCAAGGTGGCACGGCAGGTTGGGGCATAAGCGGCCGAGCGTTGGGCCGCGCCTGACGTGCGCGCGGCCCCTGTTCTGGCGTCCCTGTGTGGCGGGGAGTAACCCAGTCCACGCATGCGCTGTGGCCTGCATGCGGCCATTTTCAGTGCCGCCTTTGTTCAGCTTGCAAGCATTGCTTGGACACAGGTCTGCGTGGGAGCGCAGCTCTTGCTGCGCCTGCCCGCGGTTTTGGTTGGCCAGTCAGGCGGGCACTGGGCGTGTGGGCCGGAAGCCACCCAGCTCAAGTTGTGTAGGTTAGCGCTTATGTTTGGAACTTTTGACTCCCGGAATTTGCAGATCTGTTGGATTGGAAGCTGTGACAGTGAACACCTTTTTGCGATGAAGCGCGGGGTGCAGGTTGTCAATGGACTTGTGACCCCGTCAAGCTTGATGAAGTACGCTGACTGTGGGCTGGGGTTGTGGCTGCTGTGAACAATGCATCATCAGTGAGGGCTGGGACTGTGGTTCAACGGGGGCATGTTGGACCTGCCGGGTGTACAACTAAGGATGCACAGGTCAAGTACTGTGTAGCTAGCCTGGCCATGCTTATTCAACATCTGTAACTCGAGAAGTTGAACAGTCAAGGCTCTGCATTCTCTGGGCAGTCTTCCTATTCACAAGGACAGCTCGCGATGAGGCTGCGCGTGCCAGACGCCCGCACCTGCCCGCAGCGGCCCTGCAGCGCGCCCTGGCTGGCAGTGGCCCCGCCGTCGCGGCCCAGGCGGCGGGGCCGCGCAGCCCGCTGCGTGGTGGAGGAGGTGGCGGGGAAGGACTGGCGCAGCCGCGCGCGGCCGATAAAGGACGGCGCCGTGTACCCCGCGAAGGAGCACTGCTCGCGCTGCGGCCTGTGCGACACGTACTATGTGGCGCACGTGAAGGACGCCTGCGCCTTCCTGGGCGATGGTACGCTGTCAGTGAGCTTCACCCGTGTTGCAACCCTCCAGAGAGCATGCTGAACGTAGAGCGCGCTGTGCGTCAGGTATGTCGAGGATTGAAAGGCTAGAAGAACAGGTGCATGGACGAAGTCGGTGCGTCCCTGGTCACCATGCGCGCAACTTGCCGTCTTGCGTGGCAGCCCTAGCTGTTCCTGTACTGTCCGCCGCCGACGCAGGGACCTGGACAGCCTGGACGACCTGCACTTTGGTGTGCATGAGGAGATGATGTATGCGCTCAACACGCCGCCACTTGCTGGCGCACAGTGGACCGGCATCGTGACGCAAATCGCGATAAGCATGCTGGAGTCTGGCAAGGTGGAGGCAGTCGTGTGCGTGCAGAGCGACGAGCATGACCGCTTTTCGCCCAAGCCGGCGCGCCCCGTGCTTCCCTTCCACCTCATGCTCTGCCGTTGGTAGGTGCTGGCAGGCAAGTATCTCTGGTGTGTCTTCCCTGTTCGCCGCATATCTCGTCGAGCAAGGTGCGCCTGCTACAGAGTGCTGTGCAGTAGACCAAGCTGTCCGCCTCAGCCTCACGACGGACTCTGCCCGCGTGCGGCTGTCTGTAGCGTCGGACTGCCTGCTGCCCTGCCCTGTTGCGCTCTGCAGCTGGGTGCGAGGAGCGTGAGGGCAACCCAGTTGTCTGCGTGACCTTTATGTGCGTGCGGGCACCCAGAGCAGATTCTGCATGCGCATCATCAGGCACTTGCATGCATAGCCAGCGGGGTGGCCTGGCAGCCTGTGAGACCCTCCACCTAACCCTGGCCGACCCGGTGCACCGCTGTGCATGCGACAGATGGTCGCGCGGAGTAAAGAGGACATCCTGGCCGCGCGCGGCGTGAAGCCGACGCTGTCGCCCAACCTGAACGTGCTGGCGACTGTTGAGGCGCTCGGTGTCAAGCGCCTGCTCTTCATCGGCGTCGGCTGCCAGGTCGGCGGCCGGCCCGCCCCAGCAAGCGTGCATCACACACCCTGGGTCTCGAAACGTGAAGCAAAGGACCTCGGCATCCGCTGTCAGTTCCGCTCGACCGCCCGCCCAGCCAGCCAGCAGCTCCCACCACCTCTCATGTTTCAGTCCACGGCCTGCAGCATGTCTACGCATGCACCAGCCGGGGTGGCATGGTAGCTCGTGCTCTTACTCCTTTTGCGGGTTAATAAAAAGGAAGGCCAGCAGTGTCCGCAGATGCGCATTGTATACGGAAAGAGCCGCCCACCACTGCGCCGCGCAAGCGCCGGCGCTGCCCGGCGCGCGCAGGTGCAGGCGCTGCGCGCAATCGAGCGCTACCTGGGCCTGGACGCGCTGTATGTGCTCGGCACCAACTGCGTGGACAACGGCCCGCGCGCGGGTCTGGAGAAGTTTCTGAATGCGGCGAGCGCCGACCCCGGCAGCGTGCTGCACTACGAGTTCATGCAGGCGCGCCGCCGCGCGCGTGCGCGCGCGCAGCGCGCTCACCTGTGCGCGCGTCGCGGGCCCGCGGGACGCTGCCGTGCACGTGCGCAGAGGCTTGCAGTGCTGGCCGGATGCGGCCGAGGGGAGCTGTCGTGCATGGCTCACAACAACAATGACTGCATCAGCACATGACGTCAGTGCGAGTCTGCTTGCGCATCAGCTGTTTAGGCGCCCCATGTCAGGCACGGCTGCGCATGTGCCAGCACAGCACAGCAGCGCCCCTGTGTTCCACAGACAGACACGGACAGCGCGCCGGCCGCCAACGGCGCTGCCGTGCCGGCCGCGCAGGACTACCGCGTGCACCTGAAGCACCTGGACGGCAGCACCGAGAAGGTGCCCTACTTCTGCCTGCCGGCCAACGAGCTGAACGACGTCATCGCGCCCTCCTGCTACTCCTGCTTCGACTACCCCAACGCGCTCGCCGACCTGGCGCGCGCCCCGGTCCTTGGTACCTGTTTCGTGGCAGATGCGCGTGCAAGCACTGCCTGTCTTTTATATAGCAGACGCGCGTGTAAGCACTGCCAGTAGACGCTCTGTCCGTCGTGCGGCACAGCCGCCTTGCTGCTTGGAGCCTGCCGCGCGCTCGCGGGTGGCCGTGCATGTCCCAGACGCGTGCGGTGCGCACAGCTTGGGGCGCCAGGTCGCGGAAATCCACGCGCACAGCTCGCCGGCTGCATACGCGTGCAGTACAAGTGACGTTCATGCATGTCACTGACAAGAGAGCGATGAGGCCCGAGTCGCCGCGCGCTGGGCGCCGGGCGCGCAGGTCGTGGGCTACATGGGCGTGCCGTACAACGGCAGAGAGATGACGGCGCACCCGCAGTACCTGACCGTGCGCAACGGCCGCGGGCGCGACATGCTGGACGCCGTGGCCGGGCGCCTGACGCTGCTGCCGACGCAGTCGTCCGGCTCGCGGCGCGCGTTTGTGACGCAGACCGTCGTGGCAGATGACGAGTGCGCCCTGCGGTCGGGGCGTGCTGTGCGCGGGTGCATGCCTGCGATGCAGGCTTATTCCAAGCCTGGCTCTGCCCCTGTCTAGGCATCATTTATATGCTGGGGACATGTTTCTGACGCACTCAGGATTGCCTATCGTGCTCAGCGCTTCGCTGTGCAAGCATGTGTCACGCTGCGAGGTGCCACGAGTACAAACCCCCTCACCAAGAGCCGGCTTACTGGAGTGACGGTGAGGACACGTGTGGTAAGGGCGCGCGCCGCGCGCCGCGCCAGGGCTAAGCTGGGGCGCGGACCCGACCCGGCGCCGCGGTGGGTGGGCGAGCTGCTCGCGCGCGTGCTGCTGGCGGTCGGGCCCAAGGGCCTGGAGTTTGGGCGGTACAGCATCGACTACCACTATGCGCGCAACTGGCTGCACGTGCAGGCGCGTGCGTCATGAGAGCCGCACCATGATCTGAGCTGCGACTTGACTCTCGCTAGTCAGGGCACATGCTGTGAGTGCAGAGTTTCCGGCGTGCAGGAAGTGTCAGACATGACTGCGCAGCTCACCACGCTCAGCAGCTGCACCGCTCAGCAGCAGCACTTGGCGCTCTGGTGCAGCACCTGCTTTGACAGGACAAAGGCGGGTTGGTTGAGCCGCACGTGCTCTCTTAACTGCGTGCCCTGGGGGCGCAGCGCGCCTGGGGCGCCGACCGCGCCGCGCAGCATGTACCGGAATTTGCCAAGCGCCTCATCGCCCAGTATAATGCAGACGGCGCGCTGACAAAGCGGTGCGCCCTGCCAATCTGCCTCATGCATGCAAGGCAACCTGGCGTGCTCCAAGCTGCTGAAGGACGCCCTTGATGAGGCCGGCCGCCTGCAGGCTGGCGATGTCCCCAGGGCTCTCCGGGGTGGCGCCGGAGGCGGCTGCTGCTGAGCGGCCAGCGCTGCCGCTGCTTGCCGCCGCCGCTGGGCTTGCGGCCGCGCTGGCACTGGGCTGGCAAGTGCTTGTACACTAGTGTGTGCAAGGTCAGTTGATAATTTCGCGTGTAATTGTTTTCAGCCTGTCTGAGTTGACAATGTAAAAGGCGTGTGTGACACGACTGAAAGGTGGATATGTAAGAGCATGTCAGCGTGAGGATCTGCACATGTACACCTGCTCTACAGTATCACATAGACCAGGCCATGCATGTCTCATCCTGCTCATTAGCTGGGAGCACAAGCTTGATAGGAAGCACTCTCTGGTGCTACGGGATGCCATCGCTGAGTGCGGTTGCTTCAGTACACTCACAGCTGAGTAAGGTTTGCTTCCAAACCTGTTAGAAACTAACAGTCTGTGCAGTCTAAGACCCATGGGTGAGCATGCGCATGCCTGCTGCCAGTCAGACATCGCTTCAGAGTGCCATGCCAGGCTGCTGCCTGTGTGCCAACCCTGCAGAGCTCTGAACAGTGCTTTTGCGCACAACTTTCCTTTTGCCGCTCAGCCCGTGCTGCCTCGCACACATGGTGTCTCAAATGTTTGCTAGACAGAGCCATACAGAGCCCACGTTTGGGCTGGTGCCCTGCCGCAGCTGACTTTAGTGGGTGCAGCGCAAGTAGAGAGAAGGCTTGCTGAGAAGGGGCGCGACTGGGTGCGGCTGTTACAGAACTATGCAATATCCGCATAAGGCAGGCAGCGCACGACCTTGCGCTTGTCGCCGTGGTCAATCTCCTTCTCCTTGCCGAGCGCGCGCAGGCGCTTGGGGCTCTTCTTTTCGTTGATGTGCTGCTTCCCCGGCCGCCGCGTGAGCACCTTGCCGGAGCCTGTAATCTTGTAGCGCTTCGCCGCAGCCTGCCGACACGAGACAAGTCAAGGTCCACACAGTGTGGGCCCACCACAACAGTCTACATTGCACGCACTGATGCAACAGTCTACATTGCACGCACAGATGCACCTCGCATATGCACGTAGGAGACTAGCTTGCCAAAGGAGCAGCCGCACCTTGCGCGTCTTCAGTTTGCACTCCACAGCGACGACCTCTGCCCTCCCAACCTGCCGGGGGTGCCGCACTTGTGAAACTGTCCTTTGGCCAGTGGGCTCCCACAGCAGACGCAGTGCAGCAGAGCCGCATGCTATGCGTACCTGCGGTGCGGTGCTGCTCAGCTGCAGCACCTTCCCCGTCATTGCTCCACTGTGCCGCACGGCCAGGCTTGCGCACCGCAGTCCGCACGCCGCCACGCGGCCCTGGTCGGCAGGCAATGCGTCTTGGTAACAGAAAAGTGTTCTGATACGCAGGCCGCGGGCAGTGCACACGGCCCGCGCGCAGGCGCCAAGCTCAAGCAGCTGTGCAAGGAACCCGCGAGCACCAACCCCTTCAGCACACCTGCGCACTCCCAGTCGGCCGCAGGCTCAGCGACGCAAAGGCGCCAGCCAGGCACTGCGCAGCCATTCCTGCCCGGCAGAACCAGCAGGGTGCGCGCGGCTTGTGACCTCGCAAACGGTGTGACCTCTGGAGTGACAGTCCGGCACTCGCTGTAGCGATTTCAGTTCTCTGTGGCGAGCGCTGCCCCAGATGGTGTGCGGGCTTGAGGGGGATTGCTAGGGTTGGCGGCGGCATGTGCAAAAATGGCAGACCTGATGCTCGCAATTGCACGTCTTTCAAACACATGCGACGCAAGCAGGGCTAGGGGCACGCCTGTGCAAAGCCCATGGACAGCATCCGTACATGCACATGCACAGTGTTCAGCTATGAGCAAAGTCTGCAGTCCTGTAGCGGGTTCAGCCTAAGCTAGGTTCAGCCTGAGCGATGACGTCTGCCTAATCACACATCGTTCTCTGGGTACATGTTCAGCTTCTGTCTCAAATAGACAATGGCCCCCAGCGCGCTCCTGCCCCGCTTGTACAACACGGGCACAAGCTCATCAAAACGCCAACGCGCCGAGGCGGGTGCCTGCTTGCCCGTAAGAAACATGCTGCTCGGCTGCCATACGGGCACTGGGCGCGGTTGCACGGCTGCAACCTTCCACAGCACAATTTGGCACAACAGGCCCCCAATTTCCGGGGGCCCTCAGCAGCGAGCCAGGTCCTGGCACGCCCGCCATCGGCTGCCCCGCCGCTGGGCAGTCGCTGCAACCCCACGCCCCCGCAACAGCCCGCTGCTGGGGCCTGACCTGGCCTGCCTGCACACGAAGGGGGGGCCGCTACGGGACCAGGGCCGCATGCGGACCACTCAGCAGCGCGCCAGGTTTACCAGGTCCTCCAGCCACTGCCCCTCGGGCGGGCCGCGGCCGCCCGCCCCGCAGCCGCCCGCCCCGCAGCCGCCCGCCGCCCAGGGCCCCTCCGCGCCGCCGTCGCCGCCCTCGAAGCGCACGAGCGCGCGCGCGCCGCCGATGATGCGCCGCAGCTGCGTCGGCGGCCGCCGGCCCGCCAGCAGCGCGTCCACGCTGCGCGCGACGTCCGCGTGCAGCCGCAGCTCGCCGTAGCCCAGCACCTGCGGCGCGGCGGGCGCCGCGGTGAGCGCGCCGCGGCGCCCGCCCGCCAGCCCGTGCGGCGCCCGCATGCCCCAGCATGCCGGCCGCCCCCACCGCAGACCACCAGGCCTGCATGCCTCCCGGCCCTACCCTGGCTCACATAGGAGCAAAGCCGCTCAATTAAAATTCCTAGAAACTCATGTTCCGCCTAGACTCTGCTGACGGTCATCTCTGCTGCCGCCGCATGCACATAATATATATGCAAGTATCTGCCAGGCGCTGGGGTGTCAGGCGCTGGGCCCAAGAGCCGCTGGGCGGGCCGCAGCAGGCAGGCCCGCGCCTCGACCAGCGTCCGGAAGGGCGGCGCGCCCCGGCGCTCCGTGCGCGTCTTGACGCCCGCGTTGCTGGCCCTGCCCCGCGCGCGCATGCTCAGCTCGGCTGCTGCCCTACACGTGCAGCTTGTAATGGCAAGGAGCCGATGGAACGACATGCATACTTTAGGAGGCAAATTTCCAGGACGCGTGTGCCTGGGCGTGAAACACGTCAGCGATGCGCCTAGTCTGACACGCTCAACATCCATGTGAAACAGAGAGTCGCACAAGCAGGCCAGCCTGCGTCTACGCAAGCAACGGCAGCACGCGCTGCCCGTCGCACAGCAGCCCTGCATGCGAGCACCATAACAGCACCAGCGTACCATGCGCGAGCCCGCAGCAGCCGGCCAGTGCAGGAGCTTGGGGGGAGGGGGCGCGCGCCGGGCCTCCACGTCGCTCAGGATGACGGCCTGCGTGCCGCCGACCAGCGAGTTGAGCTCGGGGTTGGCCACCAGGTTGCCCAGCGCCACGCCGTGCGCCGTGCCGATGAACACGACGCCGCGCTGCGCGCTGCCCTTGACCGCCGCCGCCTCCTTCGCGTTGCCGATCTCGTCCACCACCACGACCTGCCGCGCGCCATGGATCTCATCGCGGGCGTGCAGCCGCCAAGCGGCAGGCGGCAGCTCCGCATCCAGGCTACCGCGCAGCCCCGCATGCAACCCCGGGAGGCCCCGGGCCGGCCGGTGGCGCAGAAATGCAAGGGGAGCGTGCCTCCGGGGTGTGGTTCTGGACCGCCTCGGTGAGCTGCCGCCACTGCTCGGAGCGATCGGGCACGGGGATCCTGCGGGCGTGGCCCACGCAGGGGTGCGGCAGCCGCCCCTCGCCTGCATGCCGGCACGGCATTGACACCGCGCAAGGCGAGGCATGCCCAGAGCTCTGTTGCCATGTGCAGGCCTGGGAAAGAAAGCAGGAGCTTGGAGTGGCCCGACGCCCGCAAGCGCACCCGCGATCTCATTGGACGTGTCCACAATGACGACCCGCTTGTGGAACCTGCGGCGGCATGCGCGCAGGAGGTGAGCAGCTCCAAAGCCCTGCCCGAGCCCTGAGGCCTTGGGATTCATACAGGAGCACGGGTCTGCATGGGCGCGGCGGGCGCACAGGTCTGCCAGCACGCGCGCGATGTCCCGCAGCAGGGTCGTCTTCCCTGCGCCGCGGCGGGCTGGGGATAAAAAAGGAGACCATGCACTTTCAGCCATGGCGGGACCATGCAAACACCGCACGCACGGCACGCTCTTCATCGCCTCCACGGAGTGCGCCAGCAGGGTGGTGGGAGCCAGCAGCATGGTATGGGGTCAGAGAGTACGCGCACCAACGCCGGGCGGCCCGAGCAGGAGCAGCGACGAGCTGGCGCGCTCGCCGTCCGCGGCGCTCGCCGCGCGCGCCGCCGAAAGCCCCGCCAGCACGTCCAGCAGCAGCTCCGCGACGCCTGCGACGCCGCACAGCGCATTAACGAGTGCGCTTGCGCTGGCAGCCATGCCCCCGTCCAGCCAGTCGGCAGGGGACCGCACTGAGGCTGGCAGAGCAGGGGCAGCCGAGGTCACCCACGGGTGAGCAGGCGCAGCGGTGCGAGTGCCACATCATCCCGGGATGCGAGGCAGGGTGCCTACGTTCCGGAGAGTGCCAGATGCTGGTCTGCTTGGTATGCGACGCGCGTAGGCGGGCGCCCGCGGGGGTAGCGTAACACGTGAGCTGCGGCGGGGAGGGCCACGCACGGCCGGCGCAGCGCACCAGGCATGGCGCGGCCCACGCGGTAGGTCAGCCCAACCACTGCATGCGTCCTGTCGCGGATCGCACTGATGCGGTGCAGCGTGCCGGCCACGCCCATGCGGTTGTCCGCGCGGAACAGTCGCGCCGCCAGCGCCTCTGTGCTCTCTGCCACAGGGACGTGCCCGCGTGAGCGCAGCTGCCGGGGGAGCGACCGCCCGCCGACCAGCCGCGGCGCGCCCGCGCTCTTCACTGCGCGCCATGCGCTGCTGCAGCAGGAGCTTGGGCACTGGCCACTCCGAAAGACAAGCGGGCTCACACGCACATGGAGCCCAGCGCTCATGGGACTGGGCATGTGGACGGGCAGCCTGCGGATCGTGGGTGCCGCGGGAGGGGGAGCGAGGCTTGCTGGTACCTACACGGCCTTTCAGGGGCACACACAGATCCCGCAACGCGTGCTCCAGCACAGCGCCCACGCCCGTCAGTGGACCCACCCGCATCCCGCCCATAGTCGCCACTGCCGCCGTTCATTGGCGGCCGCAGGATGGCCTCCGTCCACGACGCCCAGAGCTTCTCCAGGCGCGCGCCGCCGGCGGCGCCGTGCGCCGCCGCGGCCGTCACGCCGCGCTCGCCGGCGGCCGCGAGCGCGCGCAGCGCCTCGCCGACGTCCAGGCGCTGCAGCGGCAGCGCCTGCCACGTGCCGTCCGAGAAGCGCGCCACGGCCGGGCGGCCCTCGTCTGCGGCCACCTCGACCAGCTGCCTGCCGAGGCGCATGTCCGTTGGTCTCTGGCGAGGACCAGAGCGTGCACAGCACCAGATGTGCGAAGCACCCGCGTCAGTGGTCCAGATACAGCGGCAGCTCTTGTCATATGCTGTCTGGTCAGTGCACAAGCAACAGTGTGTGTTACCAACACGCTAACATGGGAGCCGGATGCATTGAGCTGTGCTGCCTTGCAGGTGCGACACCCAGAAGCGCATAAGCTGACCGCGCCTGACGCCTCTGGCACCGTCGGACGGCCTGCCGCAGTCGTCTCCCGCACTGGCGGGTCCGCCCGCGGCCCGCTCATCCGCCGAGCGGCCGGCGGCGGGCGTGCAGCGCAGCCAGCGCAGGCCGCTGCGCACGCGCGCCTCCAGCGCCGTGCCGCCGCCGCCGCCGCCGGCCGGCGCCACGCCCGCGGCCACGCCCCGCAGCAGCGTCAGCAGCTCCATGGCCACCGCGCACGGCAGCAGCTCCAGCAGCTCGCACGCCTCGCGGTCTGCGCGCTCGTCGGCGCTGTTTGACACGAGGGTTGAGGGTGTAAAAACCTGTGCATGAGTTGCTGGTCCTGATTACATCTCCTTGCTATATATACATTCTGTACGCCAGGCATGGAACGTCTGACACCCATCCTGACAGCGGAATACCGAGTTCGGGTGGCAGCTTGACACAGGGCGAAGTGCCATCACCCACGCCGCCAGGCTGCTCGGCGCCGCCCGGCGCCGGCTGCGGCGCCGCGTCCTCGCTCGCGTGCAGGAACGGCGCGAAGCGCGGCCGCAGCGTCCGTGCGTCCAGCGTCATCTCCAGGTCCACGTCGCGCGGCAGCCGCTCCTCGCTCTCGCGCCTGGCGCAGCATGACGCCGACAATCACTTTATGAGTTGCATGCCGAGAGCCAGGCATGTCCAGCTATGTTTTGACAGCCTGGCCGCAAACCTCCAAGGAAGGTCGGAGCCATGCTGGAGACGGTGTTTTGCGTGATTAAGGAGGGACGAGAAAAAGAGTCGCGCAGAGCAACCTTGGGGCTACAGGTCTGCAGCTGGCGTGACACAGGGCGCACGCGTGCGTGCCGGCCGCGCCAGCGCGGTCGCCCGGGTCAAAGTGCCACTCCGCATGCGCGCCGCTCAGCCGCCTGACCGCGGCCTCGCCAGCGCCGCCCAGCTCGGAGCGCAGCTCGTCGAATAGCGGCAGCAGCGGCGCGGCGCTGCTTCTGGCGTATGCCAGCAGGTCTGCCTTAAAAGGCCGCCGCTCCCACAGCGAAGGGTCGGCCGCGATACGCAGGCGCACGGCTGCACGCGCGCACGGCTCTCATTGACGACCTGCAAAGTGCGTGACAAATCATCTCCTCCGTAATCTCTTGTGCTGGACAGGTGCATGGCACAGAGCATGACATGGTGTTCACGGGCGCCGACAAGGCAGTGGTGGCTGCACTGCATGCTCTCCTGCCTCACCGCTGCATGGAGAGTGTCCCAGCGGAGCTGCACAGCAAGTCACATGTGCAGACCATGCAAGGACAGGCAGCGGCACAGCAAGATGTCCATGGCATACAGGAGTGGGGCTGATTGGGACAGGAAGCGCAGGACGAGGCAGTCAGGAAGGGTCATGCCTGCCTCATTCGCAGGCAGCGGCGCAGGCGCGCTGACCATGGCCTGCAGCTCGGTCAGCCCCATGCGGCAACGGGCCAGTGCAGCGCCCCCCAGGCCCGCGTGCGCATGCTGGCGCGCCAGCCAGCCATACGCCACCTGAGCCCACAGCCGGTGCCAAGTGGAGAGGAGGGTAGGAGACCAAAGCGCCAAGGCTCGCAAGCGCATGCTGGCGCGCCAGCCAGTGGCCTGACCCACAGGTAGTGCAGAATAGGAGGGTAGGAGGTTGAAGTCCCTAGGCTCGCGTGCGCATGCTGGCGTGCCCAGCCAGCCACCCGCGACCCATTTTTTTGCTGTGGGCAGTGCCAGGTGGGTACAATGGACCGTCCCGAGCGCATGCACTGCCTGGCACAAGATATCGCATGTTTTGTATGCAGCATGTTCATGCTGTTGACAGCATGACATCACTGGCACTGCTGAGCAGCTCAGCTGGATGCAGCACATTGTGACACTTCGCAGCGAGGCACTGCATGCGTGCTGCCCGGGTAAAGACATGCCAGATCATGGTGGCCATGGGTCTGTGCATCCCATGTGTGCCGCTTGTGGAGCTTTGCAGACGGTTGCGGCCTGTTGTAGATACAGCTGAGCAGGTGAGAAGAGGCGTCAGGACCAGCACTCTGGAGGGTTGGACGCACAGCGCGCACTTTGTTGCTGCTAAGACAGTAAGAGGTGCGACAGAGCGCTTCATGAACAGGAGCCAACATGCATGCTGTCCCTGTTAACATACTGGTATGCCAGAATTCTGCGCACATAGGCATAATGGAGTGCCCCAACCGCTTGATTTCTACTTGGTGCGCGCCTGCGTGTCGAACACGCCGGCCATGCGGATGCCGTGCTGGTAGAACAGCGCAGCAGCGTCCTGCAGCCGACACAGCGGAGCACCGGTCATGGCGCTCGCATGCTGCCACCCATGGACATGCAGCAGGCAAGCACAGCGCGGGTGCGGTCGGATGCAGTGGGAGCCGAGCTGGGCTGTGGGTACCTGGCGGCCGTCATGGAGGACCTTCAGCACGCGCGCGTCTTCCAGCAGCTCCTTGAGCAGCGCCATCACACCGCGCAACTCCCTCGGCCCCGCCAGCAGGTCAAAGACGTATGCCACAGGCGGCGCGTGCACCTGATGCAGTCATGCGCACGGGTGGCAGCCGTCCGCAGGCCTCAGGGCGGTAGGTGCAGGTGCACGTCATCTGCCAAAGGCGAGTACAGCGGTTCCAGCAGGCAGGCGCAAGGCAGGCGCAAGTCACGGGAGTTGCACGACTGCGTGGAGCGAGGAGCGCACCTGTACCAGGCACAGACGGCCGGAGCGCGACAGGGGCGTCCCCTCGCACTTGATACCGACCTGCCTCGGGAGCTCGCGCAGCAGAACGCGCGCTTGGGTGACGTCCAGTGCGCTGCTGATGACTATGCGCTCCGACACTCTGGGCCTGGTGGGCACGGGCGTGGGCTCTGGCGTGCGCGGCAGCTTTACGCCCTGCACAACAGTGAACATGAAACTATGGAAGGTGCCATACTCTTGTTCACATGCCTCCTGTTGAAGCAAGGGGGCTGCCCGCACCTTTGCCGCCTTTTCCAAGGCAGCCATGCGGAGTCCAATGGCCATGGGCACGCCATTGAACGGACGCACAGTGAAGAAGTCAGCAGGCAGGAGCCCCCTAGCAGTTGCCGACGGTTTGCGAAGCAGCAAAAAGGCATCGTCTGCAGCTGCCTGCATGAGCGGCCGCTCCTGCTGACAGCGAGTGAAGTCCACATAACGGACGCCTTCTTGTGGGTCAAAAAGGTGCCCAGTGCCATAGCCCAGACACTTCAGCGCTACAGCTCTGCAGTACTTGCTGAGACTATTGTTGTCTGGCCACAGCAAACCAATGCAGGTTTCCAACTCCGAGCGCTCTTCATAAGTTAAAATGGTATCAAGTACATCATACGATGCCTCCAACGCCATGTTTTCTGCGTTCATTTGCCACTGTAAAATTTTGTTTTAAAGTACTTCAAACATTGTGGGGGTCTAGTGGCATTTAGGGTCAACCACGTTACAAAGCATGTTACAAACTCCCACCCTGGAGCAGCATGCGCACGCCAGCAGAACTTGCCGGAGCGCACTTGCCAAAGAGCCGCTGCAGTCGCACACGCCATGCCGCGTCACTCGCAGACACGAAAATACAGTTTTGGACGCATCAGTGTCAGAGGCTTTGACTCAAAGCAATCAGAGGACCCCTCATGCCACAGGCAGGAACACAGGTGGCAAACAGGCATGGTAGTGGAGCGCACGACGCAGCTCCCACCACAGTCTAGCCTGATGAGGTTCCTCAACAAGCAAAGCTGCTGTGGAATCCACAGTGTGCATCACGCAAATGAAATCACTGCTCCAGCAAAATGGTCAAGCCGAATGTTCTTCTCTGTTCCAGACAGCTACAAATGCAATGCTTCGCCTCCACGCCACGAGCCCCGCCCTAGTGCTAAATGGGCTGCAGGTGCACCATTCCAACCAGCAGGCTGGCCGGCGACGACGGCCCCCATGACACCTCCAGCTCACTGCACTCAGTGCATCCACGCACAACACCCAGCAGCACGGCCTTGCCAGGTCCTCCACGAGACACACAAAGGCCTGGCGCTGGCACCTGTGCTGTGAGAGCGGCATACGCGACAGCGCAGGGAGCAGCGCCTGCCCCAACCGCCCGAACTGCGCTGCTCGGCTGACAAGGCTGCTGCACGGATGGCCGCGGGCTGCGTCAGTGCAGCCCCAGCGCGCTCTGCCACTGACCGCGCAGCGCACGCTACGGCTCGCACGCCGCGATGGCCGCACCGGGCAGGCGCGGCAGCAGGGCGTTGACGGCGGCGTGCAGCGCGCCCGCGCCCGCCGCCAGCTGCGCCAGGTGGAAGTGCGCCGCCGCGCGGCGCATGGCCGCCGCATAGGCACCCGCGCCAGCCCTGCACAGCCGCAAATGCTCACGGGACTGCAACAATGTATCAGATAGACACATGTGTGGTGTACGGCAGTGACTACACAGCCATGGGTGATGTGCGCCTGGAGCCAAAACATCTCTACCCATTGCGCACCCCTCGGGCAGGCCCACGACTATCTTTAACGACCCCGCTCACCGCTGACAAGGACAGGGTTGACCCTGGGAGGCCACGCAACTGTTCCAGACTGCGCGCCTGATGCCACGATAGGTATGCAGCAGCACATGCGCCTGTCTGCATGCTGCGTGTCTGTCCACAGCATCACAGCTTATTATGGGTTGATGTGGGCGCACGTGTCCAGCAGCAGCGCGTCCATTCCCGCAGCCATCGAGCGGCGCGCCGACGCGCTCGCCTCGCTGGCAGGGGGCCGCTGCTCGGCGGCGCGCGCTTCAAGCGCCCGCGCTGGCGTGAGCGAAAGCTGACAGCATGGGTCGGCGCCTGCGGGCGCCTCCGCCGCGCCGAGCGCAGAGGCAGGTGTCCCCTCCGACTGCGCCGCACGCGCCTGCACCCCCACCGCCATGCGCTCAGCGGTGTGCTGCATGGCGCATCATGACAGCCCAGGTGCGCGTGTCGCACTCTTGCTCACAACAGATGAGCCTGCAGCCGGGACACCAGCCGAGCGCACTCGTGGGCCTCAAGCACGCATTGCGCCAGCCGCCGGCAGCAGCCCAATCGACACTACCTCTGGCGATGACCACTCCGCCATGCTGAGCACACCGGCCACCGTGACCTGGCACTGCAGCCACATTCGCATTGGTGAATGCAGACTTGGCGCGCCTGGTCATGAACCAGGATCGCGCGGACGGCCGACTGCAGCGCGGCCAGGCGGGCCGCGGGCACGAGCGCACGCGCCGACGCGCCCTCCCGCGGGCAGTGCTCGGCCAGCTCCTGCCGGGCACCGACGCGTCAGTCAGCTGCATTAGGCGCGCACACGGACATGCACTGGAGAACCCTGGTGACAATGTAGTCAGCAGTCCAAGGCACCATGCGCAGACGGCTGCTGAGCCATGTTCTGCCGCTGAAAACAGCAAAGTGATCCGACGTGTCCGTATAATTGTGATGATGTTGCTGGCAGGAAGGTGGGGCAGATAGAAGCCCCGCCATCACAGAAGCGCGTCAGCGGCTCGATGCAGCAACAAGCGCCCCAGCTCGCACCTCGAAGAAAGCCACGCAGGCTCCCCGCAGCCGCTGCCACAGCTGCGTGGACGCTCCAGGGAGCGGGCCGCCCTCGTCCTGCGGGGCACAAGCAGGCTCGCGTGTTGGCGCCGGGGGTGGCACGTTGCCGGCGCGCCAGCCCTGTCGAATGATCCAGCCTCGCAGCTGGCCGTCGCTGCTTTCGGCGAGCGCCTCACGCCGCAATGGTGTGCCTGGGAAAGCCCTGGCTTGACGCCAAGCAGGCCGGCCCAGGCAGGTGAGATGCAGCTGCGCCTCACATGCAGCCCAGGCTCTAGCGCGTACATAGAAGCAGGGTCTGCTTGCACGCGGTGACGACTAAATCTGAGGGCGACCCATGCAGAAGCGGCCGCCAGGGCCGGCAGGGGGGGAGGCACCTCTGCGCCACCCAGCGCCGCGCGCAGGCCCTCCAGGCTGCCGACCGCGCGCCGCGCGGCCGCCGCAAAGCCGCGCAGCTCGCGCTCCGGCAGGTGGAAGGTGCCCCGCCGCTGCTTGCGCTCGTTCATCCATGTGACCGTCGGCAGGTACCTGCGCGCGCAACAGGAACACTTATCAGAGTCGAAGCCTCATCGTGCACGGCCGAACACGAATGCGAGCCGTCACAGGTGGGTGCGCGCTCCCCCGCACAAAGCCCGCCTGTTGCCGGGAGAGCCAGCTGCGTATTCACATCGGCGCCACAAGCGTCAAGGCGCTCAGAGCGCCTCCGAGCCAAGCGGCTCGACCGAGGCAGGGGCTGCGCGCGCACCAGTGCCGGCCGTGCCACACGCCGAGGTACCACTCGGACACCGCGGTCGCGCTGTTGCTTGCCAATCGCTCCAGCGCGGCGCGAAACGCGGCCACCGCCGCCGCCTCCGCCGCCGGCATATTCGGCCGGCGCTCCCGCCTGGCCACCCCGCCGCCCGCGCCCCGGCCGCCCAGCGGCCCCGGGTCGGCCGCGCTGCCAGCGTGCGCGGCCTGCTCCGCCGCGGGCGCGCGCCGGCACAGCCGGCGCAGCGCGCCGGCCCAGCCGCGCGCGGGCGCGGGGCCGACCAGCGGCTTCAGCCCCTCCTTGGAGAACGAGGGCACCCGCTCGGGCGCGCCCGGCCGCGCCAGCTCCACGTCCCCGCCGCCGCCTGCGCATGCGCCAGCCCTGGGTGAGCGGGCCGCGCGCCATGCAGACGCCGCGAGCAGCCCGCCGCCATACAAACGCGCCGCGGGCGTGTCGGCCGGTGCAGACAAGCCGCAGCAAGCCAGACTGCTGTGGCAGCGCTGCGTGCGCACTGAAGCGTCTGGTCTTCAGGGATTACAGCGGGCAGAGAGGAGGGACAGGAAGCCCAACAGGCGGGAGGCCGGACGGGCGAGCATGCAAGCAGCAGCGCTCCAGGTGCGGGGGGGGGGGGGGGGGGGGGCGCGCCCCGGGCGCGCGCGCCGGGCCCGCGCCGGCGGCGGGGGGGGGGGGGCGGCGGGCGGCGGGGGGGGGGGGGGGGGGGGGG
>JAABUJ010000746.1_pt1 | contig 58620 bp, 69 predicted proteins | sample 5559131 | NCBI WGS metagenome assembly JAABUJ01 (sample SAMN10711875, study PRJNA513366) | rock metagenome | isolation source: Antarctica rocks | place: Antarctica: Victoria Land, Mt New Zealand nord | collected 2016-01-07 | reverse complement strand
CCGCCGCCCGCCGCCTGTTGCCGCCGCGGCGCGAGCGCTGCTCCGCTGCAAGGGGTGCGCCGACGTGCCCCCGCGCGTGCGCTGACCGGGCAGCTGACGGTCGGGCGGTGCACAGGCGCCATGTTCGTGCAGCTGCTGGAGCAGTTCCGGCGCGAGGCGGTCAAGGAGGTCTTCATGGGCCCCAGGATGCAGATCGACATGGTCAAGCGTGAGCGCCGCGCCGGCGGGCCGCCGCCGCAGCTGCCCGCGGGCATGGCGGCGTCCGCGGACGCCGCCGTGCCGCAGGAGGCTGCATGAGGCCGCACCGGAGCTTTGTTTGCAGGGTTGGGTCGTTTGGCTAGGTGGTCGGGTGTTTGACATTTGACAGCGCCGGCTCCCTGCCTGCTGTGGCGTCTAGCTGTTCAGTGTGTCTGTGTCGTGGGTGCATGTTCTTGGGCACTCGATGTGCTTGTGCCTGTGTGCACATGCGCGCGGCCCCCCTCCTCCTGTTTCATTGATAGAAGATCAGTGTTGCCTGAAGAGGTTGAACGCAGTACGCTCAACGCACACCCTGACCAACACCGTCGAACACTTGTGTAAACACTTTACAGTTGGCCCGATAGGATGGGCGGCCACATGCCGTGCGCGCCTGTTGCCTGCACCGCCGGGCGCCTGCCGTGGCGCACACGCTTGGACGCTGGCTATGCTGCATCAGCACAGGGGAGACTTTGCTTACAAACAGGAAAGCTGAAGGCAGAGCCACTGCCCCGTGAGCGTCACAGGAGGAGGCGTGGGCGGCTGCTCGCTGCATGCCTTTGCTGGGCATCTGCGCAAAGCGCAGACGCGCTCCACGGTGTGCACTGCCCCCAAGTTGCTCTACCTGGCAACCCCTGCAGGCGGGCAGTCAGTGAGGGGTGTGCCGCAGGAGCCGTGCAGGCGGCCGAGGGCCTCCTGGAACGGTGCGGAGCGCAGGGGTGTGTGGCCGCCCGACCATGCGCAGAGGGGCTGGGCCTCATCACGACGAGAGCGGCTGCTGAGGGTGAGGTGAGCGGCAGCCCGCCTGCGCGTGTGCACGTGTGCGCAGACAAGGGTCTCTCAGGACCGCGGCATTGGCAGGTGCTGCTGCGCGTGCCGACCAGCGCATGCCTGGTCATCGACTATGCCAGGGGCGCGAGCCTGCCGGCCGCCGACTGGCCACGTCTGCGGCAGGGCCTCGCCCGGGCTGAGCCCCTCACGTGGGACCTGCTCCTGGTGCGCCGCCGGCCGCGCGCAGCTCGCACGCGCGGGGCCGCCCGCTGGGGTACGGGGGGCACCCGCTCGCCCCGCAGCGCGGCCGCTGTGCGACGCGCCGGCGCGGCGCGCAGGCGCTGGCGGTGATGGACGCGGCCGCCGGCGACGGCGGCGCGTTCTGGGATGCGTATGCGAACGAGGTGCTGCCGGCCGCAGAGGCGCTGACCGTGCCCTTCTGCCTGCCGGACGCGCTGCTGCGCGACCTGCGCAGCCCGGCCGTCGCGGCCGGCGCCAGGGAGCAGCAGGCGCGTGGCCCGCGGCACAGGGCGTCGGCGGGCACGGCCGGCGACTGATGGCAGGACGCAACGTGTCCGCGCGCGCCGGCAGGCGCGCCTGCGGGCGCTCTTCCCGGGCCTGGCGCGGGAGGACGAGGGCGACGACGCGCCCGGGTGGCTGCGCTGGGCATTCGCGTGCGTGCGCAGCCGCGCCTTCTGCCTCGCGCCCGAGCGCTTTGCCTTCGTGCCCTTCCTGGACCTGGTGCGGCCCTGTTCATGTGAGAAACGGCTGTACGCTGGCGCGCTCGAGCGCGCAGCCGAAGCGGGCGCCCCGCGGCAGGCCAACCACGCCGCGGAGCCGGCCGCCGCCTACCGCGAGGCCGGCGGCGCGGTGGAGCTGGTCGCGCGCGCGGCGCTGGCGCCCGGCGAGCAGGCGACGATCAGCTACAGCGGCGCGGGCGGGTCCGCCCCGCAGGCAGGCTTTCGCATGGGGCGCTCCACCTGCGGCATCCCCGGCCGCAGCCCCGCCCGCGGTGCCGCGCTGACGGGCGCAGGTGCCGCGCGCGCCAGGTTCACCAACCAGCGCTGCATGACGCAGTACGGCTTTGTAGTGGAGGGCAACGCGGCCGACCGCCTGGACCTGCCCCGCCCCCGGTGCGCCCCGGGCCGCTCTTTCGGGCTCGGGCGCTCGCACAAGCCTGGGAGGCAAGCTGTGGTGCCCCTGGCGCACCGCGTGGTGCCCCTGGCGCACCGCAGGGACGCTGTGTGGAGGCCGTCACGCAGTGCGCGTGCCTGTGACGGTGCACCCATGTATGGTTTCGCACTGCACTTCACTCAAGAAGGCTGCCTGCTCAAAGCTGCCTGCCACGCCGGCGCCCCCGCTCATGAGCTCGGGCGGGCGGCAGGCCGGCGGCGGGCCTGTCGCTGGCGCGCATGCAGCTGCTGCTGGGCGACCGCGTGTTCCTGGATGCGGTGAGCGGCCGCAACGCCTACCTGGGCGCCGCGCTGCGCTCGCTGCCCATGCACGAGCGGCCCGGCGCGGGCACGGCGGCGGACGCCCAGGAGCAGGCGCAGGCTGCAGCCCTGCTGCAGCATGTGGCGCCGCAGGCCGCCGGCGCGCCCTGCCACCAGACGCGCATGTCCATTCCTTGTTGCCGAGCACTGGCGTCAGGCGTCCTGGGCGCCCTGGCGAGCGCGCGCGCATGTCCGGCGCAGACGCAGAGAGGGACCTGGATGCCGACAGGGAGGACCTCGCGCGGGCAGCGGGCCTAACCGACCTGCGCAGGACGGCCGTGCTGCGGTACCGGGTCGAGCAGGCCCGCCTGCTGCTCGCCGCGCGCGCGCTGCTGCAGCTGTTCTGCGACAAGGGCTAGCGCAGGGGCGGGGCCGTCCTGCGGCGTGCGCATGTTCAGAAGCGAGCAACGGACATGCGTGGCTGTGTGCATCGAACGTTACATCATGCCCCTCAGGGGGAGGGCCTCGCATCATCCAGCCAAGCCTCTCCCAAATGAACGGGCCCCCATAAACCTAGCCCCAAGTAGCCGCGACTGCGTTCCAACATAACCGCGGCTGCATTAACTCGACCAGCGCGAGCACGCCAGCAGCGACCTCCAGCACCAGAGCGCATGTGCTGCGCGCCGGCTGCGACAGGGGCGGATGGCCGCAGGGCTGCGCCGGGTGTAGCAGATGCTGGCCCCCGGCCCTGACTCGCAGCGCCTGCCACGATGCTGCTGCAGGGCGCGCAGCTGACCAGCGCCGCCCCTTCACAGGCCTGCGCGGATGCACAGTGCGCGCCGCTGCTGCTCGCCCGTCGGCGCCGGCTCTGTCCCCAGCCTGGCTGCTGACGCCCGGCGGCGCAGAGTACCGGCTGCTGTCGCGGAAGGGGGAGGGGACCTTCAGCGAGGTGCTCAAGGCGCAGTGCCTGCAGAGCGCCAAGTATGTCGCCATCAAAGGTGCGCGGGCTGCGCCGCCCTGCCTGGCCCCGCTGCGCGGCAGGTGGCCGCTCGTGAGCTCATGTGGCGGGCGGGGCGCAGTGATGAAGAGCCACTTCGACTCGCTGGAGCAGGCGTGCCCCGAGCGCGTCCCGGGCATGCGCCAAGCCGCGCTCGCGCGCGCTGCTCAGCACGCGTGGCCTGTGCCTGCCTGAGCCCGACGGGCCGCAGGTGGACAACCTGCGGGAGGTGCAGGCGCTGCGGCGGCTGCAGCACCCCAACATAGTCCGGCTGCTGGAGGTCCTGTTGTGCGCGCCCTGCCCCGCGCGCAGCCGCCTCCGCCCCTGCCGGCTGGCGAAGCCCGCCGGCCAATGGGTCGGCCGGCCTGACGCGCGCGCGGGGGCGGGCGCGCAGCGACGCGGCCTCGGGCAAGCTGGCGCTGGTGTTCGAGCTGATGGAGGAGAACCTGTACGAGCTGATCCAGGGCCGCGCGGCCGGACTGGGCGAGGAGGCGCTCAAGCGGCTCATGTTCCAGCTGCTGCAGGCGCTGGCGCACATGCACCGCAACGGCATCTTCCACCGCGACGTCAAGCCGGAGAACATCCTGGTCACGCACGGCAGCCTGCGCCTGGCCGACTTTGGCAGCTGCCGCGGCATGCACGCCAAGGCGTGCGCCGCACCGCACATTCTGGGCCAGAACCCGACCCCGGGGCCGCGCGCTGACGCGCTGCCGCCTGCGACGCAGGCGCCGTTCACTGAGTACATCTCCACGCGCTGGTACCGCGCGCCCGAGTGCCTGCTCACGGACGGCGCGCCCGCTAGGCCCCCCAGCGCGCCTGCGCGCGCAGGCATGCGGCCCGGGCGGCCCGGGCTGAGCGCCACTCCCTTGCGCGCAGGGTACTACACGCAGAAGATGGACATGTGGGTGCGCTGCGCGGCACACGTGCCGCATGCTGCTCCCCCGCGCTCCTCAGCGCTGCGTGTGCGCTGAGCCGGGCTGCGCGCAGGGCGTGGCATGCGTGTTCTACGAGGTGCTGACCCTGTGCCCGCTGTTCCCGGGTGCGTGGCGCCCCCGACCCCGCCCTGCGCTGCCTGCCTATGCGCGGCTCGGCCAGCCCGGGGCGGCCCCCCGCCCGGCAGGCACCAATGAGCTGGACCAGGTCGGGAAGATCCTGGACGTGCTGGGCGCGCCGCCGCCGGCGCTGCTGGCCGCCTTTGCGCGGCGCTCGCAGCACGCGGTCGGCCTGCGGCTGGCGCCGCGGCGCGGCAGCGGCCTGGCCGCGCTCGCGCCGCGCCTGGCGCCGGCCGGCCTGGACCTGCTCGGCCGGCTGCTGTCGTACGACCCGGCCGCGCGCCCGTCGGCGGAGCAGGCGCTGCGGCACCCCTACTTCCGCGCGCTGCGGCGCGCGCCCGCCCTGCGCCCGTCGCCCCCGCGCGGGCGGGCACGAGCGCGGCCGGGCGTGCAGCGGCCTGGCGCGGCTTGCCTGGCGACCCTCATGGCCGCATCGCAGACGCAGCATGCGCGGCAGGCCCGCAGCAGCGCGCCAGGTTGGCGGCGCACGGCCGCGCCGGAGCGGCGTGCAGCGTCGAGATTGCGCGCTCACGCTGAGTGACGCGCGGGCGGCAGGGATGAGGCGTCGGAGCTGCGTGCCGCGACGGCGGCGCCCGCGCTCGCGCTGCGGCCCGCCGCCTCGCCCGCGGCCGCGCCGCCGCTCTCCGGGCGCCGCTCGGCGGCCGCGCTGCCGGCGGGTGCGGCGGGCGCGGGCGCCGCCGCCGCGCCCGCCAGCGAGGCGGGCACCGGAGAGGGGAGCGCGACGAGCGCGGCGCCTTCCGCACGCCGGCAGCGCCGCTGGGCGCAGCGCGGCGCCGGGGCGCTGCGTGACCCGGCGCCCGTGCACGGCGCGCCCGCTCCCCACATGCACTGCTGCAGCCCAGCGCATGCGCTGTGCGCCGTCCTGTCCGTGGTGGACGGGCGGTTGAGCAGGGGCGGCAGGGGCGCAGGCCGCAGCGCGGCGAGCGCGCGGCAGGCGCCGGCGTTTGCGGCGCCGCGCCTGCCGCCGGCGCTGGCGGCCGCGGCCGAGCGCCGGGCGCGCATCCTGCAGCGCGCGCCCGCCGCCGCGGCGCCCGCGCGGCCCTACCCGCGGCCGGCGGGGCTGCAGCGCGCGGCGCGCGCGTCGGAGTCGGGCTTTGCGGCGCACCTGCGTTCGCGCCCCGCGGCGGGCCTGGCAGAGTGCGTGCCGGGGGCGGGGCCCCGCGCGGGCCTGGCCCGCGGCCGCCCCGGCGCCTACGCGAGCCCGTACTCGCTGCAGGCCTTGCAGCGCGGCGGCGTGCCGCCCGGGCGCGTGCGTCGGTAGCCGCCGGGGGCAGTGTCAGGCTGATGCGGCGGTGCCGTGCGGTGAGCGCGGTGCAGACTAGCCTAGCAGAAGACAGGGGCAGAGCTGCCGGAGCTGGACCTGGTGCCGAGTAGGTGCCGTCACAGCGGTTTAATGCGCACGCTGTAACAAGGCGCGTGCTGGCTGCCAAGGCACAGCACAGCACGTGCATGCAGGCGCGTCCAGCCGGCACACTGGTTGGCGTGTCCCCAGCTGGGCTCCGTGGCAGACAGCAGCGCCCTCCAGCCAGCAACCACTAAGTGAGAGGTGCACGAGTCCGCTTGTGCGGGCGATCCTGGCATGCGGTGATGGTTGCAACGCAGCGGAACGCCTAGCGTTACTCTTTGTGACGCCCCTACCCTGCCTGCCGCTCGAGAGCGCAAGGGCCCAGGCCAGATGTGAGTCAGTGCTGCGCGCAGGCCCTCAGCTCACTCTCAAGCAATCCCGCCCGTGGCGCCGCCGTCCCTGCAGGCCGGTGGCTGCACAGGCCATGGCGCACCAGGTGCTGGGCCGGCGCACGCTCGCACTGCTGCGGCGGGTGGCCGGGGGCGGCGGGCGCCTGCCCGCGTGCCTGGCCTGTCTGGATGGGCGGCAGGCTGCGGCGCTGCAGAGCGTGCTGGCTGCTAGCTGCGCGTGGCAGGCCCGGGACTGCGGGCCGCACCACGCCTGGGGCGCACGCGGCTTCCAGGCGTCTGCTGGTGTGACGCGCTCACGCGCCTGCCCTGCATGCAGCAAGGGCATGCCCCGTCTTGAGCACCGAGCCTGAACGCCTAGCATGCGCCGGCCGCGCAGCCAGCCTCGCCCGGGACTACTACGACATCCTGGGCGTGGCCAAGGGCGCCAGCGACTCGGAGATTAAAAAGTCGTACTACCAGCTCGCAAAGCAGTTCCACCCCGACACGAACAAGGTGCGCCGCGCCCCGGGCGGCGCCGCCTCCGCGGCCGGCCGGCTGGCCCCGCCTGTCGCGGCTGCTCACAGGCTCGGCCCTCACAGGCGCGTGGGCGCAGGACAACCCGGACGCGGCGTCAAAGTTCCAGGACGTAAATAAGGCGTACGAGGTGCTGCGCGACCCGCAGAAGCGGCAGCAGTACGACCAGATGGGCGCCGCCGCGTTCGAGCAGGCGGCCTCCATGGGCGGCGGCGACGCGGGCGCGGGCGGCTTTGGCGGCTTTGGCGGCTTCCGCCAGGCGCGCCGGCGGGCTGGCCCCCGCATACCGCCCGCCGCGCCGTGAGCGCCGCCGCGCACGTATGGCGCCCCGCTGACGCGCGCGCGCGGCTGCCCAGGGCTCGGCGGCGGACGCGGAGGAGATCTTCCGCGCGTTCTTCGGCGGCGGTGGCGGCGGCTTCCCGGGCGGCGACTTCCAGTGGGACAGCCGCTCGCGGCGGCGCGGCAGCGACGTGCACGTGGCCATGCGGTGCGCCGCGCCCGCACGCCGCCCGCTCGCGCCCCGCGACCGCGCACGGCGGCCTGCGCTGGCCGCGCCGCCGGCGCGCCCGCCCGCAGCGTCGGCGTAGTCATGGGCAGGCCCTAGCAATACACATGGTCCGGACATGAGCGCGGGCCGCGCGCGCGCAGGGTGCCGTTCATGCAAGCCGCCACTGGGGACAAGACCACGATCCGGGTGCCCATGCCGGGCGGCGAGACGCGCTCGGTGGAGGTCGAAATCCCGGCAGGCGCGCCGCCGGCCCCATGCCCGGCGCGCCGCTCGGCATGCGTGAAACGCGCGCGCCCGCCACCGTGCTCGGGCGTGCCCAGCCACCTGTCTGATCGTCGGCGTGCCCTCACCCGCCGGCATGCCCGGCCAACAGGGAGTCGGACCGCGCGCTGTGGCGCAGATTGGCGCGGGGATCGGGGTGGGCGCGCTGAGGCGCGCGCGGCCGCGCAGGCGTGGACAGCGGCGTGACCATGCGGATGGCGGGCCAGGGCATGCCGGGCCCCAAGGGCGTGGAGGGCGCGTCGCCGGGCGACCTGCTCGTGGACCTGGTCGTGGAGCCATCGCCCGTGTTTGAGCGCGACGGCGCGCACCTGACCACCACCGCGCCCGTCGACTTCACCGACGCCATCCTCGGCGGCTACATCAAGTGCGCGCCCGTGCCCGCGCCCGCCCGCAGAGGCGCTCGGGCGGATCGCGGCCGGCCGGGCGCCCCTTGCAGCAATAGCTGCCGCCGGCGCCTGTGACGTGTGCTCTCTGGCAAACTGGGCGGCGCGCCCTGCTGGCGCCCGCGGCGGGGCGGCGCGCGGGGCGCCGAGCGGGGCGCGCGGGGGGGCGCGGCGCAGGGTGCCGACGCTGGAGGGCGAGAAGGAGGTGCGCGTGCGCGCGGGCACGCAGCCGGGCGACCTGCTGCGGCTGCGCGGCCAGGGCCTGCCCGTGCTGGGCCAGCGCGGGCGCAAGGGCGACCAGTTCATCAAGCTGGACGTGCGCCTGCCGCGCAGCCTCACGCCTGAGCAGCAGCGCCTGCTCGAGCAGCTGCGCGACGAGCTGCGCCGGCAGCGCGCCGCGCGCTCCGCCTGAGGCCGCGCCGGGCGCCCCGCCCGGCTGTTTGGCTGCGTGCGGGCGCGCTGGATAGGCCAGGCGCGCGAGGCGCCGCTGCTGCGCTGTGCTGTCCCTGCCGGGGCGTGTCGGCGCCAGCGCATGTCCGTGGGTTAGCTAGGCTGAACTGTGGTCGCTTGGGCCAGAACTTATCGCGCTGTTACATCTGCTGCTCCCGCCAGCCGCGAGCCGCCGGCTGTTACATCAGCAGGTCCCAGGGCGGGAGCGACACGGGCGGCAAACACCGCCCCAGGCGACCACCCGAGCTAGCGGCTGGACGATGCCTGCCCCGCCGAGCACAGGCCGGACACAAAACTGGTGCACACTCAACTCACGGGCGGCGCGCGGACACAGTGCGCGCAGGGGCGCCCGCATCATGCCCCCGACGGCAACCGGTTCAGCGGGTTTGTGGGCGCCTTCTGCCACAGCTTCCAGATCATCTCCTTGTACTGGCTCTGCTTGAGCCCCGGCTTGTCCTGGCGCAGCTCGGGCAGCGTGGCCTCGGAGAACGCCGCAAACGCCGCCTTGAGCCGCCTGCCCCCCCCGCGCGCCGCGCGCCCGTCAGGGGCGCGGGGTGTGCCCGGCGCGAGCGCGCGGAGCGCGCCGGCGCCCCCGCGGCCTGCAGGGGCCGCATTTGCTGCTCGCCGCGCGCCGCGACGCCCCGGCAACTTTTAGGTGTGCACAGCATATGCAGCACATGTCAGCGGCCGGGAGCGAGGCGCACTTCTCGGGGTTGCGGTCCTCGGGCGCGTCGGCGCCGGTGGACAGCGCGGAGATGGCGGCCTCCACGCTGCGCGCCTCCACGACGCCCTCCTCGCGGTTGGGGTTGGCGCCCGCCACGAGCGCGCCGTAGCTGGCCGCGCTCACCTCGCGCTTCTTGACCAGCTCCTGGTCGGCCGCAGCTGCCGCCGCCGCTGCCGCTGCCGCCTCCTTCTCCTTCAGCAGCTGGTGCGTGGTCACCTGCACGCGCGCCCGCGGCGCCTGGGCGCGCGCCCGCCGGCACCACACAAGCGCCCCCGCCGGCCGGCCGGCCGCGGCCGGCCGGGCCTCTTTAGTTGGCTTGCGGGGACGCATCGCGGCGGCGCCCGCAGCGAGGGCCACATGCCGACAGGCGGCCGCGCCGGCCCCGGGTCTGTGACAGGCAGCGGAGGCGGGTGTCGGACGGCAGGGCGCGGGCGGGCCCGCCGCGCGCGCCTTGGGGCCTGCGAGTTTTGCGGGCGTCTTCTTCTTCGCCGCCGCGGCCAGCCCGGCCTCCTCCGCCTCCAGCAGCTTCTTCGCCTCGGCCTTCTTCGCGGCTAGCTCCGTCCGCTTCTTCTCCTGCGCGGTTCACACCCAGGTGCCTGGCTCTCCGCGCGGCGCGCGACTTGCAGCCGACAGCCAGAGCCGTCGGTCGCCCGGCGCTCCGCCAGGCCGCAGCCGTTCGTGCGGCGCCGCCGAGCAGCAGCCACGGGCGCCGCTCTGCCAGGTTCCACGCCGCACCTCGGCCTCCTTCTTCAGCGCCGCCTTGTTCTTGCTGCCCTCGCCCGCCTCGGCCCACTCGCGGTCCTGCGCGGCCCTGCTCTTCTCCGCGCTGGCCTTGTCCTTGCTCTCGGCCTTGCGGTCGCGCGCGGCCTCCGCCTTCGGGTTGGTGCTAATCTTCTTGGGCATCGTGGGGGCCGGGGCGGGGGCGCGCGCCCATCAAAGTCGCGGCTGCGCTCGGCCGCCGGCTGCGTGCCCGCTGCGGGCTCCCAGGTCTGCGCAACTATCAATCGCTTGCTGTGCAAGTGCAAGAGCAAAGCTGCTCCGATCCTCCTGCAGGCGTCCTCTTGGAGTGCCCAGCAGCCAAAGGCCTAGGGCGGCCACCTGTCTTTTGAAAAAAAGTACTCTGTGAGGCCCGCGTTTCACGTTAGGCATGTGTTGGCATGTGTAGTACGTAGGCCGCACCCAGAGCTAGGATCCGGCTTGCACGAGCTGCAACGGGCACGACGACAGTCAGACTGTTTGCGTGCAGACCGTTGGAAACGCCCCCGGCGGTGCCCGTTGGGCTTCTGAGACCGCGCGTGCCCGGCCTGCGGCCAGCGTCCCGCCTCAGGCCCGTCAGCAGCGGTCAGCCGAGGCGGGTGGGGGCGCTGCAGAGCCGGGGAGGCCAGGTAGACCGTATGGCACGGCCCGGGCCAGGCCTCAGTGGGGCCGCGGAGGCCGCGCTGCTGCGCCGGCACGGCCACACGGTGCTGAGCATCGCGGCGGCGCTGGCGGCGGGCGCGGCGTTGGTGGTTGTCGCGGCCGGCTGGCGCCGCGTGCTCGTCTGCTGGGCCGCGCTGGAGCTGCTCTTTTACCTGTACCAGCGGCGGCGGTGCGGGTCCCGGCAGGGGGGAGCGGGGCGCCTGCGCCAGGGCGCGCGTCTGTCATATGCGGCGGCTGACGCGCGCCGGGCTGCCCGCCCAGGTACGCCGCGCTCAACGCCGAGCCGGTGGAGGGCGCAGCCGTGGGCGCCGAGCGCGGCGACCTCCTGATGCAGCGCCTGCTGGAGCTCAAGGGCGTGATGTCCGTGCAGGACTTTTTCAGCGGGTGCGCCCGCCGTCGGCCCTGATTCACCCAGCTCTGCGAGGCGGGGAGCGCTGCCGTGCACGCGCACCTGGTCGTTACCAGCTCTGCGCCGGCGGCGACCGCCTGCTTGTGACTAAGCGGCCGTGCTGCCGGGGGCCAGGTGGTTCTTGGGCGCGCCCTTCGAGAGCCTGAAGCGCGGCAACATCCTGGAGTTCATCGCCTACGGCTTCCACTGCTGCCGCGTGGAGGAGCTGGCGCCCGAGGTGGGCCCTCTTTTGCACACTGCAGACAAGCACAGGGCCTGTCACTCCGCCCTCAGCGGGCTGCGCGCGGCGTGGGGGGCCTGCTGGCGAGCGGGCCGCGCATATTGTTACGAGCCTGTTGGCGAGCGGGCTGCGCACAGCGCGGGGAGCCTGTTGGCGAGGGGGGCGGCTGGGCGCCGCAGGTGCGCGAGCGCCTGGACGCGTACGTGCAGCGCGTGGAGGCCACATGGGGCGTGGCCTTCGAGGAGGGCCGCACGCCGGGGCTGCGCTTCATGGCGCACCTGTGGGAGGACCTCAACTTTTTGTGGAAGCCGCTGGCGGTGCGGCCGGCGCCCCGGCCGCCGCGCCCTGCCGAGCGCGCGCCCCTGCATGCTGTCGGGGGCGGGGGCGGGGGGAAGGGCGCAAGTGGGCTGCGCGCTGCTGCTTTGGGGGCTCCGGTCGGAGGCTTAGGGCGCGCTGCGAGCGCGGCAGGTGCACCTGGCGGCCGAGGCGATGGGCCTGGCGACGTCCGTGCTGCTGCTGGCGCTGGGCTTCCGCAGGCACCGCATGCAGGCGCGCGCGCCGCACCGGGCGGCGGGGCAGCCTGCTGCGCTGCTGCGCGGGGCGACTGCGTGCGGGAGCGCGCGCCGGGCCCGCGCGCGTGCTGTCACCTGATGCGGTGCAAGGGTGGGGCGCTCCGGAGCCTGCACAGACCTTTGCTCATAGTCGGTGGCGGTCGAGCGGGCAGGCAGGGAGGCGCCGGCGCGCGCTCTACGGGGCGCGACCTTGTCTGGCTCGCCCAGAGCAGCCCGGGGCGCTGCGGCAGCGCGGCTGAGCGCCCTGCGCGCGGCAGGGGTTCGCGTACTGGGTGCGCGCGCCGCGCGCGCGCGCGTCGCCGCGCGGCTGGCGCGCGCCGCGCTCGTCGGCTGACGGCTCGAGCAGCAGCGCCTCCGCGCCGGCCTCGCCGCCCGGCTCGCCGCCCGACTCGCGCCCGCCCTCGCCGCGGCCCGGCGCCGGCGGCGGCGTGCCGCCCACCGAGGCGGCGCTGGGCGCGGCGCGCGCGGCGGCCGGCGCCGCGCCGCTATTCTTCCTGCACGGCGTCGGCCTGGGGCTGGTGCGCGGCGGGCGCCTTTGGCGCGCACCAGAGGGTCGCAGGGTGTACTGAGCTGGGTGGGCTGTTCTTGGATTTTCGCAAAGCGCGCCTCGCTGTGCCCTGTTGCTGCCCGCTGCGGCGGCGCGCCCCCGACGCGTGCCGCGCGCGCGCAGACGCCGTACATGCACTTCATCGCGGAGCTGCTGCGCGCGCTGCCGGGCCGGCCGGTGGTGCTGCTGGAGGTGCGCGCGGTCAGCGTCAGCCTCACGCGCCGCCCGGTGGCCGCCGACGCGGTGGCGGCCGCGGCCGCGGGCGTGCTGGCGCGGCACGGCTGGGCGCGCGCCGCGTTTGTGGGCCACAGCTACGGCACGTTCGTGTGCAGCCGCCTGGCGCAGACGCGGCCGGCGCTGGTGCAGAGCCTGGTGCTGATCGACCCGGTGGCGATGCTGACCATCTACCCTACCCTGCTGCACCAGTTTGTGTACCGCGCGTTCCACCCGGCCGACGGCCTGATCGACTCGCTGCGCTACGCATTCTCGCGCGACCTGGTCATCCCCGCCGTGCGCGCCCCGCCCGCCCGGGCGCCGCCGGGTCATCATTCATTGAACTGGGCGCGTGCTGGGGCTGCGCCCGCGCGGGCGACCTGCCTGCGCTGCTGCGGGCCGGGTGTCCCGTGAACAGGGCGCGTCCTGGGCCTGCGCCCGCGCGAGCGAGCTGCGCTGCGGAGGGAGGGCGCTGAGGCGCGGGCCGCGGGCGCGCAGGTGTTTGGGCGCAAGTTTGTGTGGCACCAGATGTGCCTCTGGCCGCACGAGCTGCCGGACGCCTGCCTGGTGGTGCTGTCGGCCGGCGACGACCTCGTCCCGACGCCGCTGATCATCGCGCAGCTCAAGCAGCACGGCTCTCCCGCGCAGGCGCGGCCCGGCGGCCCGCCCTGCCTGCCGGCCCCCGCCTGGCTCGCAGGTCGCCCCCACGCGTTTGGGGCGTGGTTTGCTGCGGCCCCGGCGGCGCGGCTGACGGGCGGGCGCGCGGCGGCAGGTGCTGTGCCACCCCAGCGCCGCGCACGGCGGCTTCCTGCTGCACGGCAAGTTCCGGCGGCAGGTGCTGCACGCCATGGCGCGCACGCTGGACGCGGGCGCCGCGCTGGACGCCCAGCGCGCGTGAGCCGGCCGGGAGGGCCGGCGGCGCTTTAGGGTATGTCGCGGGTGCTGAGTTACTTCCGGCCGTGCCCACGAGGCGGGCGCACGCCCGCAGCTGCCACGGCGGGTGACCCCCCGGGCGTTTCATGCGGCGCGGCCTCTTGGCGGATTTTGCCGCGCGCAGGCAGGTTCTGCCGCATTTACAAACCTGGTCAGACGTTTGGTCTGCGCGGCGCGTTCCGTGCCTGTCCGGCGTGCGCCGGCGGCCACACCGCCGCCGCCCGCACGCCGGCCCGGCAGCAGCGGGCTGCGCGCCCCGCGCAGGCCGCTCCAGCCATTCCTTTTGGAGCGCCAGCGCGCATTAGCCAGTGTGCAGATGCCCTGCATGCTGCGCGGATTTTGGTGTCCGGTCTGTGTCTCCAGTTAGGCTAGGACCCCGAGCGCCGGCAGGCTGTGCATACAGGCGCCGCGGCGCGTTTGGCCGCGGCGCACCGCGGCCGGGCGTGAGGAATGGCTTCGTTGGTTGAGTGTCAGCGTTATTTCAGCGTTGAATTTCATCAGTGTCACGCGCTCGTGATCCGTGCGCGTGAGGTTGCAACCGCAGCAGCTCGTGTGTTTGCGGCTGCTAGTTAGGAAGTGTAGACACGCAAGGCGCAACCAAAGGCCCGGCTGTGTAATCTGGCTCCCAAGACTACCCAGGAAGCAGTGCCCTGCATGCATTCGTTGACGGTGCTGCATGTGATCAGGCAGACCATGTTCAAGACCAATTTTCAACACACCCAGTCACTTGATGCTCGGGTGGTGTTGCCTCTCGGTCTGCAGCGCAGTGAACACGGCGGCGCCCTCGCCCTGCTCCCCGCCCGCGGCGGCGGGTGCTGCGGCGGGGGTCGCCGGCTGGCCCCAGCGCAGGTACCGCGTCCAGTCCTCTTCCTGGTTTTGGATCCTGCACGTGCCAGCCGCGCGCCGCGAGTCACGCCTCATGGAAAGGGCGCGGCCTGGCAAGCGCCCAGGGCAGATTGAAAGAGTTTGAAACAACCCCGTGCGCCTGGCGGCCGCCGCGGGCGCACCAGCAGAGGAAGGTGGCGTCGACCAGGCACGCCAGGTTGACGGCCAGCAGCTGGTGCCGCACGGGCACCTTCCAGAAGTTGACCGCCTGGAACGCCGGCCAGAAGGCCAGCTCCGCAATGTACGCGGACAGGAAGTCGCTGCGCAGCTTGTCCTTGACGTCCTGCGCGGCCGGCGCGCCCGGGTTCTGCCAGACGTATCCAGCAAGCCCTGGGTTTGCCAGGCGCGCGGTGCGCACGGGCGCGTCACGCGGTCCATGCCTCTTTACTGCAACCCTGCACAGGCACCTATAGGCAAGGCACCGGCCGCCGCACTGACGCGAGCGCCGCCGCTCTCTGCTGCTCCGACTGCGGCGCCTTGCAGACGCCCGCGGCGCCTTGCAGACGCGCGCGGCAGGCTTGCAGCCGGCCTCGGCGTACAAGGTTAATGGCATGCCGCAGCGTGGGGGCGGCGCAGGCGGGCGGCGCCGCGCGGCCGGCGCGCCTGCCAGGAGCCGCCCTCCGCGGCCGTCATGAACGCAAAGAAGCCCGCCACGTGCACCGGCCCGAACACGACCTCGTCGCCGACCACCTTGGTCGCGATGAAGCTGAAGGAGCCGGGCGCAAAGCGCCGCCGCGCCACCCTGTCCAGCACCTCGTACCAGGTGTGGCCGACGGGCCCTGCGCGCGCCGCGCCGTCAGAGGCGGGCCGGGGCGCCAAACAGCCCTGCGAGCGTGCGAGCACACGGCTGCCGCGGCCGGCCGGCCGCTGCGCACCGATGAAGAGGCCGCCGTACGCGCTGGTGAGCAGCGTGCGCTTGACGTTCCACTTTTTGTCGAGGGTTCCGTCAATCTTCTGGCTCAGCACGTCGCCCGCCGCCCTGCGTGCGCAGACGTGGGGCGCCGGAGGTCAGCAGGCGCGGGCGCCCCGGTGCAAAACGAACGGCTCGGCCGGCGCGCACCAGAGGCTGGCGCTGGTGGCAATCTGCGTGCGCATGGGGTATCTGTGCAGCGCGGTCTCATATGCGGACCACACGCCGCGCAGCTGGCGGCCCAGCCAGGCCATCGCTGCGCGCTCCGGCCGCGCCGGCCTTTTGCTGCTTGCTGGGCTGCGGCCGCTGCCGCCCGCCGCGGCAGCAGGAGCGCCGACTCCACAGCAGTGCTGGGCGCGGTCCAAGGCCGACACGGGGCGCTGCTCAGGCGGTCACGCCGTAAACCGGGTCCGCCGCCCTAGCCGTAGCGCTGGCACCAACCAGGCGGTGGGCACTGGCGAGGACTGGCTAAAGTGCAGGCAGGTGCGGACTGTGCACGAGCAGCGAGCGACACCAGACACGGGGGGAGTTGTGTTTTAAGGCATGCCTTAGTAAACCACCAAGTACGATTGCAGGGCCCTCCTGGGAGCCCTACTGATGATTGGTCGTGCATGGTGCATGCATGTGGAAGCGCTGATGCTACTCATTGGGATCAATGCTGCCGAGGCTGAGCGCTGCAGCCCACGCTCCTCGGACTTTGCTTGCATTTGCAGCAGCTGGTACGGCAGGCGGGTCAGGGCAGAGGGCCTGTGCGTCCGCGTGCAGCCAAAGGGGTGACCTGCACTGCCAACGGGTCTGCGTCCGGAGCTACGCGCACGACAATCCACGCAGCATGGCAGGGCGAAGGCAGAGGCGGCCAGCACGCAGCGCGCCGCCCTGAGCGGGCGGCGCGGGCCGCGCGGCCGCGCGCGCTCAGCGGCCGGGCGCGGGAGCGCCTGCGGCCTCGTCCTCGCTGCCGCTGCTGGAGTCGCTGCTGGAGCCGGCGGGCAGCATGCCCAGGGGAACCAGGGCGGCCGCGGTCTGGCACTCGGCGCCCGCCTCACCGGCGGGCGGCAGCGCATCCTCGTCCAGCGGGAACAGCTGGAAGCCGGTGTGGTGCAGGACCGCCGCGCTGACGGCGCCCGCGCCCACCAGCCGCAGCCCGTGCGCCGCCAGCAGGTCGTCGACCTGCGCGCGCGCCGCGCCCGCGCTGGGCGTAGCGCGCCGCTGCCGCGTGACCGGGGCCGTGCCAGATGGGGGCGCCGGGGCAGCTCGGACGAAGCGGGAGCCAGACCGCGCGGCGCGTGCCCAGGGCGCCGGGCGGCACCATGACGGGGCCGCCCTCCGCGGTCGGCGCGTGCAGCTCCGCCACGGGGACCGCCTGCGCTACAGACGCCGCCGCGGGCGGCCCAGCCCCACCCGCGCACTCCCGTTGCCGCACGGCGGGTCCTAGCGCACAGCGCTCCACCACGTCCGCGGGGATGGGCTCCACGCCCTGCCGCGCAGCGGCGGCGCGCCTGTGGGCATCACCCGCCGACGCGCGGCACAGCGCGGGGCCGAACAGGCCCGCCCGCGCGGCGCGCTCCTGCGGGGCGGCGCGCGCACCCGCGGCTGCCGGTCCCACCAGTTGACGAGCAGCGTGGCGCGGCGCCCGCGCGGCGGCGCCGCCAGCACGCCGTGTCCCAGGCGCCCCTCAAACACGGCGAGCAGCCCACGGCACGGCCACACCAGCGCGCTGCGGGCCGCGCGCGCGCCGTCAGCACTACGTGCGCGCTGCAGGCGCGGGCGCGAGGCGGGCGCGACCCGGCCGGCGCAGACCCACCGGCGCAGACCTGCAGGACGGCACCTCCGGCTGCGGCGCTCCGAGGCCGCTGTCCAAGTGCTGCGCCACCACGACGGTCGGCCCTGCAGCCCCGGCCACAGGGCGTGACCGCGGCGGCCTGGGTGCGAGGGGCGCCGCCCCGGGGCGGCGCCGCGCGCGTCGCGCACCCAGCCGCGCGGCGCCGGTGTCCCCGACCAGGTAGAGGATGGTGGACAGGAGCGGGTGCGCCATCTCGCGCCGCTCCCGGAACAGCTGCTCGTCCTTGTCAAAGTGGAACGCCAGGCCCCTGCCGGGCTCGTACACCTGGGCGCGGGCGGCCCCATCGGCGCGCCTGCCCACCGCCTGCGCCGGCGCAGCGCGCGGTGTGCGCGCGCCTGGACCCAGAACTCGGCGCCGGCCAGGCCCGGCGGCAGCAGGCCGCGCATCAGGCCGTGGTACAGCCGGACCACCTCCGCCTCCAGCGCCGTGCGCACGGCGCCCGCCTCCAGCGCCGCGCGGGGGATCCAGAAGTTGTCGGCGCAGCTGGCGAACGCATCGGCGCAGGCGTCGAGCGCGCCCACATCCAGGGCCGTGGCGTACGTGCGCACCAGGCCCATCCGACCAGGCGCCGCAGATGTACACTGAGTCTATCATGCGCTCTCTGGTGCCCAGACACCGGACCCTCCTCTCCACTGCCAAGTCCGAGGAAGCCTCAGGCCCTAAGGGTCTTCTGGGACGCGAGTGTCCAGTCCAGTGTAGGTCACCGCAGGCAAGGCTTGCTCTCCCTCGCGTCTGTGTGCTTACGTGTGCGTGCCGGCGAGCGAACACACCCCTGTTGGGCAGCAGCCGGGAATGCGCATCAGCACGCGCTGCACGCCCACCTCCCCCAGCTGCTCCCGGTGCGCCCCGCTGCTGCCCGGCTAGCGCTTGGTTCGTACAGCAGGGGGGCGGACCCTTGGCGAATCTCGGAGGCTGGGAGGCGGAACACAGGCACGTGCGGGCCGAACGTCTCACGAAAGGGGGCCCGGCCGCTGCTCAGACCGGCACCTGTACTCCCGCGGTCGGGCGCCCTGCGTGCCGCCTCCGCCCTCCGCAGGGCCATGCTCCCGCTCTGTTGGGTACTTGATGCCCCCACAATCCTCCTACTGTCCCGATGTACTTTTGAATACGGATTCGCGCGCCTCCCGAGCCGGCCCCGGCTGGGCGGCGAGCCGCGCGTTAGCTGACGCGCTGCGCGCCGCGCCGCGCAGGTGTCGCGGCTGCCCGGCGTGCGCATGGCGCGCCTGTCGGGCCTGCTGCGCCCCGCGCCCTGGGCCCTGCCGGCGATGATGGCGCAGCCGCAGCTGCTGCCGCCGGCCGCGGCGGGCCGCGGCGCCGCACGCGTGCAGCGGGCCGGCGTTGCGACCGCCGGCGTGCTGCGCCGCTGCGACAACATCACCTGGCAGGAGGGCGCGGTGTCGCGCGAGGTCAAGGAGCGCCTGCTGAACCAGCGCGGCTGCGTGCTGTGGTTCACCGGCCTGAGCGGCTCGGGCAAGTCGACCGTGGCGTGCACGCTGGAGCACGCGCTGGCCGCGCGCGGCATCCTGACCACGCTGCTGGACGGCGACAACGTGCGCCACGGGCTCAACTGCAACCTGGGCTTCAGCGCGGAGGACCGCGAGGAGAACGTGCGGCGCATCGGCGAGGTCGCCAAGCTCATGGTGGAGGCCGGCCTGGTCACGCTGGCCAGCTTCATCTCGCCCTACCGCGCCGACCGCGACCGCGTGCGCGCGCGCCAGCAGGCCGGCGACTTCATCGAGGTGCACATGAAGGCGCGCCCCGGCCGCCGCCGCGCAAGGAGCCGCGCCCCGCCGCGGGGCCGCCCCGCGCGTCGTGCCGTGCTCGCGGCTCAGCCTCCCTTCCCGCGCAGGTGCCGATCGAGGTGTGCGAGCAGCGCGACTGCAAGGGCCTGTACAAGCTGGCGCGCGCGGGAAAGATCAAGGGCTTCACCGGCGTGGACGACCCGTACGAGGCGCCCGAGCAGCCCGAGATCGTGCTGGAGGCGCGCGCCGCTGATGGCAGCTACAACAGCCCGGAGGACATGGCCGCGCGCATCATGGACTACCTGGAGGTGCCACCCGCCTCCCTGTGCCTCACCCCCGCCTGGCTCCCGCTCGGGCCCCGCTCAGGCCGCCTGCCTGTGCCGTGCGGCGCGCCCGGGTCGGCGTGAGAACACGGGCCTGTGCGGCGTGCGCGCGTGGCACCGCGCTCGGCGCTGAGGCGCGCGCGCGGCGCGGCGGCAGGCCAATGGCTACCTGCGCGCTCCGCTCTCGAACAACGCCGTCAGCGCGCCGCTGCGGCTCGACCGCCTGGAGCGCCTGGTGGCCGTGCCGGCGGAGTAGGCCGCCGCGCGTGCAAATACGGCGGCGGCCGGGCCGGGCGCCTGCAACTGCCCGGCCGGGCTGCGCGCAGCTGCCCCACGTCCCTAGTTGAGGAGAAGTTGCCGTTGGAGTAGGCCGCCACGCATGCAAACATGGCGGCGGTCGGGCCGGGCGCCTGCAACTGCCCGGCCGGGCCGCGCGCGGCTGGCAAAGGTCCCCGGTCGATGAGAAAGTGCCGTTTCAGAGTGTCTGGTCCTTGTTTCTGGTCTGCTGCACCGCGAGCTGCTGCGGGCTCGCGCGTGCGGCGCTGGCGGGCCTGCGCCCCCGCGCCTGTATATCACGCACGCACGCCCCGCCGGGCGTGGTCTGTTCAGTGGGCAACGCACACTGCACATGCATCGAGAGGGCGCGACATGCTGTGTGGCCGCCATGAGAGAAGCTGTAAATGAAGACTTTCACCAAATTCAGGCCCGTCATGCACGCCTACCTACCAGGCATCAGCCCACAAAAAGGGAGAGGGGACCCTAGACCTCGCCAAAGCTCGCGGCAAAAAGTTGCAGCGCCAGATGAGCAGAGGCTGCATCGACTCCCAGGCCGCGAGATTCCCCGCACGTGCGGCAGCAGCTGGGCACGCACTCCCGCGGCCCCCCGGGTCGGCCGGCCGACCGTGCATCAGTTGGCAGCATGGTGGCGAGGCGGGTGAACGGCTGCGGCGCCGTGACGGCCAACGGCGTGCACGGTGCGACCGGCGCCCGGGATACCGGCAGGCTGGCGGGATTGTCCGCCAGGCACTGTACAGAAAGTACAGGATTATTGGGGAAGTACACAACTGGCCAGATCTGGGCACAGCGGGCGGGAGGGGGTACTGGGGGCGCCGGGTGCCCGCCGTGCGGCGCGTCGCCGGCTGGCTGCCTGCGCCACCACGCGTGCGCGCGGCTGGGGCGCCGGCGCGCTGCGCAGCCGGGGCCGCCCGCCGCGCATGCGCGCTGCCAGCGTCGTGGGCCGGGATGTGCGTTCGTGGGGCCTCCGGGCCGCGCCCTGTCGAGCAGGCCCGGCCGCTGGCTGGCGCTTTCGCGCTGGCGCTGTGCTATGACGGCGCTAGCCCTGGATTGCGCTGGGGGGACGGCCCGCGCGCCGCGCCGCGCGGGCCGCCCGCAGCCTGCCCGGTCGCGCACAGACCTGCGGCAGCGGTGCGGAGGGGGAGAGAGGAGGCTGCTCGCGCCGGCGCACCCGCATTCCCCGCGTTGGTGGGTGTTGGCCCGCCGGACAATGCGCGGCGGCGCCATGCCCGCTCCGCGCCGCGCCTCCCGCGTCGCTGAGCGTGCCGCGCGCCCGCGGCGCAGGCTTTGACGTGCTGCGCAGCGCGGACGCGTGTGACATGGGCGCGCCGGCGCACGCCGACCTGAAGCAGCGGGAGGCGCTGAAGGCGCGCGCGCGCGACAGCAAGGCCACCGCCACGCTGCTGGTGGACGCCTCGCAGGCGGGCACAGACGAGTGCGTGGCCGAGCCGCCCGCGGCCGGCCCGCGTGCACCGGCCGCCGCGCCGCTGACGCGCGGCCGCACGCTGTCCGTGAAGCGCGCCTTCAGCGACGCGACCGTGCTTATCACGGGCGCCACGGGCTACCTCGGCAGCCTGGTGCGCGCCGCCGCCGCGCGCCGGGCGGCGCTGCGCGCGCCCTGCCAGCGGCGGCCGGGGCGCTGACGCCCCGGGCGCGCGCGCAGGTGCTGGAGCAGCTGCTGCGCCTGGTGCCGGACGTGAAGCGGATATACGTCATCGTGCGCAGCAAGCGCGGCGTGTCAGGTGCGGCCCCGCCGCAGCTCACATCTGAGAGACCTGTCCCGCGGGCGCCGGCCGGCCAGGCGAGCGGAGCGCGAGCCGCGGCGCCGGCGCGCAGGCGAGGAGCGCATCGACCGGCTGCTGGCGCGCTCGATGTTCCACCTGCACCGCGAGAACGGCGCGTTCCGGGCGGATGCGCGCGCCAAGATCGTGGTCATCGCCGGCGACCTGCTGCAGCCGCGCTGCGGGCTGTCGGCCGCGGACGAGAAGCGCCTGACCGCGGAGGTCGACTTTGTCGTCCACTCCGCCGCCTGCATCGACTTTGACGAACACATCCATGCGCTGCTCGCGCAGAACCTGCAGGCGCGCCCCCGCCGCCCGGAGGCCCTGGTCCTTCCAGTTGCATGCATGCTTGCAATGGGCTGCAAGCTGAAAGCGCGCGCGTTGCCCCGCCCGCCGACGCCGCGCCGCGCGCTCGCGCAGGCGACCAAGCTGGTGACGGAGCTGGCGCGCGCAATGACGCGCCTGCGCGGCTTTGTGCACGTGTCCACCGCGTACACCAACTGCGACATGCCCAAGCGCGCGGTGGTGCACGAGCGCGTGTTCCCGCTGCTGGCCGCGAGCGGCAAGCCCGTGGACATCGACGCGCTCGCCGCCGAGCTGATGGCGCTGCCGCCCGCGGACGCCCAGGCGCAGGCGCGCGCGCCCTACGGGTCCCTGGGCCCGCCGTCTCACAGCGTGTGCGCTAGGTCTGCATGAATGCCGCTCGCTGCGGCCTGCGGCGCGCAGGGCTGGCCGCTACCCTGAGGACAGCGCGCCGATACCTGGCACTGTCTTTGAGTTTCACACTGCTCTGAAAGCTGTCAAGCAGCCACACCTTGTCAAGCTCGCAGAGGGTGGCCTTCAGTTCTTTCGATATAGTCGCGAGCAGACTGCTGCGGGCGGGGCTGACGGGCGGGGCGCGCGCGCGCAGGCGCTGCAGCTGCGGCGGCAGCTGAACATTCCGAACGGCTACTTCCTGACCAAGCGCATGGCCGAGCTGCACATGCTGCGCGAGGCCGCGCACCTGCCGGTCGCCATCGTGCGGCCCTCGCTGGTCGGCTGCGTGGGCGGCCTGCCGCAGCCGGGGTGCGCGCCTGCGAGCCCCCCCCGTCCACAAGCGCCGCACTCCCGGGGGCGTCCTCATTGCACAAGGACTGAAAGGACGGGCACCCTCTGCACAGTTGTTGCAGGGGTGCTGCATGCAGCCGCCCTGTCACTCACTCCGGCCGCGGGGGGCCTGGCTGCTGAGCGGGCGCGGACCGGCCGGCAGGTACTTTGGCAACAGCGCCGGGCCGACGGCGATCGCGCTGGGCTTTGCCACCGGCCTCGCTACGTTCACCTGCCACAAGGCGCGCGCCCGCGCCTGCGGCGCTGCGCCCGCATGCGCTCCGCCTACTCTAAACATATGCCTGCCAGGCATGCGCAGTCGTGACGCCCGGGCGCCGTGCGCAGGAGGACAGCGTGTTTGACATCGTCCCGGGCGACGTCGTGGCGTCGAACATTCTGGCGTCGGCGGCAGCCTTGACGCAGGTGCGGCGCGGCGCTGCCCTGCGCTGCGCACCCTGCGGCCCTGCCTGCTGCATGGTCTCCCGCGACGCGGCTGGCGGCTAAGCGCGCGGCGCGCGCAGAGTGTGGCGGACTCGGGGGCGCCGCTCGTGGTGCACGCGTGCACGTCCATGACCAACCCGACCAGCCTGCGCGACTGGTGGGTGATCGGCTACGAGTACTGGAGCGCCAAGCCGGCGCCCGTGCGGCTGTGTCCCACCGGCTACCCGAACCCCGACCGCAGGCGCGCCCGCGGCCCCCCAGCGTATGCCGCCACGCGCTGCCGCCGGCGCCCGCGCAGGGACTGAGGCGTGCGGCGTCCGCGCGCGCAGGCCGAAGCCGGTGGGGCTGCCGGAGCGGGGCTGGGTGTTCTGGCTGTGGGTGCTGATGGACCACATTAAGTTCTGGATCCTGTCCGCGCTGCTGAGCCTGTTCGGCTACACCGTGTACGCGCAGAAGCTCTGGACCGGCTGGATGGTGCGCGCGCCTCCCGGCCCCGCTGCCCCCGCCCTGCTGCGCCTGGTCGCTGCCGCAGCCGCGCCGCCCTGCCCCTGTGCCGTGGTGGCTGCCGATTCGCGCAGCCAAGCCTGTGGGCGCGGGAAAGGCGCTGACGCGCGGCGCGCGCGCAGAGCTGGCGGTGCTACAACAAGGAGGCGCTGGACTTTGACATCCGGTTCTCGGCGGAGGGCGCCAAGGACCTGGAGGCGCGCCTGGCGCCGGAGGAGCGGCCGGGCCTGCAGCTGGTCTGGCGCGCCGGCGAGAACGACTGGCGGCCCTACATCCACGCGCACTTTGACCAGATCCGCTACTTCTTCCTGCAGCAGCGGCAGTACCGCGCCAAGTGCCTGCCGCTGGGCGAGGCGTGAGGCGGGCGCGCGCGCGCGGCGGGGCGAGGGCTGAGGGCGGGGGGCGCCCGGGGCCGCGCGCGGCGCGCGGCCCGGTCTTTTCTTCCGCTAGTGGTTTTGGGTCCTGCTGGCGGGCCCGCCGCGGCGCCGCGGCGGGCGCTGCACGTCTGCACGCCCCGCCCTCTCGCGCCGGGGCGCCATGCGGCGTCCGCTCCCCATGCTGAGCTGCAACACTGTGCCTGCGCACGCTCTCACCTGCTCCCCCTCCCCGCCCCACCCTGAGATACCCAGCACTGCTAGAAGTACGCCGGCGCGGCGCCCGGCGGCGCGCCAGGGAGGGGGCGCCGCCTCGCTGGGGCCGCGCCGCGCCGGAGGGGCGGCCGGGGCCGCGCATGTGGGCCGGCAGCCCAGCAGGGGCGCTGCCGCCCGGGTCATAGGCCGCTGATTGTTTTGCCGCTCGTCGGGACCTGCCCGGGGACGCGGCAGGCCGGCTTGCCGTGGGTAGCCTAGCCGGCCGGGCATTTTGCGCCCGCACGCCAGTTTTGAGGGGCGCCAGCGCACGCATGGGCGACATAGGGGCCTGCCCGCCCGCCCGCGTCAGAGTGAGGGGCGAGCCGACCCGAGTCAGGGGCGCTGTTTACACCGCTGCTTGTGCATCCCTCGCTGCTGCAGGCCGTTGCGCTGGCACCGACGCCGCGCGCGGCCGCTCTCTCTTAGTATGTTCCCTCTTGCGTGCATGTCCGGGCTCATCTGCTTGGGCGGCAGGCGCCAATCCGCCAGGAACATATACCCGTAGCAGGCAGTGGCCATGCTGAACGCCCTGGAACGCACTGTAAGCGCTGTGTCTCTTCAACATCCTCTTTCGGTGATTACAGTGCACGCTGCCTTTTTTACCCAACAGGTCACGCTGACTCTATCTCAACAGGTTCGTCTCTTGCAGCCGTCAGAGTGCGCGCGGGAGCGAGCCCAGCAGGTCCGCCAGCGCGCTGTGCGTCACGCCCGCGCCGGCATCATGGCTGGGGAAGAGACGGGTGAAGGGCAGGGCGGCGAGCCGCTCCGCATCCAGGCGCGCCTGCGTGCCGGGACCCCATCGGCGCGCGCGCAGGAGGCGGCCGCAGCGGGCGCGCCGCATGCGGGGCCGGCGCGCCTGGGTCATGTTGGCCGTGGCGGGGCCGGGCGCCATGGTCAGCGCGGCCGCGCTCGTGCCCGTCAGGCCCTTGCCGTAGGCGACCACGTCCGCGGCGAGCAGGGTGCCGGACGGCTCGTGCAGCAGCGCGATCTGCGGCGGCGCAGCCCTCACCAGCGCAGAGGCGGCGCCGGCGCGCCGGCGGTGCACGTACAAGCAAAATCGTCGCAGCCCAAAAAGCGCGCGTGGCCGCACCTGGCCCGGCGCGTGGCCCGGCACGTGCACGAACGACAGGACGCCGCGCGGGAGCGCCCAGGCCGGCCGCCGGCCGCCCGCCGTCGCCTCGCTCACGTCGCCCGACCCGCCTGCGCCCGGCGCGCCAGGCGTGAGTGCGGGCGCGGCGGGCGCGTGGGGGGGCTGCGCGCGCGCGGCGGCGCGGACCTGAGAGCAGGAAGGTGCGGCCGGCGTCGGCCTCCGGCGACGACATTCGCTGCTCGGCCAGCCGCTGGAAGACGGTGTAGGCCGCGCTCTCACTGGGCACGGCCGAGTAGCGCGCGCGCCGCGGCGCGCGGCCCACCATGAAGGGCGCCTCGGCCTCGTGCATCACGACGGCCAGGTCCGGGAAGGCCGCCTGCAGCTCGCCGAGCGCGCCGACGTGGTCCGGGTGCCCGTGCGTCACTGCCGGCGGGCCCCGTGAGCGGCGGCGCGTGACTGAGCAGCCGGGAGGGGGCCGGGCGGACCGCACCCACGAGCAGACGCAGCGGCGCCGCCTCGGCCGATAGCCGCTGCAGCAGGCCGCGCACGGCCGGCACGTCCGGCACGCCCGCGTCGACCAGCACCAGGCCGGCGGCGCCCGCCGCGTCCGTGACGTTTACAAGGAACGTGGCGACGGGCGCGGCGACGACCGGCAGCGGCCTCCACCAGAAGTCGAGGCGCCGCACGCCGGGCGCGACCGCCTCAAAGGCCGGGAACTCGCCGGCGGGCTGCGGCGCGAGCAGCAGCCTGGCCGCCAGCGCCAGCACGGCGGCCGCGGCCCCGCAGAGCAGCAGGCCGCGCGGCATTGCCATTGCCCGCCCGGGGTGGCGCGTCGGCTGGGCGGGCGGCCGGAGCCTTGCCTGCTCGTGCTGCCGCACAGGTCGCAGAGCCAGCGCCAGTGCCTGCGCCGTGTGGGACCGAACTCGGCGGGAAAGAGCTCCCGACCCTCGGCCTCCCGCCCCGCCCTACGACGAACGCCGACTAGCTGCGAGCAGCCCGCGGCCCGGGCGGAGAGCCGGCGCCTGTGGACCGTCCCACAGCCAGGCGAGGCGCACGCGGGGACGCCCAGAGCGCACGCGCTTCGGCGCGCAAAGTCGTGCCGCAAGCGGCAGCCGCTGGTCGGCCCCGCTCGGCGCCCGCCTGCGCGCCGAGCTCTGCGTGTGCGCGTGCCGCCGCCCACGGGCAGACGTCCACCCCCATCGGCGCGCTCACCGCGCGTCTGCGGAACCCTGTCGAGCGGCCCGCGGCTCGCACGCAGGCGCGCCGCGGGCGGCCCCGCTCGCGCTCGCGCGGCCGAGCGCCGCGGCCCGTCGCTGCCCGGCCGCCGATCCGGCGACGGCCGCCCGACGCGCGCCGCCGCACCGCGCGCAGGCGCTGCGGGAGCGCCCCGGCGGCGGCGCTCGGGACCGGCGCCGCGGCTCAGCAGACGGGGCGCGCCGTCGCTCGGCCGAGGCGCGCCGCCGCGCTGCGCCGCCTGCTCTGTCGGCCCGCGTGGCGCCACGCGCCTGCCTGGATCGGGACGCGCCCTGCGCAAGGACGGGCCGCAGGGCGCGCCCGTCGCGGCCGTGCCGGGGGCCTCACGCGCGCCTGGCGCCCAGGCGCACGGGCGCGCAGCTGCCGCGCCGGCGTTATGGTCCGGATCAAGCGCTGGAACCCGGACGCGGCCGCCGCCGACTCGCCGGGCGAGTCGAGGGACGCGGGCGCGCCTGACGCCGGCGCCGGTGCGCCCCCGCTGGCAGGCGCCCGCCGAGTCGCCCGGGCACCGCCCCAGCTCCTCTGATGAGCAGCGGCGGCCTGCGCAGGCGCGCCGGAGGACGCCGGCGCTCGGGGCGCGGGCCCCCCGGCTGCACCAGCGGTGGCGCCAGCCGGGGCTGGCCTCCTGCCGCCCCAGGCGCGCAGCGATGCTACAATGCAGGTCGCCCCCGCGCCGCGAGCGGGCCAGCCGCCGCCGGCCGCGCCCGCCCGCCAGCCGTGGGCGCCCGCAGGCATGCTGCAGGCCGCGGCGGCCGCGTTGCGACCTGGCCAGCCGGCGCGCCCGGTGGGCCCGGCCGCGCCCGCACCGGCCGCCGTCCCAGGCCCCGCGGCCCAGGCGGCGGGCGCGCCCGGCGCGGCCACGCTGCTGTCCAGCCTGCTGGCCTCGCGGCGGCTGACCTCGGCCGCGCCGGCCGCCGCGGCGAGGCCGGCCGACCGCGGCGAGGCCAGCGCGCGGACGCCGCCGCGCGCGCCCTCGCCCGCGCCGGCGGCGCAGCCGAGCCTGAGCGGGGCGGCGGCGGCGGCGGCGGCGGCGCGCGCGGGCCGCGCGCACCGCACCGCGCGCGCCGCGCTGAACGAGGGCGCGCTCAAGGCCGTGTTCTCGGGCATCCGCGCGCGCTTGCCCGAGCCCAAGCTGGCGCCCTTCCGGGTGCGCGGGCGCCGGGAAAGTGTGAACTTTGGCCCCAGTTGCGGCTTGGGGCGTGGCCTGACGCGGCGGCACCCCCTGCTGCGCGTGTAGAACCAGGTGAGCAAGGGGATCGTGCCGGACTATGCGGCCTGGGTGCGCCCGGAAGAGGAGATGTGGCTGGGCCGCATCGCCAAGAAGCTGGCCCGGCACGAGTACGCCGCGCGCGGCGAGTTCGTCGCCGACTTCCGGCAGCTGCTGCGCAACGCGCGCGCCTACAACGCGCCCGGCCGCGGCACCTGGGGCATGCCGGGTGCGCGCCCGCGCCCGGCCCCGCCTGCCTGCCGCCTGTCCGCCCGGCGGCTTCGGGCGGCGCCACGCCCGCCGCAGCGCCGCCTGCGGCGGCCACGTCCGGGGCTCGGCCGGGCCGCGGGCGTGACGCGGCGGCGCGCGCGCGCAGAGCTGGTGCGCGTGGCGGAGGAGGTGGTGGCGGCGGTGGAGGCCGACGTCGCGGCGGCCGCGGGCGAGCTGGACGACCTGGAGCGCCGCGTCGCGGAGGAGGCCGCGCTGCCGCCCGCGCCGGCCGGTGCGTGGCGGGCCCCGGGGGCGGGGGTGCCATGCTTGTGCCGGCTGGCGGCGTGCGAGGCAGTATTCGCGCTGCGCGCGTGCGCGAGGTGCCTGGCTGGCAGAGCGGCGTGCTTGTGACTGCTGAGCGGTGGGGGCGATGAGGAGCCGGGCTGAGGGGCGGCGCGCGGCGTGGGCAGAGGCGCCGGCTGTGGCGCCCGCCGCGCCTGCGGCCGCGCCCGCGCCTGCGCCCGCAGCGCCGCACCACGGCGCCGCGGTGCCGCTGCCGCCGGGCTTTGAGCACAACATCCGCACCACGGACGCCAAGCCGCACGGCTGGACGGAGTACCGGGTGCGGCGCCCGGCGCCCGGCTAGCGTTCATGCCCGCCCGCCCGTGCGCTGCGGCACATCCCGCCGTGTGCCGACCTGCGCCGCACGACCTTGCCCCTGGGCGTGCTTGAGGCAGTGCGCGCATGCGTCCATTCTGCAGCGCGGCGCCCCGGCCGCGCGCCCGTCACGCGGGCGCCTGCCGCCCTCCGCAGGTGGTCTGCCCTGCGCATGGCGAGAAGCGCATGGACCGCGTGCGCAAAGTGCGCGACTTCTTCCGCGGCCACGCGCGCTGCCGGTGCGCTGCCCGGCCCCGCGCGCGCCCGGCGGCACGCTGTGCACCAGCCGCCGCAGAGCGGGCCTCCTCTGGTGCATGGTCGCTGACGGCTTCCGCAACTTTTCGGGCTGCGCGGCGCTGCCGCCCGCGGCGGGGCAGTGCGCCCAGGGCGTTCGTCGCGCGCGCAGGGCGGAGTGGCGCGAGCTGGGACAGCGCGCGGGCGAGAGCGACGACGCCTACACCGAGCGCCTCAAGCCCGTGTTCACGTTCAGCCGGCGCGCGCCGCCGCCCAACGGCGACCCGCCCGGCGCCGCGCCGGCCGGCGCGGCCGCCAACGGCGACGCGCCGCCGCGGCCGGCGCCCGCGGCGCCGCGCGCGGTGCCGCTCGCGTACCGGCGCCACTGGCGGCCGTGGCACTCCGACGCGGACGTGCCGCTGCGGCGCGGCATGGTCGACCGCATGTGCGCCCCCCGCGCGGCGCAGTCCCAGCGCGGCCGCGCCTGGCCGGGCGGAGGAAGGCGGGCGGGCGCTGAGCGGGCGTGCTGCGGCGCGCGCGCAGCTACCAGGTGGCGCGCCAGGCGCAGCTGGACCAGGGCGCCGGCGAGCGGCTGCCGGACCTGGTCCGGCGGCTGGAGGAGGCGCTGTACCGCCAGGCAGCGTCCAAGGTGCGGCCCGGCGCGCCGGACGCCGCCCTTGCATCCAGAGAGGGGCGAGTGAGGGCCCGGCGTGAGCGGGCGGCGCCGCGGCAGGAGGAGTACGAGGACGCGGGCACGCTGCGCGCGCGGCTGCAGGCGGCCGCGGTGCAGGTGCCGGCGCTGGCCGCGGAGCCGCCTGCGCAGGCGACCCCGCAGGTGCGCGCGCGCCGCGGCCCGGCGCGCCCCGGCGCACCGCCCCGCCCGCCGCAGCCTGACGCGCGCGCGCGTGCAGGCGTCCTCCGGCGCGCCCAGCAGCAGCGGCGGCAGCGCGTCCGGCGGCGGCGCGCCGACCAGCAGCGGCAGCGACTATGCGCGCGGCAGCCCGCCCGGGGCCGCGCCCTCGCACGCCGCTGCGCACGCCAGCCTGCAGGCCGCCTGCGAGCGCCTGCTGGACGCCGACCAGGTGCTGCACGCCGAGGCGGCCGGCCCGCCCGCGGCCGCAACCATTCAGGCGGCCGACCAGGCCGTTGGCCCGGCGGCCGGCCCGGCGGCCACCGGCGAGGACGCCGCCGCGCCGCGCGCGCCCAGCCAGGGCCTGCGCCTCAAGCTCAACGTGGGCGCCAAGGCGCGCGGCAGCGCCGGCGGCGCGCCCGCGCCGCCCGCCGGCGCCGCGCCTGTGGACGCGGGCGGCGGCCGTGCTGCCGGCTCGGCGGCGCCGACGCCGGACGCGCAGCCGGGGCCGTCGCCGCCGCGCGGCCCCGCGCCAATGCTGCCCAACGGCCGCTCGACGGGGCCGCCCGGCGCGCCGGGCCCGCCCGCGGCGCCGGGCCCGCCCGCGGCGCAGAAGCGGGCGGCGGACGAGGCCGCCGGCGGGCAGGACGGCGCGGGCGCGGAGGGCGCGGCCAAGCGCCCGCGGCTGGAGGACGCCAGCGGCGGCCCCGACAAGGGCAGCGGCCAGCTGCAGCTCTCCGCCACGGCCGGCGCAAGCGTGCGCGCCCCGCCCCATGGCGCCCCGGCCCGCACGCAGGCGCTGCGTGCGTGCTCTGCGCGTGTGCAGCGAGCGCGCAGGCTCAAGCAATGTGTCCGCGGTGGCCGCAGGTGAGGTCGCCCGCGGGCCAGGCGGCCAGGCTGCGCTGCGCGCTGGAGGGCGCCAGCCGCGGCCTGCAGGTCGGCCCCGCAGCGCGCGCTCGCAGGCGGTCCATGCTGCTGCATGGCACGCGGTCGCGCATGCGGGACGGACGATCAACCTGTGCCCGCGCGCAGGCTGCCAGCGAGGGTATTGCCGCGGCGGTGCGCGGCGCGCAGCCGCTTCTCGCCGAGGCGGCCGCAGCGCTGGCGGAGCGCGAGGTGCGCCGGCGCCCCGCCTGCTCGCTCCGGCCCGGCCGGGCCCACGCCGCCGGGCACCGCGGCGGCCTGAGGCACTGGCGCGCGCGCAGGCGCATGCGGCGCGCCTGGAGGCTCAGGGCGCCAGGGCGGCGACGCTGGCCGTGGCAGCCGCGACCGCGCACCAGGAGGCCGAGCGCAGCGCCGCGGACCTCAAGGAGGCGCTGGGTGCGCGCCCCCGCAGTGCCGGGACGCAGCCGTTGCGTGTCGGGAGGCGGCGCGTGCCAGGCTGCTCGAGCGCCCCGGCCAGTGTCGCTTGCCTTGGCTCGCTCCCGCGCTGCACAGGGGCGGCGCCTTGACCACTGTCGGCGTGGCTGGCGCGGCGCAGAGGCGGCGCGCGCGCAGCTGGCGGCCGCGGAGGAGCGCGCGCTGCGTGCAGAGCGCCAGGCCAGGCAAGACGGCGTGCGCGCGGGGGCGCTCGCGGCGGCCGCCGGCCGCCTGGCCGCCCGCCTGGCGGAGCAGGAGGTGCGGATGCGCCGCACCCATCTGTGCACTCCTTGGGCCTTTCGCCTTCTGCGCACACGGGGCCGAGCCCGGCGCCCGCTGTGCCGCCGCGCAGGAGGCGGCGCGGCCGGCTGCGGCGGCCGCGGACGAGCAGGCCGGCGAGGCGCAGCGCCTGCGGGCCGCGGCGCGCGAGGCGGACGAGGCCGCCGCGGCCGCGCGGGGGCAGCGCGCCGCCGAGCGCGCGGCCGCGGACGCGGCGGTGCGCGAAGCTGGCGCCGCGGCCGAGGCCGCGCGTGCGCAGGGCGCCGCGGACGGCGTGCGCGCGCAGGCGGCGGCGGCGGAGGCCGCCGCCGCTGCCGAGGCGGCGCTGGCGCGGGCGGCCGCGGAGGGCGACGCCCTGCGCGCGGCCGCCGCAGGCGCAGACGCGCGCGCCGCCGAGCTGCAGGCGCGGCTGGCGCGCGCGTCGGCGGCAGGGTCGGCGGCGCGCTGCGAAGAGCTTGAGGGCTTGGTGCAGCGCCAGACGCTCCGCCTGGCGCAGCTGGAGCGCGAGCTGGCTGCCCGGCCGGCTCCGGCGGACGCGCCGAGCGTCGAGGCGCAGGTGGCGCCCGTGCGGCTGCTCGGGCGCGCCTGGCTCACCATGGGAGGGCGGGCTGAGCGCGGGGGCCGGCGCGCAGGTGGAGCAGCGCCTGGCGGTGCACAAGGCGGCGCTGGAGCGCGAGTTTGCCGCGCAGCAGCAGGCGCTGGAGGAGGTGTTTGTCGCCGAGCGCGACGCGCTCAAGGCGGCCCTGGTGCGCCGCGACGTGCTGATGCATGCGCAACGCGTGCGATGCGCGGGCGGGGCCGCTCAGCGGGCAGGGCGTGTGCGCGCAGGAGGCTGCGCACAGGCGCATCCGCGCCGTGGCGCACACGGTCTGAAGGCGTCCTAGGACGAGCGCTGCAGGCCGGCGGAGCGCGTGCCTGTGGACGCATACCATGACTTGTGGAACTTGCTTGCCTGCACCTGCTGTGTGTGCAGTGGTCTCAAGGGATGAATAGAGATGCATGCATGCAAGAGCAGTAGTTTGCATGCTGCATGCGCGAGGCAATGATGTCTGCATGTCACATGACATGTTTTATTTTAATAATAAAGTCATATGTTGCATGCAGTCCTCTGCGCAGTCCTCCTTTGAAAGGACTTCCCCGCTTCAAGTTGCTCTCCTTTCTCTCCTTTCGACACAGCCCCTGTCAGAGAGTGCACCATTAAAGGTTACCGCTTGCTTGGGTCGACACTAGCGCCAGCATGAGCAGAGAGCCAGGAACCACCGAGCGCGGTGCGAAAGTCTTCAGGGAGTGGCTGGCTGTGCAGGACAGCATCGCACAGCAGCTGTCCTGTTGTGACTCTGCTGCTACACATGCCACTGTACGAGACCAGGCGCGCAGCGCTGCCACCGGCTGCTGTGCATGTGCAAAACTTAGATAGAGACGCTGCTCCAACTCCAGACTGCGACCACACCACACACACTCCGCTTGTGCCTGCAGCCAGGCTGCAACAGCCGGGGGTCAACACATGGAGCGCAGCGCTGCGTTTCCAGGGCTCTTACTTGTCGCCTGCCATGTAGATGTCGAGCCACAGCGGGAGTCCAGAGACCTCTGAGGCCACGGTCTCTGTTGGTCGCTGCGAGCCGCTGCAGCAAGCCCTGACTCGCAAGCGGCGCCAGCACGTGCTGCACCTTGCGCCAGGCGCCAGCCACAGCAAGCGCGTGCACCTCCTCAGCTTGGTAGGCCCCAACCAATGTCCCGCTGTGTTGCCAGGGGCGGCTCACAGGCTTGCTCGACGCTCTTGTCACGGCGTGAGCTGCGCCGCACAGGAGGAGACGGCTCACACCGCCGACACGGCCAGCCCCGCTGCCTGCGCGGACGAGGAGGAGTGCCAGAGCCGTCTGAAGCCGGGTGCAGAGCACGGCATGCCGCCACTCGACCTTACGCCTGTGACAGAGCGCTCTCCTCTGGCAAGCCGCAGCATGTGGCAGAGCAGGCAGGCTACTCGGGCCGGCGGGGATGCATGCCCCCGGTCCTCGCTCGAGCTAGCAGCGGTTTGCATCTCCCAGGCAGCGCCGGTCAGCACGCAGGTCTGGCCGCTGCAGACGCAGCCCCACCTGGCGAGCTTTCTGCTCAGCAGCGACGACGCGCACGCGGCTGAGGTGCAAGCCGCAATGCATGCAGCTCATCAGGTAGTCATGTCCGGTGCATGCTGTTGTGACACACGGCGGCTGCATGCAGGCGCACGACACCTGCTCCTCTCCAGCCGACCCAGAGTGCTTCACGCTGCCTGGCGACCTGGATGTGGAAGAGTGATGCTGGGTGAGCAGTGTGTAGAGCTGCGGCCTCACACGCTGCGACTGCCAGGCTGGAGGGGGAGCATGCGACATGTGCAACATGTACTCTGCCAGACTGTGAACTGTCATGCCGTTTCATCTGCATACTGTCAACGCAGGCTTGCGGTGTGCTGAAAGGCGTCACATGCATTCACGGACATGATGCGCGCCATGCATGCAGGGAGTGTGGTCAGGCATGCCCGAGTAGCAGGGGTTGTCAAACACCCTGCAGCGCATGCCACCTCCCGCCTGCATGCCGCCAAGCTGTAACAGCACGGCCTGCAGCCTGCCCTGCGCGCCAAGCAGACACCGCAGTGCCAGCCCAGCGGGGTCGGGAGTGGGCAAAGCACATCCAGAGGCCTGCTCCGCGGCACTCCCCTCTAGCTGGTTGCACGCGGCCTGTAGGGACACAGCGCATTTGGAGCATGCGCGAGTTGACGCCGTGCTCTGCGCCTCACAACTGCTCACGTCTCCGAGCGCCTGCTCGTCACCCAGCCGGTCAGCCGCAGCCCGCCAGGCGCTGCTGCCGCCGCCCTCCAGACCAACACCGAGCAGGGAGGCGGCGCGCTCCCGCTCTCGCGCGTTGGCAGCGCCCTCATGCGCGGCCTTCCTCTTGTCAGCGAGAGCGCCCTGCGCGGAGGCTCGCAGCAGCCCCGGGGCGAGCGGGCGGCTGACCTCGTCATCGCAGCGCAGCGGCGGCGGCGCTGCAACCTCGGCCAGGGCCGCGCAGCCACGCGCAGCGGCGGCAGTCACCTGCTGCTGCACCCGCCCGGCCAGGGCCTGGACACGCGCGGCCGCCGCGCTCAGGTGTGCAAAGCCAGCCGGGGGGATTGTCACAGCGCGCGCCCGGCGCGGCACGCTTCGCACGCTCCCAAAGGCGCGCAGGGCGGCCGCGCCGCTGCTGACGCGGCCGCGCGCTGGCTGCAAGACCACACGCCTGCTTGCAGCTAGGCGCGCTGGCCCAGGGGCCCGCCGGGCGTGAGGCAAGCCCTGCCCTGCTGCGGAGGCCCGCTGCGGCTGGCCCGGGTCTGTGGCAGCAGGCGCGGCGCCCCAAGAGGCGAGGATGGTGCCGCCGCCCTGCTCCTCCCAGGCGCCCCCTTGGCGCGCAGCGGCCGCTTCCAGGCTCTGCCTCAGCCCGAGCGCAGCGGCATGCAACAAGCGAGCGGCTTGCGCCTGCACGGCGCTGCGCTCCAGGAGCTTGGCGCCCTGCATGCGGCGCGGCCGCTGGCGCTCTGCAGGGTTTCGCCGTGACTCTGTCACGGCACCACGAGGCAGCGCACGGGGCCAGCCGCACTCACAGCAGCACTCCCTGTCTCGCAGCGTGCCGCCGATGCACCGGCCTCCGCAGGCGGCACCGCTTTCAAAGCGGCCGCGCGCGCGGCGGCTAGCGTGGCGCCCGCCTCGCAGGCTTGCGCCTGGCGGGCACACAGCCGCCTCTGGCGCCCTGCGCCGCTGGGGCGTGCAGCCGGTCGCGACGAGCAGGGAACGCGCGCCTGCGCGGCGCCCTGTGCGGCCACGGCGGCGGCCGCAATGTCGCGCGCGCGGTCGAGCTGCCCGCGCAGCGCGCGCACCACCTGCGCCAGCTCGCTGGCGTCCGTGCGCGACGCCTCCAGCTCCTGCGCGCCACGGACGGCCGGCCGCCGCTGGCCGCGAGGCGGGCGGCAGCATAAGTGCGCTGTTCATGCGGCGGCCGACCTGTGTGGCAGCGCTGAGCGCCTGCTGCAGGCGCGCCGGCTGCCCCACGCTGGCCTCGGCCGCCGTGTTGGCTGCGGGGGCGACCTGGGCTCCCTGCGAAGGAGCCCGCATCGCGGCAGTAGGTCCGGCGCCAGGCCAGGCCCGGCCGTTGCTTGCCGCGCTGTCCGGGACAAGGCCGACCGCCAGCCCGGTCTGAAAAGTGGATGCGCGTCTCAGCGGCCGGCCGGCGGGGACGCTGGGCCGTGTCTATGTGGGGCGCTTTCTGCCAGCTGCGTTAGGCAGGTAACAGGCCGCAGGCGCAGGAACGAGAAGTGCCTACGGCCGCGCGGACACGTCACAAGCCACTCCTCTGCGCTGCACGGCTGCAGCTGCGGCACGGCCTGCGCTCCAGGCACCCGGGTGCTGGGCCAGCGCACAGTGGCAGTGCTGACGAGCGTCGTAGCGCCTCCCAGTGCAGCGAAGTGGTGCCCTTGTCCTCAGGGGAAAAATCTGCAGGCGGTGAGCGCCGTCGTGGGACCTGGAACAGGCAACGAGCGGCCTCTGGTGGCGCCGGAGCGTGTGTGCACTACAGCTACGGTAGCTGCCCCACCAGAGTTCGCACGGAGGCAGCCCTACCCTGGGAGTGGCCTCAAGCACCAGCTTTCCATTATGCAAGTAGCTACTCCAGCCTGCCTAGCACGGGCCACTCCCCATCTTCATAGGAGCTAGCTGTCGCTGTGGGCGTCCCTGCAGGCAGCCGGCACGGGAGCACAGATACCTTTTCTCCTTTTTGTGTTTCGTGAGCAGACGTGGCCATGCAGACCCGCCTGCTGGGCTCGACCTGGGCGCCCGGGCCTGCGGGCCCCAGCCGGGCCTCGCTCGCTGAGCCGGGCAGCTGCACGCCGCGGTCCACCTTTCGGGCCAGGAGGGAAGGCGGGACGGTGCCGTGTGCCTTGGCAGCGCCGGCCTCGGTGGCGGATGTGCCGCGGGCAGCACAGGCCGGCCAGGCCTATGCCTTCCGCCTGGAGCAGCCCGCGGCGCCGCCGCAGAGGCGCGTGGCGTCGCTGGCCGCGCTGCCCATCAGCCTCCCGGTGGGCACCAGCGGCAGCGGCACCGCTGGCGCGCTGAAGCCGCTGCCGCGCGACGTGGAGAACGTGGCGGACGACCCCAGCCTGCACAACCCGCTGGCGCGGATGCAGCGGCTGGGCACAGGGTGGATGGGGGTGCGCCACACGCGCCGCGCGCGGCCGAACGCGCGTTGGCGCCTCTTTGCGCCTGGCGCGCCGGGCGCGCTTGGCCTGTGGGCTGACGCCCGCGCGCTCGCACGCAGGCGATCTTCGAGTACGAGGGCGTCGTGCTGGCGGACACGAGCGACCTGCACTGCAAGGCCTGGCTGCAGCTGGCGGCGGAGGAGGGCAAGGCGCGGCCGCTGCAGTGGGCGCTGCGGCGCGCCGAGGGCATGAAGGACGAGCAGGCGCGCGGCGCGCGCGCCCCGCCTGCGCGACTGGCGCCGCCCTGCCTGCGCGCGCATGTGCAGTCTGTTGAGGCGGTGGCGCGCGGCCGCGGCAGCGCTTGCTGCTGCGTCGCGCTAATGGCGTGCGCGCGCGTGTGGCGCGCAGGTTGTGCAGGAGGTGTTCTGCTGGTCGCGCAACCCGAGCGAGGTGCGGCACCTGGCCGCGCGCAAGGAGGAGCTGTACCGTGCCCTGCTGGGCGAACACGGCCCGCCCGTCGCGCCTGGCGTCAAGCTGCTGCTGGAGACTCTGACCAAGCATGAGGCGCGGCCCCGCCACTAGCCCGCTCTGCACCGCCCGCCTGCTGGCGCTGGGACCGCTGGGCAGGGCGAGCTGCGGCGGCCATGCCCTGTGAGGAGCTTGAGGCGGTCGGTTGCCGGGCGCGCTGATGCAGCGGCGCGGCGCAGGTGCCGGCGGCGCTGGCGACGTCCGCACCCGAGGCGCGCGTGCGCGCGGCGCTGCAGGGCGGCGGCCTGGACGCGCTGTTCTCGGCCGTGGTGACGGGCGACGACGTGTCGCGCGGCCGGCCCGACCCTGAGCCCTACCTGCTGGCCGCGCAGCAGCTCGGGCGCCCGCCCGTGCGCTGCGTCCTCATCGGCAACTCCAACCAGGCGCGCACCCGCCCTGCATGCACTGCCAAGGTTGTGCGTGCCGTGACCGCCCGCGCGGCGCTCGGCAAGGCTGACCTGTGCACGTCGGCGAGGGCCGAGCATGCCGGCCGCGCGCTGCAGAGTGTGGAGGCGGCGCGCGAGAGCGGCATGGCGGCCGTGGTCGTGGCGGGGCAGCAGCCGCTGTACGAGCTGGGCGCAGCCGACCTGGTCGTGCGGCAGCTGGACGAGCTGTCGCTGGTTAACCTCAAGCAGCTCTTCCGCAATGAGGCGCACGTGGAGGGCGGCGGGGTGCGCAGCCTGGACCTTGCGTGGACGTGTGCCCCACAGGCAGCTCCAGCGCGGGGCTGGCTGCACTGTCTTCTGCACTGCCTTCCGTCTGCACACACGCTGGGTCAAGGGCTGTGGGCAGGCGGGCCGTGGTCGTGGTGACATGGCGGCCCGCCGCGCACAGGTGGAGCCGGAGATGCAGCTGGAGACGGAGGAGGAGGCCGTGTTCAAGCCCATGGCCCTGGACGACCTGTGGTAGCCACAGTGACGCAGACTCGGCGGTGTCGCGGCGCCAAGGGCGCCTGTTAGGCCCCGCCGATGTATCATGTGTAGCATATGTGTATGGCGCATCGCCGGGGGCGCCGCCTGGCTGTTTCACGAATGCACCGCCCACGTTGCGTAACTGAACCTCAGCCCTAAAACCGCGTGTGAACCATGTGTGTGTTGGTGCGTGTGTCCATTAAGATGTCCTAGCTAGCCTCTGCTCTGCACCTGCGGTCTCTGTTGGGGAGCGGGGCTGCCGTCTGGAGCGTGTGTAGCTGTCTCCTAGCAAGCCTTGGCAACACTTGCGTCGCTCGTTTGAGCTGCTCTGGCTGCACGAGTCATCTGTGTTAGAGAGCAGAGGCGGGTCGCGTGTGCCAACAGTTGATGTGCCATGGTTGTAAAAGACACCTTAACTCTAAACAAGTGCAGCGTAAGCAAGCAAGTGTGCAGCCACGCATGTAGCATGCCCCTCAGCGCCTCTGCAGGCTGAAGAGCGGCCTATCCTCTGATCCGTTCGTGCCCAGACCGCTGAGGCTCCCAATGCTCGGCCCTGTGCCCGCCTCCTTGCTGCTGGAGGGCGATGCCACTGCCGGCGCCGCGCCGCGCCCTGCGCTCAGAGCCCCGCTGGCCTCTGGCGCTGAGCGGCTTCGCGGGGCGGACTGGTGGCCGCCAGGCTCCTCGCCGCTCCTGCAGTTCACCCCGCGTGTTCAGCAGATGAGCAGCTGTTAATGCTGAGGTGCTGCAGCAAGGCCTCGCAAACAAGGCTGGTTCGGAAGAGCAGCATGCGGACAGCAAACTGCCTGGCCCTGCTACAGACGCTGGGCTGGCAGCCGAGCGGGAGGCGGGCGCCGCGCCTGGGTGCATGCGAGCTGCCCGGCGCGCCAACGGAGCGGTAGATGGCGAGCGCCTGCGCGATCATGCCCGCCGGGTCGCCGACCGCGGCCGGCAGCAGCACGGTGGTGCCCGCCTTGGCCACCTGGCCGAACGCGCCCACGTACTGCTCCGCCACGCGCAGCGCCGCGGCGTCCGCGCCGCCGCGGTCCGCCATCGCCGACGCGACCACCGCCAGGCCCTTGGCCGTCGCGTCCGCGCGCCGCGTGATCGCCTCCGCCTCGCCTGCGCCCGCGCGGCGCGCGCGTCGCGCGGCGCGCGCATCGCACGGCCTGCCAGCGCAGCGGGGCGGGCAGAGCTGCGGGCCGCCACGGTGCGGGGCGCGCCTGTAGCGCGGTTGATGGCGTCCTCGCGCGCGCCCTCCGACGCCAGCACCACCTCCACCTTGCGCCCCTCCGCCACATTGATCTTGCTCTGCCGCTGGCCCTCCGACTCCAAGATCTGCGGCGCGCCCGGCGCGCTCAGGGACGCCGCTTGGCGACCATGCGGAGCAGAGGGGCGGGCGCGCCGGGGCGGGCCTGGGCGCGCTTGCGGCGCTCGGCCTCTGCCTGCAGCTCCATGGCCGCGCGCACGCCCGCCGGGGCTACGTCAGGGCACTGCATGTCAGTGGTGGCGTAGCCGTTGGAGTACTCAACCTGGCACATGCAGGGCAAATGGCGGGCGCATGCCTGTGATGTCGCGGATCTCATACCGCATGCACTGCAGACCCCATGCGTTGGCGGCTTCCCTGCGCGCCGGCGCACGCGTTACGCGCCTGCGCCGCAGCAGCCGCCCCCGCCCCGGCGCAGGCCGGTGGCGCGCACTGGATGGACTTTACGATGCTGTGGTTGAGCGCGTCGCGCTCCTCAAACGTCTTGTCCAAAGTGATCTTGCCTGGCCCCGCGCCCGCGCCCGGTCAGCGGCGCGCAAAGAGGGCTCGCGCGGGGCCTGTGCTGCGAGAGAGCGCACCCAGCTCGCTGCGCATGGTCGTCTGCGCGAGCTGCACCACCGCGTACCTGCCCGCCACGGGGAGTCAGCACACCAGCTGAGCGGGCTTGCGAGGCGCCCGGGGGCGCTCGCCCACCCAGAGGGCAGCGCACATGGCGTTCTCCACGCCGTAGGACGCGAGCTTGGGGTCGACGACCTTGACGTACAGCACGCCGTCGATCATCAGGCTCACGTTGTCCTTGGTGATGGCGCCTGCGCGGCACGGGCCGGCTCAGGGGCGCCCGCGCGGCCACCCGCCGGCGCGCGATCGTCCGCGGCGCGCGATCGTCCGCAGCGCGCACCCTGGTTGGCGACCGGTATCGCCAGCTCCTTGAGCGTGTGCACGTAGGCTATCCGGTCGATCTGCGCCGCGTGCCCCGCCCGTCTGAGTCGGCTTGTGCCGTTGGTGCAGGCCAGCGCCTGCCAGCACGCACGGGCGGGTGCAGCGCACCAGCGGGATGAGGAAGTGCAGGCCGGGCGTGAGCGTCTTGAGGTACCGCCCGAAGCGCTCGACCTGGCCGCCGCAGCGCAGCACCGTTGCTGGCCTGCAACAGCGCGGACGCGGCGGCGGCACGCCCGACAAGACAGCGGCGGCGCCGGGCGCGGGCCGCGCGCGCCCACCACAAAGGCGGTCTTCTCCGGCACGATGCGGATGCCGTAGTTGATCGGCGGCGTGCGCGGCCGCAGCAGCGACGGGTCCAGCGGCGGCAGGTTGGTCGCATAGTTGCGCTCCGCCGCGCGCAGCGCCGACACCGAGATGCCCGCGGCCTGCAGGCGGCGCGCGCCGAGCACGGCCAGCAGCCCGGCGGGCTGCTCCGCCGCGAGCGCGGCGCTGCGCTGCAGCGCCAGAGCGCCCGCGCCCTGCAGCCGCGCGAAGCACCGCCCCAGCCGCATGCTGCCCATCTTGTCTGGACCCGGTGCGAGCCGCCTTGGATGTGGACTCGGCCAGAGAAACAAGAAGTAGTGCCACCTCACCTTGTCTTGACTCGGCAAGGTGCTTTGCAGGGCTACCAACCCTGCAAGCTTTCGAGTTGAGCGAGCGAAGCCTGGTGACCCTGTTGTGCAAGCACCAATCAGTCCACTCTTGATGGTCGCAGCAGCCCAGCAGCGGCGCAGAAGGGGGTCGGGCGTGGGTGCGCGGTGTGCTTGATTGATGAGCTGAAGCGGGCCGGTCGCGCCAGCCTGCGTGGGGCGTGACGCTGCGGGGCCATGACAATGCGGGCGACCCTGGGGGCGCGGTGGGCCTTGGTCGCGGTGGCGATCGGGGCGTGCCTGCCGCTGGGCGCATCGGCAGCAAAGCACAGCTACACGGCCGGCGACAAAGTGAAGCTGTGGGCAAACGTGGTCGGGCCCTTCAGCAACCCCAGGTGCGGCACCGCGTGCGCTCGGCCCTGCGAGGAGCCTGCGCTGCACCCAGCTCGGTCGGCGGGCGCTGGATTTCTGCACATAAAAATGGACTTGCTTGCCCTGGAGAGGTTGCGGCGGGCGCGGGGCCCTTGCGCGGCCATCTCTGCGGCGCGCTTCACGCTGAGCGCTGGGCGTCAACCCCGCGTCTGGCCCTGGCGCGGCAGCGTGACGTACCAGTACTATGAGCGCCTGCCCTTCTGCCAGCCGGCCGACGGCCTGGTGCACAAGCCCGCCACGCTGGGCGAGCTGGTGGACGGCAATCGGCTCGTGCTCACGCCGTACGACATCGTGTTCAGGGAGGACCGCGAGCGCGTCACGCTGTGCACCAAGCAGCTGACGCGCCGCGAGGTGCAGCAGTTCCAGGCGGTGCGCGCCTGGCGCCGCTGGCGTTGGGCGCGCCGCTGTCAGCGCACCCGCACAACCCCACCCACGGCGGCGCGCCGCGGCCGCGCAGGCGGTCTGGGACGACTTCTACTTCCAGATGGTGCTCGACGACAGCCTGCCGATGTGGGGCTTTGTGGGCAAGCTGGAGAAGATTGCGCCGGCGGGCCCGGCCGAGGCCGCAAAGCACAGGTGCGGCGGCGGCGGGCCGCGCCGGCGCCGCGCACCAGGCCGGGCCGGGCTGACCAGCCCCGGCGCGCGCGGCGGGCAGGCTGTCGCTCTTCACGCACATGCACTTTGACATCGCGTACAACCAGGACCGCGTGATCGAGGTCAACGTGTCCACGGACGCGGCGCGCACGGTGCGCCGGCGCCCGGCCCTCCCCCGGCGCCCGTCTCGGATGCGCGTGGGCGCGAGGGCGCGCGCGCGCGCAGGCGGACGTCTCGGCGGACGCCGTGCCGAGCGCGGCCGACGCGACCGTGCGCGTGGAGTTTACGTACTCGGTGGTCTGGACGCCGACCGACACGCCGTACGCGCGGCGCATGGAGAAGTACCGGCGCGTGCAGTTCCTGCCGCAGCACCTCGAGGCGCGCGCCCCGGCGCGGGTCGGCCAAACCCTGCACCCGCGGCGGCGGCGGCGCGCGCCCTGACGCGCGGCCGCCGCGTGCCGCAGATCCACTGGTTCTCCATCATCAACAGCTGCGTGACGGTGCTGCTGCTGACCGGCTTCCTGGCCACCATCCTGCTGCGCGTGCTCCGCAACGACTTCCTGCGCTTCAGCCGCGACGACGAGGGTGCGGTTTTGGCCGCTTGGGCGCATGGCGCGCTCGGTGCGTTGACCCTGGCGCGCTGACGGCGCGCGCGCCGCGGGCGCAGCGCTGGAGGACGCGGAGGAGAGCGGCTGGAAGTACTGCCACGGCGACGTGTTCCGCTTCCCGCCCGGCCGCAACCTGTTCTGCGCGCTGGTCGGCACCGGCACGCAGCTGTTCTGGCTCAGCATCTACATCTTCGCGCTGTCCTGCGTGGGCGCGTTCGCGCCGTACTCGCGCGGCAGCATGTACACCGCGCTCATCGTGCTCTACGCGCTCACCGCCGGCATCGCCGGCTACACGGCCGGCAGCTACTACAAGCAGATGGGCGGCACCGCGTGGGTGCGCGGCCGCCGCCGCCGCCGCCCGGCCGGCCCTGCTGTGCACGCGTGCCGGCTCGCTGAGGCGCGCGCGCGCGCGCGCGCAGGTGCGCAACACGCTGCTGACATGCATCGTGTTCTGCGGCCCGTTCTTCGTCGCCTTCTGCGTCAACAACACCATCGCGATCGCATACGGGGTGCGCCCCGCCGCCGGCCGCCCCCGTGCACGCCGGCCCGCGCCTGGTGCTCGTGTCAACCTGTGCGCGCGCGCGCAGTCGACCGCGGCGTTCCCCTTTGGCACGATCGTCATCATCGCGGTCATCTGGTGCGCCTGTTGCCGCGATGAGCGCCTGCCCCTCCCCACCGGTCGGCGGCCCTGACGCGCGCGCCGGCAGGGCGCTGGTGACCATCCCGCTCACCATCCTGGGCTGCATCATCGGCAAGAACACGCGGACCGAGTTCAAGGCGCCCTGCCGCACCACCAAGTGCGCGCGCGCCGCGCCCGCCAGCGCCGCCGACGCCGGCATGGGCACGATGCGCCCGGGGCTGGCCCGAGCGCGGGCGCCCGGCGCAGGTACCCGAGGGAGGTGCCGGACCTGCCGTGGTACCGCAGCGCGCTGCCGCAGATGCTCATCGCGGGTGCGCCCCGCTAGACGCATGGCCGCGCCTGTGACCGGCCGCAGCGGCGCACCGACGCGCGCGCCGCCGCAGGCTTCCTGCCCTTCAGCGCGATCTACATAGAGCTGTACTACCTGTTTGCCTCCGTTTGGGGCCACAAGGCGCGCCCCGCCTGCGCGGCAGCCCGACCCGCCTCTGCGGGCACCCTGAGCGCGCGGCACGCCTGTGGTACCCTCTGACGGCCATGAGCATGCTTCCAGCCTGGTGACGGGGGCGCCGGCGCGCAGATCTACACAATCTACCCCATCCTTTTCATCGTGTTCATCATCCTGCTGGTGCGCCGGCGACCCAGCGCCGCGCCATGCTGCGCTCCGCTGGCGGCTGCTGACGCGCGCGCGCGCGCGCCAGGTCGTCACCGCCTTCATCTGCGTGGCCATGACCTACTTCCAGCTGGCCGCCGAGGACCACCGGTGGTGGTGGCGCTCCTTCCTGTGCGGCGGTTCCACGGGTGCGGGCCGCGCCGCCGCCGCCCTTGCGGGCAACCCGGCTGCGCAACCCCTGCCGCCGACATGCATGCCGTGCCCTGCCGCACGAGGGGCGCTCATGCGGCCGCTGAGTGCGCCCGTGCGCACGCGCCGCAGGCCTCTTCGTTTACGGGTACTCGGTCTACTTCTACCTGGCGCGCAGCGACATGAGCGGGCTCATGCAGTCCTGCTTCTTCTTCGGCTACGTCGCGTGCGTGTGCCTGGGCTTCTTCATCATGCTGGGCACGGTCGGCTGGCGCGCCAGCCTGCTGTTCGTCCGGCACATCTACAAGGCCATCAAGTGCGAGTGAGGAGCGCCCGCGCGCGGGGCTGCTGCGCGCCGGGCGGCGGGCGGGCTGCGCGGCCGGCGCGGCGCCCGCCGCCCTCACGGCCAGCGCAGGCCGCCTGGAGCGCCGCGCATATAGCTGGTGTATGCGGGCATGCGCCGCTCGCTGCAGCGCTACCTCTGTGCACGCGTGTGGCGGGCGGCGGTGCGGGAGGGTATGGCAGGGCGTGCTCGCCTTACAGTATGCGGTGTGAAAGATATTTAACAGCAATGTAAACAAGTGAGGCACAAAAGCGACCCCAGGCATCACATGCTCGCCAGCAGCTGGCAGATCAGGTCCTTCAGCGCGGCCGTCACAGTCGCGTCGGGTGACGCCACCGTCACCTGCGCCGGCCCGGCCGTCAGCGCCGCCGCGGCGCTGCACCAGGGCAGCGGGACGCATACGGCGCGGGGCGGACCTGGAACTGCAGCCGCTGCGTCTTTTCTACCTCCACGCGCACCATGCAGGGCACCTGCGCCCCGCGCGCCGCGCTCAGCAGGGGGCCCCGCGCCCGGCAAGGCGCACACGAGCTGCGTCGCCGCGCGTGCGGGCGGCGCAGGCCCCACCTGCTGCGCCGGCTGCCCCGGCGGCGCGCAGGTGAACGTGGCGACCGCGACGGCGTTGTCAGGGTCCGGGTCCAGGCCGGCCTGCACGCCCAGGCCGAGCGCGGCCAGCAGGCCCTCCACCGGCGCGCGCGGCACGGGCGTCGCGCGCACCACGCGCTCGCCCAGCCGCTGCGGCGGGCCTGCGCGCGGCCGGCCGCGGGTCGCGCCGGGCTCCCTCACTGGAGCCGGCATGGGCGCCGCGCGCGGCCGGGGCCGCACCCGGCAGCGCGCGCCAGCGCTGGAAGAAGGCCTCGCGCGGCACGGGCGCGTCGGGCGGCGTGCAGAACTTGGACACCACCACCGGCAGCGCCAGGCTGCGGCTCAGCGCCTGCCCGCCGCGCGCGTAGCCCAGCTGCAGCCGCGGCGGCGCCGTAAAGGGCGCCACGCACGCCACCATCAGCGGCACCTGCGGCGCGGCGCGCTCAGGCCCGCCGCGCGCCGCTGCAGAAGTGCGCCGCGCGAAGAAGGCGCGCGCGCCTGGATCTGCTTCTTGGGCTCCAGCAGCCGCGGCACCGGCCCGACCTGGAACGCAAACTGCGGCACCGGCGGCAGCGCGCAGACCAGGCGCTCTAGCTCCGCGTCGCCCTTGTTGCCCAGGAACAGCGCGAGCTGCCCCTGGCTGCCCTGGAACTGCATCTTCACGCCCACCTGCGCGGCCGCGGCCCGTCAGGCCCGCGCCGCGGCCCCAGGGCGGCCCCGCGCGGGCCGGCCGGGCGGCGCGCCTGCAGATGCGCGTCCTCGTACAGCACGCCGCTGGGCGCCAGGCACAGCTTGCGGTGCCAGGCGTCGACGTCGCCCAGCGGCCGCGACTCGGCCGGCGGGCCGCCCGTCAGCGCGTGCGCGTCGCCGCTGACGCTGAAGGGGTCCGCCGCGGCCGCTGCGCGGCGCGCCGGCGCAGTCAGCGGCGCCCGCATCCCCGCGCCCGTGTTTACTTGAATAAGTCTAAAAATGGCCTACGCACCGGGCGGCTGGTGCGGCGCGGCCGGTGCGGCCTGCACTGCCGGCGGCGGCGGCGGCGGCGCATCGGCCGGCGACAGGCTGAGCAGGTCGTCAAGCGGGTTGCGCGGCGCGGCCGGCGGCGGCGCGGCGGCCGGCGGCGGCGCTCCCGGCCGATCCATGTGGCCGTTGGCGTGCGGCTGCTGCGCCAGGCCGACAAAGTCGGCGCTGCCGCCCGAGGGCACCAGCCCCGGCGCGGCCGCGCCGGCCGGCGGCGGCCCGGGCCCGGGCGTGCCGGGCACGGCCGCGCCGTCCTCCTCGGCCTGCAGCCAGGCCGGCCGCGCCTGCGCCTCGTCCGCGTCCTCGCCCTGCAAGGCCCCGTGCGCTGTCAGCATCACCACGGCGAACGCGCGCGCGGCGGGGGCGGCCGGGCGGGGCGCGCGCCTCGCGCTCGGCCATGCGCCGCAGCAGCAGCGACTTGCGCTTCTCCCAGGGCGGCATGGCGGCCACGTTGCGCGCGGCCACGTCCGGCCGCTGCCCTAGCGCCAGGTACTCGGCGGCGCGCTGCTGCAGGTCGGCGTCCATGAACCTGCGCGTGCAGCGGGCGGGCGCGCTGGGCGCGGGCGCGCCCGGGGAGCGCGAGATTGACGGGGCCGGCCGGGCGGCCGCGCACCGCGCATAGCGCTCAAAGACGGCCTGCACGCCCTCGCGCAGTGCGGCGTCGCCCGGGTCGGCGACCAGCAGCTTCATGTACGTCGTCAGCAGCAGGCCCTGCGCGCGCCGCCACACAGGGTTTAGTGGAGCGCCGCCCAGGGTTTGGGGGCCACCTGCCGCGGCGGCGCATGCGGACGGCGGGCGCGCCTTGGCCTCCGATGACGCGGCCACGAAGCGCTCCTGCAGCAGCGCAAACTGCACGTGCGCCGGCACGTCCGCCACCAGGCGCCCGTACTCGCCCAGCAGGTAGCCGGCGCAGCAGACGAGTGCCTCGTGCGCTGCGCCGCGCTGCAGCGCATCCAGCGCCTGCGCACGCGCGCCGCGTCAGGCGGCGCGGGCGGCGCGCGGGCGTGGCCGGCGCGGCCGGGCGGGCGGCCGCGCCTTGCGCGTGGAGTACTCGTGCAGCTCCGGGTAGGCCGTGATGAGCTGCACGGTGGAGTGCCAGACGTCCTTGGACGCAAACTCGCCCGCGCGCTCGATGAGCTGCAGCATCACGTCCACGTACCAGCGCAGGTCCGGGTAGAAGCGCTCCGCCAGCACCGCCGCCTTGAGCACCAGCTCCTCGCGCATGCCATAGTCGGCCACCTGCGCGCGGCGGCCGCGCTCGCTGCGCGGGCTGGCTGCGGGGGGCGCGCCGGGGCGCCGCGGGCCACTCTGGGGCCGCGCCTCCAGGTAGCGCAGCAGCTCGGCCACAATGTCGGGCGCGTTGGCGCGGTTGCACATGGCGAAAAGCAGGTCCAGGCCGCGTCGGCGGATGGACACGTCCGCGTCGCGCAGGCTCGCGATCACGCTCTGCTGGTGCCTGCGGCGGCAGCGCGCGCGCGCTAAGCGCTGGGCGCCGGGAGGCCCGAGCGCAGGCGCGGGCGGGCGGGGGCGCGCCGCGCGATTGTGTCGGCAACGGCTGGCACCTCGGCCAGCCGTACCAGGTTCTCCAGGCCCAGGTACTTGATGTTGGGCTCGCGCACGCTGATGAAGCGCGCCAGCAGCGCGACGCCCGCGCTCAGCAGCTCCGCGTCGGCCTCCAGCGCGAGCGCGAGCGCGATTGCCTCGAACACCACCGCGTGCTGCGCGTTGTTCTTGTTCACGTTCTTGTGTGGCTCGCTGCCGGCGATGATGCGGCGCAGCACGGCCGTCAGCGCGCGCAGCACACCGGCGTCCTCCGGCGGCGGGAAGTACTGCAGCACGCGCAGGCACTTGACCTGTCGCGCCGCTCCCGCGTCAGCGCTGACGCAGCCAGCAAGAGCGGGCGGCGGCGGGCGGCCGCGCCGCGCCTGCAGCCAGGGCGAGGGGATGCCGTAGTAGTGGTAGTCAGCGCCGACCGCGGCGCCGCCCTCGGCGCCGCCGCCCTCACGCCGATCGGGCACCAGGCGCTCCAGCAGGCGCACCACGCGCGGCGCCAGGCCCTCGTAGCCCTCGTAGCTGCGCGACACGATGCCCAGCAGCAGCGTGACCAGCGCGAGCAGCACGCCCGGCTGCGTGTCGCGCTCGTCCAGCAGCGCGCCCTGCGTGCGCGGCGCCGCCCGGCGGTGGGCGCCCTGCCTGGCGAGCGCACTGCTCGTCGACGCGGGCGCGGGCGCGCACCAGCTTGGCCGCCCAGACGTCCGGCGGCATCACCTCCGACTCGGGCGGCGCCTTGCGGATCAGGCGCAGCAGGCACAGCGCGGCCTTCTTGCGCACGATCGGCCGCACCGCGCCGCTCGTCTGCGCCGCGGCACGGGGCCCCCGGTGTTGCGCGCGCGGGCTGGCTGCGGCCCGGGCGGCCCGCGGCAGGGCTGGGGCGCACCAGCAGGTTCATGACGTCCAGCATCAGCAGCGCCGCCATCTCCTGCCCGCCCACTGCGCGCCGCAACGCGCCTCAGCGGCGCTTCCAGAGCGCGGGCCGGGCAACGGCGTTTGACGCGCAACGGTGCGCCAGCGCGCCGCGTCGGCGCACCGTTGCCCACAAACCCCAGCGCGAGGCAGTGGAAGGCCTCGTTGCGGGAGATGAGGTCGTTGCGGATGGAGTTGATGATCAGCCGCAGGAACTCGTCCTTCTGCGCGCCAGCGCGGCGCGAGCTCGCCCACAGCGCCCGGCGCGCGCATACGGCGCCGTGAGCGGGGCGGGGTCGGGCGCACCTCGTTCAGCAGGATCGCGCAGGCCATGTAGCCCACCTGCTTCTCCGCGTACCTGCGCGCGCCGGGCGCGCGTCACGCGCAGGCGTGGGTGCCGGGCGCGGCCGGCAGGCCGCGCGGGCGGGGCGCACTTGGTGGCGGGGATCAGGTCGGCCGCCTGCTTGTGCCCGAACTCGACCTCATAGCCCAGCATGTAGATGTAGAGCAGCTTCCACACATACTTCTTCTTGTCGTACTCTGCGCGGCGCGGCCGCGTCAGCCCGCGCGGACCCACGTCGGCGCGCGGGCGCAGGGCGGGCGCGCGCCCGTCACGGTGTTGCCGGACGCAAACTTCTTGCGGATCTTGCCCAGCTCCTTGTCCACGCGGACCTTCTCCTGCTCCTTGTTGGCGCAGTTGCGGATGTCCGCAATAAAGGTCTGCGGGGCGCGCGATCAGACGCGCCGGGTCGGGCGGGCGCGTCGGGCTTGTGCACAACGCGCGCGCACCTGCAGGCCGCGCATGTTCACCAGCTTCGCCATGGCGTCCCCTGTTGCAAGGCGGGGCGCCTCTGCACCCAGCTCCCCTCTCTTTCTGGCCAAGGCCTGCCAGCCTCGCAGGGTTTCCCTGGCCCCTGGCCGCAGATACACTTGCGATTTTGGCCTAGATCTGCAATCAGGCCCGCTGGTGTCGGGACACTCTTCAGCGGCTGCAGGCCGGCCAGCTCCGGCACATTGGGCGCCGTGTGAGAATGTGGGAGCCCGAGCGCGCGCACCTGCAGGCGCCCGCCGCCAGCGCGCTGCCCGCCCTGCACGTGCTGCTGGCCGAGGACGACACGCCCTCGCTGTGCATCATCAGCCGCCTGCTCACCGCGTGCGGCTACCGGGGTGCGCGCACACCTGCCGCCTACCTGCGCCATGCTGAGCTGGAAAGCGGGCGCGCGCCCGCTTTCTGCCCGCCTCCCCCGCGCTGACGCGCGGCGCGCGCAGTGACGCTGGCGCGCAACGGGCGCGAGGCGCTGGACCTGCTGGGCAGCGAGCGCGGCGCGAGCGTCGACCTCATCCTGTCCGACCTGCTAATGCCCGAGGTGCGCGCCCCGCGGCCGCGCCCCGCTCTGCCGACGGCCAGCAAGACGGCGGGCGCCCACGGCCGGCGCGCGCGCGCAGGTGTCGGGCATGGAGCTGGTCGGGCAGGTGGTGCGCACGCGCAAGGGCGTGCCCGTCGTGGGTACGCCCACACTTTTCGTGTACGCAGCACGCACCGGCCGCCGCCGCGGGCGCCGCTGACGGGGCGCCGCCGCGCCGCAGTGATGTCCAGCGAGAGCGGCAAGGACTTCATCGCGCAGGCGCTGCAGGCCGGCGCCGCCGACTACCTCATCAAGCCCGTCAAGCGCAGCGCGGTCACGATGCTGTGGCAGCACGTCTGGCGCAGCGCGGGCTGGGGCGGTCTGCCGCCCAAGGCGCGCCCCGCCGCGCTCGAACAGGCGCGCCCGCGACGGCGGCGCGCAGTCTGACGCCCGGGCGCGCGCCACCCAGGGCCGCGACGGCGACAGCGGCGCGTCCGGCGCGAGCTCGCCGGAGACCTTCTTCGAGCCGCTGAGCGCCGCAGAGCTGGCCGCGCCCGGCCGCGCCAGCCTGGACGGCTGGGAGGCCTGGCCGCCACCGCGGCCGCGCTACGGCGCGGCCGGCGCGGCGGGCGTGCGCGCGCCGGTGCTGCTGCCGTGCATGCGCGTGTCGCTGGAGATCGAGCCGCTCGACCTCACGCCGCGCTCCGTGTTTGACTTTCCGGACGCGGTGCGCGCCGCGCCCGGCCCGCCCGCGCGCTGCCCCGGCGCGTTCCCTGGTGCTGACGTCATCCTTCCGCGCAGGGCAAGGAGGAGGCGGCCTGCCCGCATCACCCGCCGCCCCCGCTCACCGTGCCGCCGCCCTGGCGCGCGGACGCGCCGGCCAAGGTGCGCCGTGCAGGGCTGCATGCCCTGCCATGCTTGCCTGACGGCAGCTGCAGGCACACGGTGTGTGCGCCGGCTGCGGTGTGCAGCCCAAATGCAAGGAATGCGGCCAGGCCAGCATACCAGGCAGCGTCAGAGGCTGCCGCAGAATGTTTACCTGCACTGCCATGCGCTGTGCTGCCGGGGGAGCGGGGTGCGCCCACGGGCGCCTGGGCGGCAGGCGAGCGCGCACTAGTAACACAGGGCCCTGACGCCCGCCGCGGCCGCGCCGCAGGCGGAGGGCAGGGACTCGGCCGTGTGGGCCGCCAATCGCAGGGCCGCCCTCGAAAAGTTCCGCGCCAAGCGCAAGCTGAGAAAGTACGACAAGTGCGTGCGCTACGAGAGCCGCCGGCGGCTGGCTGAGGCGCGCCCGCGCGTGCGCGGCATGTTCTGCAAGGCCGAGGTCGCCGCGGCGCACGCGGCCGAGCTGGCCGCCGGCGCGGTGCGCGCCGGCGGCGCCAAGCGCGGCGAAAAGTGGGCGGCGCCGTGAGGCCGGCGGGCGTGTAGCTAGGCATGCATAGCGCCCCACGCAAACTTGCCCCCCTCCAGAACACCCGCGCCCGCTGCCGACAAGCAGCACGGCCACAGTTTTGCCTGCCGCGTGCGTGTGCCCGGCCTCGGCCGCGCCCCACGTGCCCGCCCCTGTCCCTGCACCTGTCAAGCCTCCGCGGTGCTCAACGTAGCGCCTGTCAGTCTCCGGCCTGTCAGTTTCATGCGGCCATGCGGTCTCTGAACGCCCAGCCGCGGTGGCCCTCCACCTTGTCAAAGCACCCGGCAGCTCTGCGGGGTTTGTACCTTCTTTGTAGTCAGCGCGGGGTCGAGCGTGGCACTGTCGCGCTGTACATGTGCGCCTGAGAACCTTGTTTGCCTTGCACACGCTGTGGAGCGTCCCTAGGACGGCACTTGCCTGCCCTCTCTAAGCAGAGACCTGCAACGTCTCATTTTGGCAGCCTTGTAAGAGGAACAAAGCTGGAGCAGCCAGCCTGGCCACAAAAGTATATATCAAGACAATTGATCAGCCAGATGCTGCTCCAGACCTCCATTGCTACTTTATACCATACAGCATACAGGCAAGTGTGCACTCCCGTCGGCGTTGGCAAACCCACGGCGTCTGTCTCGTGCTCGCTCGGTCCACGAGTGCATGCGGAGCACTTGGCGGAGAAGTGCACAATGCACACGGCCAATGCCGTGCTCGCCGCGCTTGCGCTGCTGTGCGCCAGGGCGCGGTCCTTGAGCACCCTGGTGTCCGCCGCCCTGTGCAAACGCTACCTGGGCGCGCGGGTGAGCGGGCGCGGCGCTGCAGCCACCCGCGTTGAAGATGCAGCAGCGGCGCCCCGGGCTGCCTGCACGCCCGTACCCGCGCCCGCCGGGCCCGCCGCCGCCAGGGTCGGGGCCGGGCCCGGCTTTGATGCGCTGCAGGAGAAGGCGTGGAATGCGGCGTCGGAGGGCGCTGCCCCGTACGCCGGCGTGAGGCCGGTGCGGGCCGCGGGCCTGCTTGTGCTGCGAGCGGCGCGCAACATTACCTGCAGGGCGCTCTGCGTGACGGGTGCGGCTGCCGGGGCGGCAGACGGCCGAGATGGCGAGCGCCGCCGCCGCGCGCCGCACGGAGAGGACCCTGGCGCTGGCCGGCGCGCCGTGGGCGCCCACCGTGCTGCGCGCCGCGCTGCCGGCCGCGCCCGCCGCGACCTGCGCCGCGGAGGACGCGGGGAGGCACGTCAACGTGCTCGCCGTGCGCACCCGGGCCCGTCTGATCTGCAGTGCCCACAGGGCGCGCCACACACGCCACGCGGCAGGGCGAGGCGGTGGGTGTCTCCGCTGCCTGGTCCCGCTGGCCGCGGCGTGCGTGCGGCTCAGGTTCTATACGTCTGCTTCCCAGTGCTTCACACCCACACAGCCACGCCCGCTGCGGGGCAGTGCGGCGGCGCCTCCCCTGCGCTGCAGCGAGATGGCAGCGCACCGCTGCCTGGACAGGGTCGCCAACACGGCGGGCAGCCCCAGGTCCCCAGGCCGCCCCACATGGCTCCAGCACTGGCCTGAGCCCCTGGCTCTGCCGGCGCAGCCGGCGTCGGCGGGGCTGGCTGGCTGGCACCGCAGCACGTCGGGTCGCTTCGGCGCGTCGGCCGCGGTGCACACTGGAGCGGCGCGCCGGCCGGCGGGCGTGCGCATCCAGCAGGACGACGCGCGCACAAACGCGTATGTGTACCAGCGCGCCGAAGTGGCGCGCCCCCTTTCTTGCCGCGAGGCAGCTGCCCTGCGGGGGCAACGGGGTTGCCGCTGTCGATCGCGCAGTGCGGGGGCCGCGACGCAATGGTCGGCTGCCACCTGCTCCCGCAGGCCGCGCCGGCCAACCTGCGCGCGTGCGCGCAGGCGCCCAGCACGCTGTACACGCTGCGGCTGACGGCGGCGGTGAGCGCGGGCGCGGCAACGGCCGGCGTGGCCTTCTTCGGCGCCGACGGCGCCGTCATCACCGCGGCCGCCGCCGACACGACCGGGTCGACCGCGCTGCGCATGGCGTCGCCGCAGGGCGCGATGGCCGCCTCGGTGTTCGTCGGCAAGTTTGACGGCGAGGGCGGCTGCGTCGAGGCGCGCGCCCCGGCGTCTGCACAGCATCCGTGCCATTGGCGCTGCCGCAGCCTCCCGCGCTGGCATGCGCAGCCGCCTCTGCCGGTGACGCCCTGCCGGCGAGCGCGCGGACCCAGCCCGGGCGCGCGCGCGCGCAGGTGGACTCGGCCAGCTTTGGCGCGGACGCGGCCAGCGCGCTGGGCGTCGACGTGAGCGTCTGGGTGCGGCGACTGTCGCACACAGGCGGCCCCGGCATCTGCGTCAACTACTACACCGACGGCCCCTCCGAGCACAACAACGGCGGGCGCGGCTACCTGGAGGCGCTGCAGCAGCTGCGGCCCGGCACCCTGCGCTACCCGGGCGGCGAGAAGTCGGACTCGTGCGCCCGCCCGCGTGCCGCTGCAGGCACCGCCTGGCTGCGCCCGGCCTCGCTGTGCATGCGCAAGCAGTGGGACTGCGCATGCGGCGCCGAGCGTGCGGCGACGCGCCGGCGCGCGGCGCGCAGGTACGCCTGGGCGCCGCCGCCGTGGACAGAGGAAACCAAGCCGCGCCCGACGCTGACGCGCTGCGAGCCGGCGGACTGGCCCTTCAGCGACCCGAACATAATCACCGGCGGCGCCGAGGCCGTGACGTGCGCACCCCGCGCCGGCTGGCCCCCAAATGTGCAAGTCAGCGGGCGCCCCCTGCTGCGCTCGAGGCCTGCACGCGCCGCTGTACATGAAGGGCGTGTGCACTGACATGCTTTCTGCAGCGCCGGGGCCTCCTGCGCGGCGAGCCATCGGAGGGGCCGTGCTCAGGCCCGGTGCGCCCGCGCCCAGGTTTGTGCAGCCGCCGCTCGACTTTGACGCGTTCATGTCGTGCATCGAGGCGACGGGCGCGCTCCCCTACCTGGTGCTCAACTACGACAGCGCCAACCTCGTGCACGGCCCCAACGACTGGTCGTACGACCAGCTGCTCGAGCTGGCCAAGTCCTGGCTGTCCTACATTCAGCGCATGGGCTACCAGGCGCGCCGCCCCGGCTCCGCAGACCCTGGCGAGCGTGTATGCGGGCGCGGCCAGAGCTCGCGCTGACGGCACCGCGGCCGCGCGCAGGTCGCGCACTTTGAGTTCAGCAACGAGTCGTACCAGAACGCGTACAACGGCGGCGCGCTCGCGGCGCAGTACGCCGCCGCGCTGGCCGACTGGACGCCGCAGCTGCGCGAGATCATCCCGGGCCTGAGGTGCCGCGCTCGCATGCGCCGCTCGCACGCGCCGCTGCTGCTGCATGATGCGGCAGTCCTGAGCGGGGCGTGGCGTGCAGGATGGGCGCCAACGGCTCGGCGAGCTGGGACAGCGTGGGCCAGGCTGACAAGGCCGCCGAGCATGTGCATTGGTGGGAGCAGGCGCGCCGCTCGCTCTGTGGCAGCGCGCACCCGGCCGCGGCATGCGTGCTGTCGCCCGTTTGCGCAGCCGCAACGTGTCGCCCGCCCCACTCGCCGGCGGGGCGCGGCACGCCCGGGCGGTCAAAGATGCCAGGCGCCGCCGGCGTGCAGGCCGGGGCGCCGAGCCGCGCGGCGCGCACAGGTGCTGGGCACGGCCGGCGAGCACATCGACTTCCTGGCGCTGCACAGCTACCCGGTCTACGGCCTCACGTACGAGCGCTACGCCAGCAGCAACCCCAACATGCAGGCGCGGCCGCCCGCAGGGTCTGCCGGCCAGGGCGCCGGTCGTGCGCTGCGCCGCGCCCGCCCTCCGCCCAGCTGGCCGCCCCGCACGGCCTGCTCGGGAGCCGGGTGTGCTGCCGAGCGTCGCCGGCGCGCTGGCGGCGCGCAGGCCGACGCCATCCAGGGCGCGCACATCCTGGAGAAGTACGCCTCGCCCGAGGACGCGCAGCGCATCCGCCTGTCCTTCACCGAGGTCGGCCCCATCGACTGGGGCAGTGCGCGCCCGCCCGCAAGGCGCCTCGCAGGCGCCCGCAGCGCCGCCCTGCAGCCGCGCAGCCCCGCCGGCGGCAACGCGCGCCCTGCCGGCGCGCCGGCGGGCGGAGCGTGGGCGGCGCCACTGACGGCAGGCGCTGCGCCGCGCAGATGAGTGGCCGCGGGCGCCGGCCAACCTGGGCCACGCGCTGTGCGCCTTTGACATCATGGCCAGCCTGCTGGCGCACCCGCTGACCGACGAGGTGCACTTTTGGAACACGCGCTGGCGCACGCGCGTCGACCACGAGCAGCGGGCCGACGTGATGGACGCCCTGCAGGCGCGCCCGCTGCCGCGCAACCGCAGGCCTGCGTGCGGGCTCATGGACTGCGTGTGTCGCGCAAAGCACTGCCCTGCGCTGGGCGGAGCGCGGCAGCACAGCATGCCACCACATTGGGGTGGAAGGAGGCTGCGCTCGGGCCTCAGGGGCGGCTTCGTGATTGCCTGCTGCCCTGCCTGACCGGCGCACCGCACCTGCAGATGTTTGCAGGGCGTGCCTGGCGCTGGGGCCCCTGCCTCCCTGCGTGCATGATGCGCTGTGGCGCGAGGAACCGCCCGTGGTCTGCCGCTGCGCAGCCCGACAACACGCTCTCCCCGCTCGGCTGGGCGGTGCTGCTGGTGGACACGCACATGCGCGGCGGCGACCTGGTCCAGTCCGACTCGCAGGCGTGGGTGCGGACGTGGGTGCGCCACCGCGCTGGCCGCCCGTGGTCAGGCCGTGCGCGCAGCGGCGGCTTTTCTTCAATGCAAACGCTGCCCTGTTTTGGAGGGAGTGCGGAGCCTGGCATCCCACACCCACGGCCGGCGCGGGCTCCGACGCGGGCGCCTGGCCCAGCCCGGCAGCTTGGGCGCCGGGGCGCAGCGGGCGGCCAGAGCTGCTGCACCCGCCGTCGCTCCGCCCCGCTTTGCTGACCCGGCGCTCGGCCGCGCGGCAGGCCATCATGACTGACGACTACCAGGGCATCACGCTGCTCCTGCTCAACCGGAGCGGCGACGGCGGCGGCCAGATGCAGACGATCAACTTTGCCGGCTACTCCGGCAACACGGCCGACGGCGCGCAGTGGCTGTTTGCGGCGCGCCCCCATTCTGGCTGGGGTGCAGACCCTGCGCCATGTGGCAGCGTTGTTGTGCGGGCCTGGCCGGCTGCGTTGTACGGCGCGCGCGGATTTGCATGCCCACCGGGAAGATTGAGCAAGTGCTGGGTGCCGCGCGCTCCGGCGGGCCCGAGCGCATTGTCCAGGCGCCCACCAGACCCGCCTGCTGCAGGCGCGCGACGGCTTTGATGGCAACCCCGTCGACGACGACTCGCCCGCCTACCGGCAGACCGGCGCTGGCCTCGAGATCGTGGACGGCCGGCTGACGGTGCACCTGCCGCCCACGTCGGTGACCGCCCTGGTCTTCCGGGCGCCTGCCGGGGAGGGCGGGCGCTCCTGCGCGGCCGGCGGCGCGCCCCCGGCGCCCGCCGTCAGCGACTCGTAGCATGCGCCGTGCCCGGGCGACCCGCGGCTCTGTGGATAGTGGGGCGAGGCTCCCGCCTCTGTCTGCGCGTCGGCTGTCGCCAGCCCTGCTGGCCTTGTTGACTCACCGTCAGGCACCGCGTCGGGCTGCCTGCAATGCCTGCCTGTAGCACGCATGCCTCCTTTCCTGCCCCTGCATGCCATGTGGGTCTCCGGAACGCACGGGGTGCGTGCTCAGCATGCTCGCTTGCGACTTGTCAGGAGGCGGCGCACAATACCCGCTCGTGTGACCTGCTGAGATAGGGACGCCAGCCAGAGAGCGACGACTGTAATTACAGCACTCATGCGTTTAAGATCAAGCGCACGCTCGGCAAGGGGGGCTAGCTGTAAGAGAGGACAGGGGTGACGCACGAGCGCGAAACACACTCCCTGCTGTCAGGCATGCCTGCACAGGAGCCGCCAGGGCAAGCGCACGCTCTGCCTCTCCCGGTGAACAAGCTCTGCAGGGCAGGCTCGCTGGGAGGGGCTCTTCGTCAAATCCCCATCCAACACCAGCGTCAGCAAACAATCCGCCGCACGCAGTGCCTGTTCAGCGCAAGGCTGTAAGCGTGGTCATGCCAAAAGCCTGTAAAAGCACAGGGCAGATCGCTCCTGTTACACAGCACATAGCAACCTAGGGCGCGCCGCGCCTGTGCGAAGCAGCCGCGCGTTTGAAGCGGGTGCGGTCCAACTCGCCGCGCAGGGCGAGCCGCACCGCACCTGCCCCCAGCCATACATCCAGGCATCACCACATACAGAAGGAGGCCTTTCATCAACACCGCACGGTGCGCGAGCCTGCCTGCCAGCGGCAGCTCGGCAAGGCGGCCGCGCCTGTCAGGCGAGCGCTTGCAGGCGGCGGCATCCGCCCCGGTGGCCCTCGCGCCAGGCCGCCCTGTGGCACGCCGGCGAGCAGAAGCGCGCGATGTTGCAGCCCGAGCACAGCTGCAGCGGCAGGCCCGCCTCGGACGCGCCGGCCAGCTCGCCGCACCTGCGCACGCACAGCGCGCTGGTCACGGCGCTGTGATCGGGGCTGCAAGGGCGGCAGCATCAACGTGGACGGCGGGGAGCGGCGCGCACCCCGACCACCAGCAGCCCACGGGGCGCAGCGCGGGCGTGGCCAGGCGCAGGTCCTCCAGGCTGGGCTCCGGGTGGGCCTCCGCAGCGATGCCCGGCTTGACCTCGGCCTCGAAGCGCAACACGGCGGCTGCCGTGGCGGTCACCGCGCGCTGGTACGCGGCGCCGCCCGGGGGCTCGGGCGGGAACGTGGAGTGGACCAGCGGGGCGGCCTGCACGCGGCCGCCGCAGCGTCAGCGCGATGGCGCCGGCCTGCGCGCGCTGCGGGCAGGGCGGGCGCAGCGGGCGCGCGGACCTCCGGCACATGCGCCGCAATCCCGCGCAGCACGTCGCGCAGGGCGCCCGTCACGAGGGCCGCCACGGCCTCGCGGTCGGGCGGCTCGTGCGCGTCCACGTAGCGCTGCGCCAGGCGCGCCGCCGCGCCCAGCGTGCCGGCGCGCGCGAGCGCTGCGGCCAGAGCGCTCGACTCGTCCATCAGGGACCCGAGGCTGGCCAGCGCCGGCATGACGCGCCGCTGTGCTTGCGTCTTCCACGCCGCGTACGCGCTGCCCGAGCTCGGGGCGGGCGTGGAGTCCATCGCAAAGGGGCCGCCTGCCCGGGCCGCACGCTTCAGGGGCGGTCCGCTCGTAGGTGCGCAAGCACGCACCAGGCATGCATGTTGCCACGGGCGGCAACCCTCGCCCGGCCAGCAAGCCGCGCTCGGGGCGCCGGCGAGCAGGCAGGTCTGCCGGGGGCCAGGCGCGCGCACAGTGCTCGGCCAGCCCGCGCAGCGCGTCCACGACAAAGGGCACCAGGCCCGCGCACGCCGGCACGACCGCCCGGCACTCTTCGGAGCTGGTGGCCGCCGCAAGGCGGCCGCACACGGTCTGCGCGTGCTTGCCCCTTCTCAGGCCCGCCCAGCCATCAATTGCCTTGCCGGGCCAGACAGGAGGCGGAGCGCCCTCACCAGCACCGAAGCGATAAAGTCCGGCGCCTGGCTGTTGCCGCCAGGCCCGGTGATCTCCGCGGCGGCCAGCCCGCACAGGAGCAGCGCGGGCAGCAGCTGCACCGCCGCGTACGGCAGCAGCTCCGCCGGCAGGGCGCGCCCGCTCGCGCTCAGGCCCGCATCCACCTGCAGCAGGTCCGGCATCACGCGCACGAGCATGCCCTGCCGCGCGCGCCCCGTGCGCTCGGGCTCGCGCGCGCCCAATATATAGGGTTAGGGTAGGTATAGGGTATAGGGTATAGGGTATAGGGGTAGGCAGGGTATAGGGTTAGGTTAGGTCAGGGTTAGGGTATAGGTTAGGGTATAGGATAGGGTAGGGTAGGGTAGGGTAGGTATAGGGTAGGGTTAGGGTATAGGGTAGGGTAGGGTAGGGTTAGGGTTAGGGT
>JAABUJ010000745.1_pt1 | contig 58650 bp, 65 predicted proteins | sample 5559131 | NCBI WGS metagenome assembly JAABUJ01 (sample SAMN10711875, study PRJNA513366) | rock metagenome | isolation source: Antarctica rocks | place: Antarctica: Victoria Land, Mt New Zealand nord | collected 2016-01-07 | reverse complement strand
CGGGATCAACGCCCGGCCTGGCGCCAACGCCGCAAGACTGCACGACTTCAGACATAGTTTTGCTGTCCGGACGCTGCTGGACTGGCACCGCACCGGTGTCGATGTGCAGGCCCGGATGCTGTGGCTGGCGACCTATATGGGGCATGCCAAGCCGACCTCCAGTTTCTGGTATCTGACCGCCGCGCCGGAGCTGCTCGCGCTCGCCGCCACCCGCTTGGAGACGACGCTGGAGGAGCTGACATGAGCCTGCTCGCCCCAACCCTTCAAGCGTTCTTCACCGAGCGCCTGATGACCCAGCGCGAAGCGAGCCCGCACACGATCGCCGGGTACCGCGACACGATGCGGCTGCTGCTGCGCTTCGCCAGCCAACAGACCGGCAAGCAGCCATCCAAGCTCGAGATCGACGACCTCGATGCCGAACTGATCACTGCGTTTCTGGCCCACCTCGAGCACGAACGCCACAACACCGCCCGGACCCGCAACGTCCGGCTCGCGGCGATCCACTCGCTCTACCGGTACGCCGCCTTTCGCCACCCCGAACACGCCGAGGTGATCGAACGGGTGCTCGCGATCCCGACCAAACGATTCGACCGGGCGCTGGTCAACTACCTCACCATGCAAGAAGCACGCGCGCTGGTCGCCGCTCCGGACCCCGGCACTTGGACCGGCCGTCGAGACCACGCGCTGCTGCTGACCGCGATCCAGACCGGCCTGCGCGTCTCCGAACTCACCGGCCTGACCCGCCAAGACGTGCGGCTCGATACCGGCGCGCACCTGTTCTGCCAAGGGAAACGACGCAAACAACGGGTCGTACCGCTTACCTCCCAGACCGTCAAAGCGCTCACCCGTTGGCTCAAAGAACGCGGCGGCGAACCCCACGACCCGCTGTTCCCGTCCAACCGCGGCGGCCCGCTCAGCCGCGACGCCGTCGAATGGCTGATCAACAAGCACACCGCGACCGCCGCCACCACGTGCCCATCGCTGAGGACCAAGCGGGTCACCGCCCATGTCCTGCGGCACACCAACGCGATGACGCTGCTGCAATCCGACGTCAGCACCACCGTGATCGCGCTCTGGCTCGGACACGAACAAGAAGACACCACCCGCGGCTACCTCCACGGCGACCTCCGGCTCAAACAACGAGCCCTCGACCGCACCGCCCCACCCGGAACCCGGCCCGGGCGATACCGCCCCACCGACCAGCTCCTCGACTTCCTCGACCACCTCTGATCCAGGCAGCACGTTATGCCGAGTCGTGCACAACCGCAAAGCGCAGCTCAGCAGGCACAACCCCATCACCAACGGACCCGACTCGGCATAACCAGAGACTCGGCACAAAACCAGCTATGCCGAATTCGGCATAGGTGGTTGGCCAGGACGATCACGAATCCCCCCGCGCCGACGCGCTCGTCTTCACCGCCGGCTTTACCGGCGTCTGTCTGTACGTCTACACGTCTGTCTGTCATCTCGTCTTTACCTGCGATCTCGTCTTTACCTGCGTCTTGTCGGATGGGGGTGGCGATCGTCATACGGCCTCCTGCTGGTCGTGGGATTGCTGGTTGGGGAAGGGCGGCGCAGCGTCCGCCGCGGTCGAAGTCGACGTGATCGCGGCGAGCAGCTGGAGCTCGCGGCCATCAGCGACACGCATCGAGCGACCGGCCGAGCCGGCGACCCGCTCGAGGAGCCGCCCGAACCGCTTCGCCACCCACGCCCGCGTCGCCGACGGGGCCGTGAGCACCAGGCCGCCCGCCTGGTCGACGGCCGCTAGCCCGAGCTGGCCAAGCCAGATATCGAACGTCTGGTCGCCGACGATCCGTCTCAGCTCAGCCCGAATCTTCTGCCAGTCCGTCAGCTCGGCATTGCCGGGCGCGCGGAACTGCGACTGGATCTCCTCGAGATCGACAACGACTCTGCGTTGCCGTCTGCGGCCGCGGTCAGTGACGTACTCCTCAATCAACTGAATCGACGCCGGCGCCCTCCCCCCGTCAGGGGGGCCGGGGGGGCGTTCCCTGGTTCCAGGGTTCAAGGGTTCCGTTCCCGCGCGCGCGTTGGGCGGCGGGGTTTCTGGCGGGGTTTGTGGCGGGGTAATCGGCGGGGTATCTGGAGAAACGGTCCGATCCTGACCGGGGTTTACCGCCGATACACCGCTCAATCCCGGACTGTTTGTCGCGGAAACCGTCCGGATCTGACCGCGGTTTGCGCCCGGAACCCTCAATCCCGGACCCTTTACGCCCGCGACCGCACGGGCAAACCGCGGCGTCTGATCGCCCGCGCCGCCATTCGGCGGCTTCTTGGCGGACGCGACCAACGGCCGTGCGGTTGAGCCTGGCGCGACACGCCGGCGAGCCGCCAAGGGGAGCTGCGAATCAGTTGAGCGCGGATCGCGAAGCCGCCAGCGATTCGTCCTCGTGCGCCCGCCGCCCGCGATCCCGAGCGCCAGCTCGCCACTGGCCAGCAACGCCGCCCGCGCCCGCCGGTACGTGCTGTCGGCCATCCCAGCCGCGGCGCGGATCTCCTCCGTGGCGAGACCGATCACCTCGAGCTCGTCGTCCGCGACCGCCGCCAACGCGGCGAGCAGCAGCCGCGCGGACCCCCGCGCGCAGCTATAACCGAGCACAGCCTCGAACAGCCCCGCGTTGATCTCACCGTCGAACCACGGCCCCGAAAGCGCGAACGCCACAGCGACGACCGGCGGGTTCCCGCGCCCGCCGCCCGGCTCCTCGACCACGACCAGCCCCCGCCGCTCAAGCCCCTCGTGCGCAGCCAGGTACTGGCTACGGCTCAACCCGGCGCGCGTCGCCGCGACCCGTGTGCCGGGCCACGCACGCTGCTCGCGGTTCGCGAAGCTCGCCAACGAGAACGCCGCCAACCGCTCCCCGGCCGACACGTCCTCAAGCGCCAGCGCCGCGGCGATCGCGACGTGACTCATCGCCCGCGACCTCCAAGCGCGCGAGACCATCCGCCGGGCGCGGCGCGATCTCGGCAGGTCGCCGTCGATGCGGGGGAGATGCTGTGGCTGAAAGCCATCGCCAGCACCGCTGGGCAGGGTGCTCGCGATGGACCTCACGCGCGAGTCGAGCGCGCAGACCCGTACAGCGGCCTTGGAGTCCGTCCAAGTGCCCGGTAGACTGCGACGCAAGAGATTTGCTGCGGCGCTGACGGCGCCTATGTGCTGGAAGACCGGGTTGCCGCCCGGTCTTTCTCGTCTCAGAGCGAGCCGACGGCTGGTGGGCCGCGAGCAAGCCCCCCTTGGTGATGGACGAGAAGTCGTCTGGACAGGCATGGGCCACTCATGCCCCGAGCTCCTCGAACGCTCGCTCGCCGCGCCGGCCACGGATCGCGACGCACCGGTCCCACGTCGACCAGATCACCTCGCCGCGCACGAACGGGTGCCCGAGAAACGTTCCGAACCGATCCCAGATCGGTGCTTCGAGCGCATAGCAAAGCTCGTCACGGGACGTCCAGCGCTCCAGGTCGACCAGCTCGTCTCCCTGCAACCTGTACAGCTTCATCGTGTCCGTCCGGCCGCCTGAGCCGGCCCGGCCCGCGAACGGAACGATCGCGGCCGCCGCACCGCGCCGCTCGAGCTCCTCCCACACCGTCGGACGCCACACCAGCTCCCAGCGCGCCGGCCGCATCCGCGCTACGTGAACACGCGACGCTTCCCGGCCCGTCGGCGTCGAGCAGCGCTCGCCGGCCGGCGCCTTGCACGTCGGGCACGAACGCTCCAACCACCCGCGAGCGACATGCAGATGCGCCAACGCAACCCGGCGGGCAGGACCGCGGCCGCCCCAGTGCCAGCGGCTGCAGCGCGCGCCCGGCGCCGCTCGGCAGTCGGGACACCACTGCTCCAGCCACGCGACGCGGTCGCTCACGGCTGCCTCCGCGCGCGTCTGACCGGGTTTGCTTGGCGGCGCGTGATCCGGCAGTGTCGGACTTCAAATGCGCCCGACAGGCTGCGGCGCGCCCGATGGGAGGCGCGCCGCTGGTCACCGTTTTGGTCACCGTTTTTCTGTCGCGAGGCGACTTCTGCCGTCTCGCGGTGGCGAGAGACAAATCGCGCCTGGCCCAATATTGGCCTGCAAATGACGCGATTTGTCTTGCTGTGACTAGCGGGAGCGACGGGACTCGAACCCGCGACCTCCGGCGTGACAGGCCGGCGCTCTAACCAACTGAGCTACGCCCCCAGACGGGGCCTTCAGTATGGCAAGCGCGGTTTCACGATGCCGCCGCGGGCTCGAGGACTCGGGAGCGAACGTTGCTGAACGCTCCGCGAGGATCCAAATCGTCGCGCAGGGCCGCGAAGTCGCTCAGGCGCTCGTAGCGCGGGGCGAGCGCGGCGGCGCGGGCGGTGAATACCTTGGCCCAATGCGGGCGGGGCGCAAACGGGGCGAGCCGGGCCTCGATCTCGGCCACCAGGCGCTGCGCCTCGGGCTGGCGCCGGCGCCAGGTGAAGTGGATCCCCTCGATCGTCGGCGGTACTGGGGGCTCAACCACAGCGAGTCCTGCGCCACCGTCCGCAGCTCGCAGACCAGCAGCAGCGGTTGGATGCTGCCCACGAGCGGGGTATGGCGGCGATCGCTGCCGTCGCGTCCTCGCGGGCGACGAAGAACTCCGACTGGATCTCCTCACCTGAGCTGGGCATGAAGCCCGAGCGAAAGTGGGGCAAGCGCTCTGACCAGGACAGGAGGCCTGGACTCATATCGGCAATCTATGCGCAACTTCACGGCGTGTGATGGGTTTGGGCTTATCGCAAGCGGTCATCGGACGACTCGCGCTCAACCCGGCCGTGGGTGCGGGAAGCTGACGACCGATCTGGCGGGGACTCTGCGACGCGGGGTCCCCGCCTTTGCTTTTCGGGGACGTGATGAGTCTGAGTAACCGCATGGGTTACTCAGACTCATCAGGTCGGCTCGATCACCGCTCAGACAAGATCAGGCGCATCACCGCCAGTACGAAGTGCTGGTAGCGCTCGGGGGAGAAGCGCTCGCGGTCGGTCAGCACCATCCGCCCGGCGTCCTCGCTCAGGTTGCGGATCGCTCGCGCGCACAGCTCGATGTCGACGTCGGACGGGATCCGCAAGCGCTCGATCGCCCACCGCACCAGCCCTTCGATCCGCCCCAGGACCTGGGCTCGGTTGGTCTCGACGTGGTGGCGGACGATCGCCGGCGTACCGTCCAGCGGCAACAGGATGATCCGCCACGTCTGCGGTCGGGCGGCCACGGCCCGCAGGAACCGCCCGACCCCGGCCGCGAACAGCTCGGCCGGATCCCCGTCACCGGGCGAGTCGGGCACCACCTCGGCCAGCTGGGCCAGCGCGTAGGCCTCTTCCCGCTCCACCAGCGTCTGCAGGAGCTCGCCGAGGTTGCGAAAGTGGTCATAGATCACCGGCCGAGTGACTCCGGCGCTGCGGGCGATCGCCTCGATCGACACGCCCCCGTAGCCCTGCTGCACGATCACGCTGAGCGCCGCGTCGATCAGCTGCTCGCGGCGCTGGGACGGCGGCAGCCTCGGCGCATACCGCCGGTGCGGCTTCGGAGTGATGTCCGAGGGCGGGTGAGGCGGCATCTCGGTGGTCGGCAAGGCTACCAGTTGGCCGTCGGCGAACTACATCCCCGTAGGTGCAACGTCTTCCCGCGACGGGTACGGTCGCGCTGTGCGTCCCGTGTTCGATGGCCACAACGACGCCCTCACGCGTGTCGATCACGCTCTGATCGCCGAGGGCCGCCCGGGCGGCCACCTTGACCTGCCCCGGATGCGAGCCGGCGGCGTCCGCGCCGCGATCTTTGCCGTGTTCACGCCTTCCGCCGACGAGGTCACAGAGCCGGTGCAGCGTGATGACGAGGTGATCGAGTTCCCGCTGGCCGGCGAGGTCCCGCACGGCGACGCCGCCGCGTTTGCCGCGGCCGCCGCCGGCCGACTGATCGGCCTCGAGCGCGCCGGCCTGGTCCGGATCGCGCGCTCGGTCGCCGATCTGGACGCCGCCCGCGACGACGACGGGCCGCCCAGCGCGGTCCTGCACCTGGAGGGCGCCGAGGCGATCGACTCAGACCTCGAGTCCCTGGCCCTCTGGCACGCCGCCGGACTGCGATCGCTTGGACCGGTGTGGAGCCGGCCCAACCAGTTCGCCCACGGGGTGCCGTTCATCTCGCCCAGCTCGCCGGACACCGGCCCCGGCCTGACCTCGGCCGGCACCGAGCTGGTCCGGCGCTGCGCCGAGCTGGGAATCGTGGTCGACCTCAGCCATCTCAACGAGGCCGGCTTCTGGGATGTGGCGGGGCTCGAGCTCGGACCACTGGTCGCGTCACATTCCGCGGCGCACGCGCTGTGCGCCACCTCGCGCAACCTCACGGATCGCCAGCTCGACGCGATCGGTGGCTCGGGCGGCCTGGTCGGGATCGTCTACGCCTGCCCGTTCCTGCGCCCGGACTTCGACGACGATCCGGACACGCCGATGGAGCTGATTGCCGTCCACGCTCGGTACGTGGCCGATCGGATCGGTGTGGATCACGTAGGCCTCGGCTCGGATTTCGACGGCGCGACGATCCCGGTGGAATTGGGCGACGTGGCGGGCGTGCCCCGTCTGCTGGATGCCCTCTCGCAGGTCGGCTTCGACGACACCGAGCTTGCTGCGATCGCCTGGGGCAACTGGCGCCGGGTGCTCGGCGCCTGGTGGCGTTAGCGCCGGCGCCGGCCGCGACGACCGCCGGCGAGCACCCGCGCCAGGGCGTCATTGGGCAGCGGGACGCGCTCGAAGAACACCCGCTCGTGGCTCTTGAACGGCAGGTCGGCTCACTCAGCGGGAACGGACGCGGCCCGAGGTCGGCCGGAAGCTTCGATCACCTCCTCGTAGGGCAGGACGAGGTGCACGTCGTCAGGCTCGCCCCGCAAGCGGGCGGCCAGCCGGGAAAGGGTGGCGCGCCGGCGCGCGCGCAGGAAGTCGTACTGCGCGTCGACGGCTGGCATGCCGGTTGAGCGCCACTCGGCGGCCATCGGCGTCCCAGGTCAGCCGGTGGCTGGGGCCTCTCCGCTGCCTTGGATGGGAGCGGCCGCCTCTCCGAGCAGGCTCTTGCCGGTCTCGGGATCGAACAGATGCAGGTGCTCCGAGTTGAACCACAACTCGGCATCCTGACCTTGGCGGACTTGGCTGGCCGCGTCCAGCCGGGCCACGACCTGGCTGCCCTCCTGCGTGGGCAGGTCGGCTGCCCCGGCATCGTGGGCCAGCTCCTCGAGCTCTCGGGAGGAGACCTTCTCTGACTCGAGGTTGAAGTAGGCGTAGAACTCCGAGCCCATCGACTCGAGCACGTCGATCCTGGTCGAGAACGTGATCCCGCGTGACTTGTCGCCGACCAGCGCCGCGTCCTCGAAGTCCTCCGGTCGGAGCCCGACGATCACGCCGCCGCGTCCGCCACCCGGGCCGGACTGCAGCCGCCCGCGCAGCGTGTCGGGGATCGGGACGGTTCCGATCGGCAGCTTGACGGTGTCGCCGTCCAGCTCGCCCCCCAGGAAGTTCATCGACGGAGAGCCGATGAAGCCGGCCACGAACAGGTTGTTGGGGTGACCGTAGAGGTCACTCGGCGGCCCGACCTGCTGCAGCTCGCCCGCGCGCATGACGGCGATCCGGTCGCCTAGGGTCAGCGCCTCGGTCTGGTCATGGGTGACGTAGATCGTGGTGGTCTGAAATTGCTGCTGGATCCGCGAGATCTCGGTCCGCATCTGGACCCGGAGCTTGGCGTCGAGGTTGGAGAGCGGCTCGTCCATCAGGAACACGCTCGGGTTGCGCACGATCGCGCGGCCCATCGCCACCCGCTGGCGCTGGCCGCCCGACAGGTTGGCCGGCTTGCGCTCCAAGTGCTGCTCGAGGTCGAGGATCCGCGCCGCTTCGTTGACCTTCTTGTCGATCTCCTCCTGCGGCGTCTTGGCCAGCTTGAGCGCGAAGCCCATGTTCTCGCGCACCGTCATGTGCGGATACAGGGCGTAGTTCTGGAACACCATCGCGATGTCGCGATCCTTGGGCGCCTTGTCGTTGACGACCTCGTCGCCGATCTTCAGCTCACCGGAGGAGATGTCCTCCAGCCCCGCGACCATCCTCAGCGCCGTGGACTTGCCGCACCCCGACGGTCCGACCAGGATCATGAACTCGCCGTCGGCGACTTCGAGGTTCATGTCCTTGACGGCTTCGTAGCCGTCGCCGTAGCGCTTGGTGATGTGCTCGAGCTCGATCTGGGCCATTGGCCTCTCCTTATCCCTTAACGGCGCCCGCGGTCAGCCCGGACACGATCCGGCGCTGGAACAGGAGCACGAGAATCATTACCGGTATTGTGACCACCACCGCCGCGGCAGCGATGTCACCGATCGGCTGGGTGAACTGCGAAGCGCCCGGGAACTGGGCGATCGCGGCCGGGACCGTCTCGGCCTTGGTGGTCGACGTGAGCGAGATCGCGAAGATGAAGTCGTTCCACGAGATGATGAACACGATGATGTACGTGGTCACGATCCCGGGGGTGGCCAGCGGCGCGATCACCTTGCGAAAGGCCTGAAACGGCGTCGCGCCATCGATCTGAGCGGCCTGCTCGAGCTCGAACGGGATCTCCCGGAAGAAGGTCGACAGCGTGAAGATCGAGAGCGGCAGGGCGAAGGTCAGGTACGGGATGATCAGCCCCGGCCACGTGTCGTACAGGCCGATCTGGCGCCACAGGTTGTAGAGCGGGCCGACGAGCGAGATCTGCGGGAACACCACGACCGCGAGCGAGACGGCCAGGATCAACCGCTTGCCAGGAAACTCCAGCCGCGCGATCGCGTAGGCGGCCGCGGACGCGAGCACCACCGCCAGCGTCGTCGAGATCAACGCGATCCCGATCGAGTTGCGCAGGGCGCTGGTGAAGATCCCCTGGCTGAAGATGTCGGAGTAGTTCGACAACGTGAACTGCTGCGGGATGAAGTTGCCGTCGGTCACCGTGGCGGGGGTCTTCAGCGACAGCGACAGGATCCAAGCTACCGGGACCAGCGAGACGACGATGATCACCGCAAACGCGCCTGACCACCCGAACCGTTGACGCGCGTCGTGCCTCATGCCGGTTCCCCCGCTGGACTCGCGGCTCCGAAGACCTTGATGAAGACGAAGGCGATGATCCCCACCAGCAGGAATAGGACGACCGAGACCGCCGATCCCAGCCCCAGGTTGAGGCGGCTGAGCAGCGTGTTGTAGTTGAGGATCGAGAGCGACTCGGTTCCCTGGGCGCCCTGGTTGAAGATGAAGATCGTGTCGAAGATCCGGAACGCGTCGAGCGTGCGGAACAGGAGCGCGACCAGGATCGCCGGCTTCATCAGCGGGATCGTGATCCGAACGAAGCGCTGCCAGGTGCCGGCGCCATCGATCTTCGCCGCCTCTTGCAACTCGTCAGGCACGAGCGCCAGCCCGGCCAGCAGCAGCAGTGCCATGAACGGGGTGTTCTTCCACACCTCGGCGACGATGATCGCTACGTAGGTCCCGAACGGATGGCTGAGCGGATCGCCGCTCAGGCCGAGCAGCTTCGGGATCCAGCCGCTGTTCAGCGACCAGGCGTAATTCCACGAGTAGGCCGAGACGACCGCGACGATTCCATACGGGATCAGCGCGATCGCCCGCAGCGTCCCGCGGGCGAAGATCACTCGGTGCATCGCCAACGCGAGCAGCATCCCGAGCACGAACTGGATCGAGACCGAGACGACCGTGATGACCACCGTGTGCAGGAGGTCCGCAAGGAAGACGGGCGCGCTGAGCACGTGGCCGAAGTTCGACAACCCGACGAACTTGTTCGCGGCCGGGAACCGCAGGTCCGCGCGCTGCAGCGACAGCACGATCGTGTCGACGACCGGGTAGCCGGTGACCAGCAGCATCACCAGCGCCGCCGGCCCGACGAGCATCACCGCGAGGCGGCGCTCTGACCGGACGCGGTCGGTCAGGTGCTGGCGCCCCGGGCGCGGGCTGGCCGCGGCGTCGGCTGCGGTTATCGCCCCGCTGCTCACAGGAGCGCCTGGGAGGAGAGGGCTTGCTTGATCTCCTTGCGCAGCGTGCTGACGACCGTGCGCGGGTCGATGCTCGAGGGCGGCGCGAGCGTGTCCTGGATCGCCAGCGTGACGTCGGCGTAGGCAGGGTTCTGGGGGCGAATCCCGAAGTTCTCGAGCTGGGCCTTGATCAGCGCGTGGAACGGATAGGTCTTGGCGAGCGCGGGCTCGTCGTAGATGCTCGCCAGCACCGGCGCGAGGCCGCCCTTGATCGCGTCCCTGACCTGGTTAGCCGGCGCCACCAGGCACCTGACGGCGGCGAAGGCCAATTGCGGGTGCGATGTGTAGGCCGATACGCTGAGGTTGTAGCCCCCGATCGAGACCTTGGGCGGGGTTCCCGGCGTGATGCTCGGAAACGGGGCGTAGCCCATCTGCTTGAAGATCGCCGGGGCGCCCTTCTGGGCGGCCGCGTAGACGAACGGGTAGTTGATCTGGAACGCGGCGGTCCCGTGCTCCCAGGCGGTCTCTGACTGGGCCTCCTGGGCCACGTTTAGCCCCGGGTCGGCGGCGGCGGAGCTGGCCAGCCGGTGCATGATCTGCGCCGCGACCTGGGTCGACCGCCCGACCGTGATCTTGTTGGCCTTGGTCAGGATGCTGCCGCCGGCCGAGTCCACGAGCGAGTTGAACCACACGGTCAGGCCCTCGTACTTGAGCCCCTGCTCGTCGATGTAGTGGGGCTTGCCCTGCTTGGCCAGCGCGATCGCGTCGTCGATCATCTGGCTCCATGTCTTGGGCGGGGTGCGTATCAGGTCCTTGCGGTACCAGAGCAGCTGGGTGTTCGAGTTCAGCGGCGCCGCGTAGAGCTTGCCGCCGAAGGTCGCGGTCTGCAGCGGGCCGGGGAGCACGCCCTGGCTGACCGCCGCTGCGTTGGCGCCCGTCCACGGCCGGATCCACTTGGCAGTCGCGAACTCAGCCGTCCAGTCGACGTCCGTGGCCAGGATGTCGATCGAGGAGTCCCCGGCGGCCAGGCGCCGGACGAGCGATACCCGCTGCTGATCAGACGCGGTGGACAGGAAGTTGATCTTGATCTGGTATTTGCCCTGCGAGGCGGCCGAGCAGTCGGCCGCCGCCTTGGCGAACGAGCCCGAGGGCTCCGGGAACACGTACCAGTTGAGGGTCACGGATCCCTGCGACGACGAGCCGCACGCGGCCAGCACGACCGCCGTCGCGACGATTCCCAGGATCGCACCGACATAACGCAAGACCGAATCTCCCTCCTCGCTTTGTCAAGCCAGACCCGGGGTCGGGCTCGACGGGCGTCTAGTACCCACGCTGCTCGATGACAAACCTACGTCTTTCGCGTGGTCTGGTCAACTGCGCTTGGTGGCGCAGAGGCAGCACTGCGCCCAGTCGAAGGGATGGGGCAGGCGCCGGAGGTGGCGGTCGTTCTGGCGCCAACCACGGTTAACGTGACGGCCGATCACCACCACCGCGACGGGTCCGGCGCCGGCCTTCTTGAGTGCCGCCGCCGCGCTCTGAGCGTTGGCACCGGTCGTCCACGTGTCGTCGATCAGCAGGATCGATCTGCCCCCGAGCTCACGGGTCGTCTCGTACTTGGCCGCCGAGAAAGCCCGCGGCTGCACGGCCGTGCGCGACCGGCGCAGCAGGCGCACGTAGCGACCCCGCGTCACGCCCGTCAGCTCACCCACGATCCTGCGCAGCGGATGGCTCGGGTCACGCTCGCGCGTACTCGAGGGGACGGCGGTGACGAGCTCGAACGCGTCGGTGTGGGCGGCGCGCGCGAGGCAGGCCTCGTGTCCGGCGAGATGTCGCCACAGGACGGCGGCGAGCTCGATCGCGAACCGGTCGGCCACCTCAGCCGGAGAACGCTTGTAGCCGGCGAGCGCGTGATGCAGCTGCTCGTGGGCGATGCTGTAGGAGATCGCTGACATGGCGTCCAGCCAAGGCTCGAGGCGGGTGCACGCGTAACAGCGGTCATATCCGTCGGTGAGGTTCAGGCACTCTCGGCAGACGCCCGGACCATGCCGCGGGCCGAGCAGGAAGTTCCCGTACAGTGCGGTCAGCTCGGCGACCGTCGGCACGGCTTGGCCGCTAGTCGATGAGCGCGCCGGCGGTGAACAGGCGCTCGATCGCGTCGGTGACCTGCGACGGGGAGTCGACCACGTGGACCCCCGGCCGAGACGCGAGCTCGCCGGTCCACGGCTGGCCGAGCACGGCTCGGCTCAGGAACACGGTGCGCCCGTGGGCGAGCGCGCGGCGGGCCTGGATGCGAGCGCCACTGGTTTGAGATGCCTCCACCACGACGGTGGCCAGCGAAACCCCGGACATGGTCACGTTGCGCAGCGGGAACGTGTGGCCACCAGGCGGGGTGTCGGGCCAGAACTGCGAGATGACCGCGCCGCGGTCGCCGATCTCGCGCTGCAGCGTCTCGTGCTCGGGCGGATAGCAGCGGGCCAGGCCGGTTCCGATCACCGCGAGCGTCCGCCCCCCGCCCTGCAGCGCGGCGGTGTGGGCGGCGGCGTCGATTCCGGCCGCCAGGCCCGAGACGACGGTGTAGTCGTGGGCGATCAGGTGCTCGCTGATGGCCGTCGCGCTCGCAAGTCCTTGTTGTGAGGCGCGGCGGGAGCCGATCACCGAGACGGCGCGAGCATCTGAGGCCAGGAGAGCACCGCGGACGAAGACCAGCGGCGGCCGGTCGTGGACGCCGCGAAGGTTGGCCGGGTACCCATCGTCGAGCACCGTCACCAGCTGCATCCCGGCCGCGTTCCAACTATCGATCTCGGCCGCCGCCCGCGCGAGCAGCGGTTCGGGACCCTCGGCGAGCAGACTGACCTGACCCCCGGGCTCGTCCAGCTCGCGCTCGAGCACCGCAAGCGCGCTTCCTTCCCGCTCCACCAGGTCCGCATAGACCGACCACGGATGGTGACCGCATCGGAGCAGGGCGACGAGCGCTGTGCTCTCCGGCGGCTGTGTCACCAGGGGTGAATCAGTCGCGCGATTCGGTGCGTGGGCTCGCCGCCTGATGCTCTGGCGCCTTGGGGGCGGAGGCGGGCTTGGGTTCGGGCTCGAGCACGGGTTCGGGCTCATGGGAGTAACTGCCGGCGATCTCGTGCCGGGGGTTGGCGATCTCCTCCCTCGGACGGCCCCCGTCGCCCTTGTCGCTGTCAAAGCTGATCGCCGCCTTGAAGTCGCGCATCCCGTCCCCGAGCTTGCGGGCGACCTCAGGCAGCCGCTTGGGGCCCAGCACGACCAGCGCGACGAGCAGCACGAGCAGGAGATGCGTTGGCTGCAGGATGTCGCCGACCACTGCCCAGCAGCGTAGCTCCTGTGCACCGGATCGCCTAGCCTCATCTGGATCTGTGGCCTCGCCGGTGGCGGCGGCGGTGGCGGTGGCCGGGGTGTGCGGCTCTCGAGCGCGTCGGATGTCCGCCCACGAGCACTGACAGGCGCCGGCTGCTTGCCGGAGCGTACGGGTAGTTTCCGGTGGGCAGCGAAACGAGCTCGAAGAAGAAGGACCGGTGCACGCTGGGTTCGCCGGCGCCGAACGTATAGGCCGTGCTGAACCGGCCGTCTCCCCCCACGTGCTCCTTGACTCCGTAGGTGAAGTACTGCGAGCCCTCCCCGATCCGCAGGCGGACGAGGGCCCCGCCCGGCGGCAGGTAGCCGCCCGCGAGCTGGCCGACGATCCGGACGGTCCCGCCCCACGCGACGCGCCGTGTCACGCTGATCAGGCGCACCTTCGCGGGCACCACCACCCGCACCTGTGAGCTGAAGTCCGGCTCGGTGAGCGGGCCGCCCCGGTACAGGGCGATCACCAGCCGCGACGGTCCCGCTGGGAGCCGCGCCCTCCAGAATCCAGCCGCGCCGGTGCTCACGACCGCTGCCGGCGCGAACTGCTTCAGGCCGTCATCAGAGGCCGTCAGCACCTCCACCGGCTGGCCACCGAGGCCGGTGCCGGCGGCCGTGCCCAGCCATCCCGAGACCGTCGTCGGGTGACCGTGGGGCACGCGCTTGACTCGCTCGCCCACCACGTGGGGCACCAGCACCACCCGCACGATGCGGGTGTGCTTGATGTGCACCAGGTGGTGGTGGCGGTGGACCGTCACCACCGTCGTGACGCGGCGGCGAACCACGCGAGGACGGCAGCGCTCCACCCGCTCGACCCGGCTGTGCGCGCGCTTGTGGATGTGGACCAGCTTGTGGTGGCGGTGGATCGTGACCACCCGGCCTGGCCTGCTCACCCGCACGGTCACCTTGTGACAACGCAGCGCGTTGACCAGACGCGAGAACGAGAGCACGCCCACGGTCGGCTCGCGGATGCTTAGCGTCCAGGTCTGAGGTGGCGAGCTCGCGACCTGGCCCGAGGCATCGCGCGCGTTGTTCGATGCGTAACAGGTCAGATGATGAACGCCCACCCCGGAGACCGGGACCTGGACGCTCGCCTGCGCATAAGACTGAGTGGGCGCTCCGTCCAGCGAGCAGCCGAGCTGCGACACGCCCGAGGGGCCGGCGGCGCCGTTCACGGTCAAGTACTGGGTCCCGGCCGCCGCCGACGCGTCACTGGGACCCGAGAACGAGACGCTCGGCGGCTGGTTGTCGGTGTAGATCGTCTTGGTGTAGAACGAGTCAGGGGTCGATAGCTGTGCCGCGTCTGAGCCGTGCAGCGTCAGTGAGGCCGCCCCGTTGGGGAACTGGCCGGTGTGCACGGTGGTCGAGAGTCCGCTCGCCGCACACTGGTGCCACGCAGTGTCGTCCAGCGGAAACTGCGCCCCGCCGACCGACGGGCCATCCAGGCTCGCGGACAGCGCGCACACACCCGAAGGCGAATCGCCCGTGAAGGACAGCGGCCAGTCAGACCTGACCCAGCCCGAGGACTGCCACAGTCCCGCGCCGTTCGTCAGCACCGGTCCCTGGGTCTCCTGCACCTGCAGGCCGATGTCGCTCACCGATAGATCGGCGCGACCCAGGGGAGGTCGACACGGGTTTGAGCCACAGACGACTTCAAAGCCCACGTAGCTCGTCCACAGTCCTGAAGCACCAAATCCCGTGCTGTCGTTGCTCCCGTGGACCAATCCTCCCCCACCGGCCCAGTAGAAGCCCCCTCCATATGCGTCGCCGGAGTTGACGCCGGTGACGCGCATCTCGTTCGGCGGCGCGTAAACGATCACGATCATCAGGCCCGCGGGTGCGTTGGCCTGCCAGTGGGCGCTCTGGCCCCGGCTGACGGTGTTTCCGGGCGCGTTGATGTCGAGTCCACCCCCGGCCGAGCAATGGTCAGACGTGTTGACCCCGAACGTCGAAGCGGGGCCGAAGACGTGGTTGACCCCGCCCGCGTTGACCAGCCCGCACGACCACACTGTCTCGTTCGCGCGCGCGGGGGTGGCCCCCAAGCCGAGTGCGCCGACGCTGGCGGCGATCACCGCGAGAGTCACGATCAGATGATTTCTGCCCCGCATGGCTATCTCTCCCCTTGCATCCAATCTCAGGTGCTGCACAGAACGGCGACGGCCACTGTCGCCGGAGCCAGGCGACCGGACAGCCCGTACGTCTGAACAGCGAGCTGGCCGGGATTGCCGAAGACCTGCGCAAATCCGGGAGATACGTCGTTAACGGTCGCCAGCCCGAAGCATCCCGGCCGGGGTCGCTGGCCCCAAGTGACGTCTCCCATGCCTGTACTCCCGAATCCGAACGTCCGCGCACGCGGGTGCGACGCCAGCACGTGCCCGTTGCCGTCGATCACCGCCCAGTCGCGCACGAACGCGCCCGTGAACCGCGGGTCGAGCTTCACCGGGTCGATCGATCGGTTGCGGAGTTGCCGCGCCCCGACGCTGCCGGCGGGTAGCGAGAAGGTCGCATACGAGGTGCCGCCGAGGGCGACGAACAGGGCCAACAGCGCAATCGCGTTGGACCGGAGGTAGGCGAGGATCTTGGTCATCGGGGATCTCCTTTCGCTCGATGGTCAACCGGTGCCGACGCCGTGCCCGACGGCGAGACTGCCGTTCTGGCCCCAGATGGGTTGCTTGGCGCCCGATGCCTGACCGCCCCCTCCGCTCGAGACGGTGGCTGTGGGCTCCGGTGGTGGCGAAGCCGGCGGAGCCGGGGAAGACGGGGGAGCCGGGGACGGCGGCGGAGCCGGGGAAGACGGCGGAGACGAGGTGGTGCCGCCCGGCGCCGCTGGCGGACTCGCGTACCGAACCGGCTGCACGGTCGGGGTCTGTGTTTGGACGGGACGCGACGAGGGGTGATTGGTGCCGACTCGCACCGCAGCGCGGCGTCGCGGGCGTTCGGCTCCGCGGCGGTGGTTCCTTGGGCGAGACGAGCTTCCGGATCTCTTCCCGGCCGAGCTCTCCAGGGCGATGACGCTGCGCCCGTGGACCGGCTGTGATCCGACCGAGTCCAAGCCGGATCGCGCCGCAACGCCTCCGGCCTGCGCCGCCGGCAGGCTCCGCTCAGGCGGCCGCTGGGCGGCGCTCCGGAGCACCAGGGTCGCCAGGACGGCCGTGACCGCCAGCCCGAGCACTGAGATCGACAGCAGCCGGGCACGGCCGAGTCCTCGCCAGCCTGCTCCCGCGGACCGCCGTCCTCCCGTGCCCGGGAGCGGGAACCGCCGTCCTCGCGCACCTGCGCGCGACAAACGACGTGCGCGTCCGGTCATCGCGGGCTGATCAGAACAGGCGGGCGCCTGCGGCGCGTCGTGAGCCGATCCCAACCCCTCCCCGCCCCAGAAGTCGTGAGCCGTGGGAGATGTACCGGACTCAGCGTGGCCCTCATCTCCGGCCGCGTAGGCGGCCGGTCCGAACGGGATCAGCTCCTCGCGCGGCCCGAGCCAGTCCCGCGGGAAGCGCACGACGTTGTCGCCGTCCAGGCTTCTCCCGCCGCCTTCATCGGTCTGCCGAAAGTCGTTATCCACGAGTTTGCAGCCCTTTCTCCTGCTTTGACGTCTACACGTCTTCCCTCGGCGCTAGTATACCCTCCAATTGGTTCCAGTTTGTCTCAGTTATGAAACAATGAGCCAGATCGATCCCACGCCTGAAGAGTCATACCTCACCGTTGCCGAGGTTGCGGAAACGCTCAAGCTCAACCAGCAGACGGTCCGCAACTGGATCGACCAAGGCGCGTTGCCCGCGTTGCGAGTCGGCCGGCGCGTGCGGATCAAGCGCTCTGACTTCGAGCGGATCCTGGAGCAGAGCTACAGCGGCGCCAAGGCGGCCTCTAGCCGGCCTCCGGCCCCTAGCGCCGACGACTTCTGGGGCGGCGAGCCGGTCGGTCTTCCGGATCCCGGACCCAGCGAATAACGCGGGTCAGGAACGACTTATGCGGCGAAACCACCACCGATGAGCTTCGGCGACGACCTGGACCGCCAGCGCGCCGACGTCATGCGGGCCGTCCGTTACGCCGGTGACGGTTGGGCGCAGGCGATGCGCGCCCACAAGCTCGCCCCGCCCGATGCGGGGTTCGCCCAACGAGTGCGTGACCTCTCCGAGGCGGCGTCCGCCGAGCGGGTCGCGTGGGAGCACGCCCACGCCGCCGGCCTGCTGTGGCGCCCCGTGCCCGGCGCCGAGAACGCCGCGCCGCCGCATGAGCTTCGACCGGGAACCGGTCGGCGAGGGCCCGCCGACCTGTGGGAGCGCTTCGACGGCGCAGTGGAGACGCTGAACTCGGCCATCACGGGCTCAGACGCGGGCCGGGTGGCCGATGCGTTCGGAGAGATGGCGCAAGCCGCCGGTGCACTGGCCCGCGAGATCGGACGCCAGGACCAAGCCGCGCTGGAGCCGGCGCAGACCCGTGGGCCCGGGGCCGCCCGGGAGCCGGCGCAGACCCGCGCGCGCGGCGCGGCCTAGTCTCGCCAGCGAGGAACCCCTGCGCTGTGCCCCCGCTCCCCCGTCGCTCGATCCACCTGCCCGCGCCCGGGACCAAGCGGGCGGTGGTGATCGGTGCGGGCTCGTTCGGAACCGCGGTGGCGGTGCTCTTGGCCCGCGGTGGTCTGCGCACCACGCTGCAGGCGCGCACGCCCGAGCAAGCTGAGCAGCTGCTCGAAGATCGCGAGAACCGCGTCTACCTCAGCGGCGTCGAGTTGCCCAGGGAGTTGCGGATCGAGCACGTCGGCGCCGGCCTCGCGCGCGCGGACTACGTGTTCCTCGGCGTGCCGTCGGTCGGGCTCCAGACGGTCATCGCCGGCCTCGAGGTCCAGGGTCTGCCCAGCAAAGCGGCGGTGGTCTCTCTGGCCAAGGGTCTGGTGCCGCCGTCCGGCGCCCCGCCGACGATGCTGTTGCGCCGCCGCTTCGGAGCCGAGCGGATCGCCTGCGTGGGCGGTCCCGCGCACGCGCAGGAGATGGTCAGCGCGGGAGCCGGGCTCGTCGCGGCATCGAACGAGGAGTCGCTGGCCACCGCCCTGGCCGGAGTGTTCATCCGAGCGGGGGTGGTGTGCGAGGAATCCAACGACCCGATCGGCGTCGAGCTCGCCGGGGCCGCCAAGAACGCGGCCGCGCTCGCCTGTGGCGCCACCGAGGCCCAGGGGCTCAACGCCGCCGGGGCGGCCGCCGGGCACATCTTCGCCGAGGTCTGGCGGTGGGCCGAAGCCGGGGGCGCGCGGCCAGAGTCGATGATCGGCCTGGCGGGGACCGGGGACCTGGTCGCGACCGCGCTGGCGCCCCAGAGCCGCAACCGGCGGGCTGGGGAGCTGCTGGCCGCAGGAGTGCCAGCAGCCGAGATTCCGGCTCGGGTCGGCCAGGCCGTCGAGGCGCTGCAATCAGTGCCGCTGCTCGCCAATGCCCTCACCGACGCCGGCCTGGACGCCCCGGTCACCCGAGCGCTGGGACAGCTGATCTCGGGCGAGCTGCCCCTGGAGGAATGGGTCACTGTCGTGCGGGCCACCGTCCCTCCACCGGCGCGATGGCGTCCGCCGGTTCGGGTGGGCTTCTGGCGGCGGGTGCGCGGTCGCATCCGGGGCTGGTCCACGCTAGGTAAGCGCGATCGATACGAGATGTTTACTGGCGCTGAAGCCGGCGGTTTAAGCCTGGACACGGAAGCGAACTTCGAGGAGCGTGATCATGCCCCAGATCATCGTGACGGCCGACAATCCGAATGAAGGCGGCGAGCGCCCGGTGATGTTCACCGAGCGGGTCAACGTCCGGGATTTCGAATCCGGGCACTTCCAGGTGCAGCTCGTCGAGCGCCTGGGCTGGGCGGTGGGCGACGCCGCGGCCGCCGACCACGAGCGCGAGCCGCGCTGAGCCGCGGGGCGGCCGGCGCCGAGGGCGCGGCACCGAGCGGGCGGCGCCGCCGAGGGCGCGCCGCCGAGGGGGCGACACGGGGGCGCGGTATCTGAGCAGCGGTTTTCGCCGCTCAGATACGTCACCCCCTCGGCAGCCGACAGCGCCGCAAGGCTAGCCACGCGCGGCGAGCGTCGCGACGACCGCCTCGTAGACGCCGGCCCCGTAGCCCCCGGTCGCCACCTGTACCCCGGTGCGCCCGAGCACGTCAGCCTCCAGGGTCAGGTCACGCTCGAGTGCGTTGGCCACCAACCAGAAGGTGCCGACGACGGACGCCGCGTCCAGGTCCTCGCGTGAGTCGCCCACGGCGATGCACTCCTCGGCCGCATAGCCGCGCGCCTGCATGTGGCGGGCCACCCCCCGTGCCTTTGATGCGCCCGCCGGGATCAGGTGATAGGCGTGCACTACCGGTAGGCCGGGCATCTGCTCAGAGATGGCGCGCACGACGCCGTTGTCGACCAGCCGCAGCCCGTCGGACCCGGCGGCCCGCAACACAGCGTTGACCGACCCGAGGTCGACCTTCCCCCGGAACAGGTGCGAGACATCGCGCTGTACCGACCAGGGGGTGTGGTATTCGATCTGACCGGCGAACCGCTCGAGCAGCAGGGCGGGAGCCCCCGAGGCGGCGATCTGGTCATAGATCGAGCCATCGTCGGTGGACGGCACCAGCCCGTCGGTCAGCCACTCGAGCTCTCCGTCGAGCACCAGCCCGCAGCCCAGCTCGAAGATGTAGGCGCGGGAGCCGATCAACCGCGCGGCCTCGAACACGCTGGACTGCTTGCGTCCGGAGTAGATCACCACCTCGGCTCCCGCCCGCGCGCAGGCCTCGAGCGCGCGCGCTCCCAGCAGGCTGAAGCGGCCGTCGGCGCCGGTCAGCAGCGAAGCGTCCGGACCGAGCAGGGTGCCGTCCAGATCGACGTACAGGCAGCGCATGGCCGGGGCGACCGTAGCAGCGAAGGCGCCCCCAACGAAGGCCGTCCGGCGCCCGCCATACTCAAGCGCACACGTGACCGCCGTCAGAGAAACCGAGCCGTGGGAGGCGCTGCTCGAGCGCGGGCGCGAGGACGAGCGCCTAGTCCACGACGACCTCTATGAGTCACGGCCGGCCCGGACCGTCGCGATTCCGGATGAGCTCAGCTTCACGGTGGTCGGCGCGCTCGAGCACGCAGGGGTGCAGCGGCTCTACGAGCATCAGCTCGAGGCCCTGCACAAGGCCTTCGACGGCCCGACCGTGATCACCACGGGGACGGCGTCCGGAAAATCGCTCTGCTTTCAGCTGCCGACGCTCGAGGTCCTCAGCACCGACGCCAAGGCGCGGGCGCTGTACCTGTACCCGACCAAGGCGCTGGCCCAGGACCAGGCTCGAGCCCTGCACCGGTTCGGTCTGCGCAAAGCGATCCGCCCGGCGATCTACGACGGCGACACGCCGCGGGCCGAGCGCGCGGCGATCCGCAAGCGCAGCAACCTGGTCCTCACCAACCCGGACATGCTGCACGTGGGAATCCTGCCCCACCACGCCGCCTGGGGAGATCTGTTCTCCAACCTGGCCTTCGTAGTGGTCGACGAGGCGCACGTCTACCGGGGGGTGTTCGGCTCGCACGTCGGCAACGTGCTGCGCCGCCTGCGCCGCGCCGCGGCGATCCACGGCACCGAGCCTCGCTTCCTGTTGGCCAGCGCGACGATCGCCAATCCGGTGGCGCTGGCCGAGCGTCTCACCGGCCTGACTCACTTCAACCTCGTGCAGCACGACAGCGCGCCGCGGGCCGCCCGGCGGGTGGCGATGTGGAACCCGCCGCTGCTCGACGAGGCGCTCGGCGTCCGCGCCTCGGCCCTATATGAGGCCGCCGAGGTGTTCTCGGAGCTGATCTCCCGGGGAGCGAGGACGATCTGCTTCATGAAGTCACGCAAGGGCGTCGAGCTGATCCTGCGCCACGCCGTAGATCGGCTCGAGCCCGAGCTGGCCGAGCGGATCGCCCCCTACCGGGCCGGCTACACGCCCGCGCAGCGCCAGGACATCCAGCGCCGGCTGACTAGCGGCGAGCTGCTCGGAGTCGTCGCCACCGACGCGCTCGAGTTGGGCATCGACATCGGCGAGCTCGACGCGGCGGTCTGCGTGACCTTCCCTGGGACCGTGGCCAGCCTGCGCCAGATGTGGGGACGGGCGGGCCGTCGCGGGCGCGGGCTGGCCGTCTACATCGCCGGAGAGGATGCCCTGGATCAGTTCTTCTGCCGACATCCGGAGTCGTTCCTGGGCCGGCCGGTCGAGGCGGCAATTCTCGATCCAGGCAACAGCGAGATCTACGCCGAGCACCTGCTGTGCGCGGCCCACGAAGCGCCGCTGACCGAGGATGACGCGCCGATCCTGGGCCCGCAGTGGCACGAGCACGCCAGGGCGCTGGCCGCCGCTGGCCTGCTGCGCGAGCGCGCAACCGGGTTCGTGCCCAAGCGCGCCGACGACTATCCGGCCGCGCGCGTAGGGCTGCGTTCGGCATCGATGGACAGCTTCGTGCTGATCGACTCGAGCTCGGGCGAGGTGCTCGGCTCGATCGAGGCCGGCCGCGCCTACTCGACCGTCCACGAAGGCGCGATCTATCTCCACATGGGGCGCTCCTACCACGTGCTCGAGCTCGACCTGGGATCTCGCCGCGCTCTGCTGGAGCCGTTCGACGGCGACTACTTCACCCAGGCCAAGCGCGAGAGCATGACCCTGATCGAGCGGCTGATCGAGCGCCGGGCGGCCAACGGAGTCACGCTGTCGTTCGGATCGGTCGTGTACTCCGAGGAGGTGCTCGGCTATCAGCGCAAGCGACTCCAGGATCACTCGGTGATCGACTTTCAGACGCTCGAGATGCCGACCGTCGAGTTCCCGACTCGCGCGCTCTGGTACGAGCTGGACGACCTGATCGCCGCAGAGCCGTTCCCGCCCGGTCACCTGCTCGGCGCGCTGCACGCGCTCGAGCACGGCCAGATCGCGGTGCTGCCGCTGATCGCCATGTGCGACCGCTGGGACATCGGCGGCCTGTCCACCAACGCCCACCCCCAGACCGGCGGCCCGACGATCTTCGTCCACGAAGGACATCCCGGCGGAGTCGGCATCACTCGGCGCGGGTTCGATCAGTTCGAGCGGCTGGTCACCGACGCCCAGCGGCTGATCGCGGAGTGCCCGTGCCGCGACGGGTGCCCGTCGTGCGTGCAGTCGCCCAAGTGCGGCAACCTCAACGAGCCGCTGTCCAAGCGGGGCGCGCTCGAGCTGCTGCACCGTATGACCCGCCCAAACCGCACTCGCTAGCATCGCGCGGCCAAGGCGAGATAGCTCAGCTGGTAGAGCACACGACTGAAAATCGTGGTGTCCCGGGTTCAAGTCCCGGTCTCGCCACCTCCCGTTCCCCGGCACGCAGCATGGCAAGCGCTCTGCCGCCCGATGCTGCTCGTCTTGGCGGTCTCTCCCCGTCAGCCTCGCAAGCGGCCACGATTGGCATTCACAAGATCAAGCACATCGTGATCATCATGCAGGAGAACCGCTCGTTCGACTCCTACTTCGGCACCTACCCGGGCGCCGACGGAATCCCGAGGCGCGCGGGCCGTCCGGCCGTCGCGTGCCGGATCCGCTGCGAACGCGGTGCGTGCGGCCCTAGCAACCCGCTGAGTGCTCTGGCAGCCAACTAGATGGCCGCGACGGGACCCGGACGGCGACCGATCACGTTGCCGTGCCGGTGGCGGGTCTCGCTGATGGACTGCTCGCGAACCCAGCGCAGCAGCTCGCGCGTGGAGTGTCGGACGACAGGGATGTCGTCGACCCACAGCCCGGCATCGTAGGCGGCCAAGCGAAGCGCATCCCCAGCTTCACCGATCAGGCGGACCTTGTCCACTGAGACAAGACTGATCCGACCGGTCAGGGTCGCTTCGTCCTCGACGACGATCGGCCGCCCCACGCTGCGCTCGGTGGGCGAGGATACGGTGACGGCGACGTCCACGGCCCGCGCCGCCGCCAGAGCCAGGGCGAGCTCCTCGTCGGTGGCCTCGGCGCCGGCGCGCAGCAGCGCGCTTCGCAGCGGCCGGTAGCGAAAGACGTTGGCCTCGGCTACCAGCCCGCTCGGGTCGGCCGGGAGCATGTCCCGGCGCCATGCTCGGGCCGCGGCGGAGGCGAACTCCTCGGCGGTGCCGTTGAACCGAGCCGTCCAGGTGCCGAGGCTGGAGACGTAGTTCGGCCCCCCGGCCTTGGCTCCGGGGCCGACGACCGAGCGCTTCCAACCGCCGAAGGACTGGCGGCGCACGATCGCGCCGGTGATGTGGCGGTTGACGTACAGGTTGCCGGCCTGCACCGCCTCGCGCCAGTGCTCGATCTCGGCCGGATCAAGCGCCTGCAGGCCGGCACACAGGCCGTAGGCGGGCTGGTTCTGCCAGGCGACGGCCTGCTCGAGGTCTGCGGCCCGCATCAGTCCGAGCACCGGGCCGAAGCACTCGGTGAGGTGAAACGGCGAGCCGGGCGCCACGCCGAGCTTGACCCCGGGCGACCACAGCTGCGGGTTCTCCTCAACCTGGTGGGGTGCCACCAGCCAGGACTCCCCGGGCTGTAGGTGGTGTAGGGCATCAGCGAGTGGTCCCTCCGGCGGTCGGATCAGTGGCCCCATGGTGGCGCGGAGATCCCAGCCGGGACCGAGCCGGAGGCTGCGGACGGCATCGGCCAGCTGGCGTCGGAACCGGTGGTCGTCGTACACCGACGCCTCCAGGATCGCCAGGCTGGCCGCCGAGCACTTCTGTCCGGCGTGGCCGAAGGCCGAGCGGACGATGTCGGCGACCGCCTCGTCGAGATCGGCGGTGGCCGTGACCACGATCGCGTTCTTGCCGCTGGTCTCACCGTGCAGGCGCAGGTCAGGCCGCCAGTCAAGGAACATCCGGGCCGTGTCCCACGCACCGGTGAGGATCACGGCGTTCACGTCGGGGTGCTCGATCAGTCGCCGGCCGGCCGGACCGTCCGCGGTGGGCAGGAACTGCAGCAGATCGCGCGGGATGCCGGCCTCCCAGCACGCCTGAGCGAGCGCCCACGCGGTGGCCACGGTCTCGGGAGCCGGCTTGAGGATCACGGCGTTGCCGGCGGCCAGGGCAGCGAGGACGCCGCCGGCCGGTATGGCCAGCGGGAAGTTCCACGGCGGCACCACCACCACCGTGCCGAACGGCTCAAAGCGGGCTCCGTCGACCTGCAGCGCCTCGAGGTCGGGGATGCGCTCGGCGTAGTAGCGCGCGAAGTCGATCGCCTCGGAGACCTCTGGGTCTGACTCGGCCACCATCTTGCCGCCATCGCGCGCCATCACGCCGATCAGCCGGCCGCGGGCGGCCGCGAGGCGATCGGCCACCGCGCGCACGGCCCGGCGCCGATCGGCGAGGGGTCGGTCACGCCACCGCGCGCCGGCTTCGTGCGCCGCCGCCACCGCCTCGCTGACCAGTGACTCGTCGGCCTGGACCCACCGGTAGGCGACCTCCTCGGGATCGGCGGGATCGCGGCCGTCGGCCAGCGCGCCGTCCTCGATCGCCCGTCCGGCGACGACGGCGGGGACCACGCTTATGCCGTGGGCGCCCAGCGGTACCAGCTGGGCGGCGAGCCAGGCGCGGTTGGCATCCCGGGACACGTCCGTGTCGGGCTCGTTGGCAAACGGGAGGTCCACGTCATCAGCCGGCCCGTCAACAGGCTCCTCGTCCCGGCGGCGATCCTGGACGCGACGGGTCGACACGGGCGGTGTCAGGCGATCGCGCACCGCCTGCCGGAAGCGATCTCGTTCCCGGTCCCAGGTCGGCGTGCCCGGCTGCAGGGAGAACTGATGACGGAGAAAGTTCTCTGGCCCGGTGTTCTCGTCGAAGCGGCGCACCAGGTAGGCGATAACCGACTCGCTGTCGGCCCGGCGAGCGATCGGCGCGTAGAGCAACAGGCCACCCGCCTGCGCGCGCACGGACGCTGCGATCGACGGCGCCATCCCCTCGAGCATCTCCATCTCGAGCATGTCCTGCAGGCCTTCCTGGCCGCTGACGGTCAGCGCCCACGCGGCCTCGAACAGGTTATGCGTGCCCACCCCGACGCGCAGCGCCCCGGCGTTGTCCGGATGGAGCAGCACGTCGAGCATGCGCTTGTAGTTGGCGTCGACCTCGGCTTTGGTGGCGAACGGAGCCTGCGGCCAGCCGGCCAGCTCGGCCTCGACCCGCTCCATGGCCAGATTGGCGCCCTTGACGAGCCGGATCTTGACCGCGCTGCCGTGACGGTGATGCCGATCTCGGGCCCACTCGATCAGGTCCAACAGGACGGGATAGGAGTCCGGAATGTAGGCCTGCAGGACGATCCCCGCCGACAGATCCGCGTACCGCTGCTCGCTCAGCACCCGCTTGAACACGGCCACGGTCAGGTCGAGGTCGCTGTACTCCTCCATGTCGAGGTTGACGAACTTGTGGGGTTGGTGACGCAGCGCCTCGTCGTACAGGCGCCGTAACCGGGCCGCGACCCGATCCACCTCAAACTCAAACGCGGCGATGTCGAGCTGCGAGCAGACCGAGGAGACCTTGACCGAGACGTAGTCGACGTCGGGGCGGTCAAGCAGCGCCAGCACCGCCTCCAGGCGCCGCTCGGCCTCCTGCTCGCCCAGCACCGCCTCGCCGAGCAGGTTGATGTTCAGACGGATCCCCTCGGCCTGACGACGGGCTACGTGGCGCGCGAACGGGCGGGGCTCGGCCGCGACCACGAAGCTGGCCAGCTCGGCGCGGACCCGCGCCTGGACCAGCGGCATCACCAGGCGAGGCAGGCGACTCGCGGCCGCTGCGCCGACGCGCAGCAGCGCCCCGTCGAGGCGCCCGAGGAAGCGCGGGCCGCGACCACCACCCACCAGGCTCTCAAAGTGCCGGGCGGCACGCTGTGGATCGCGGATCCGCAGCACCTCGTCGGTCAGGGCCAGCACGAAGGCCAAGCCCTCGTCGTCGTTGAGCAGGCGGGCGATGCGGCGGCCCTGCGTACGCTCTCGCCTTCGTCGACGTCGGATGGCATCGGTCAGCAGCCGCTCGGCCAGCCGCTCGGCCTGCCGGGTCAGCTCGCGGTCATCGACGCTGACCGGCGCTGGCGTGTCTCGCAGCATGGGCTCGGTCATCCTCTATCAGCCGTCATCGGTCTGGACGACCTCACCTCGGCCGAGCCGCGAGTGCCGGTAGCCGTAGAACCCGTAGATCAGGGCGCCGATCAAGAACCAGGCGATGAAGCGAAACCACGTCACCGCCTGCAGCTTGGTGACCAGCCAGATCGAGAACCCGATCCCTACCAGCGGAGTGACCGGCATCAGCGGCACACGAAACGTACGCGGTCGGTCGGGCTGCGAGCGACGCAGCACGATCACGGCGATCGAGACCACGATGAAGGCGAGCAGGATGCCGATGTTGGTCAACTCCGCGGCGCTTCCGATCGGCACGAAGCCCGCGATGCCCGCGGCGACGATCCCCACGATCCACACCGGACGGTTGGGCGAATGTCGATCGTTGGTGTGCGCGAACCAGGCCGGCAGCAACCCGTCGCGGCTGATGGCAAACCAGATCCGCGACGCCCCGAGGGTGAAGGCGAACAGCACGGTGATGATCCCGATGATCGCGCCCACCGAGACGATCTTCGCGAACGCGGTCTGGCCCACCGACTGAAACGCGTAGGCAAACGCGGCCGTCGATGACAGGTGCGTGTACTTCTGGATGCCGGTGAGCACGGTCGCGGCGAGCAGGTACAGCACCATCGCGATCGCCAGCGAGAGCACGATCGCCTTGGGCAGGTTGCGCTCGGCGTCCTTGGACTCCTCGGCCGCGGTGCTCATCGCGTCGTAGCCGAACACGGCGAAGAACACCGTCGCCGCGCCGGTCGCCGCACCGCCCAGGCCCTTGGGAAAGTACGGGGTGAGGTTCTTGGACTTGACGTAGAACGCCCCCACGACGATCACGGCGAGCACGATCGCGATCTTGACCACGACCAGCCACGACTCCACGCGGGCGCTTGACCTGATGCCGCGGTTCAGCAACGCCGCCACGCCGAGGCAGAGGATCACCGCGAACAGATCGACTCGATGGCCGGCTCCCGTGCCCGGCGCGCCGAGCATCCACGCCGGCAGCTGGACGCTGAAGCTGGTGAACAGGTACCCGACGTACTGCGACACCCCGATCGCGACCACCGCCACGATCGCGGTGTACTCCAACAGCAGGTCCCAGCCGATGAACCAGCCGATCGACTCGCCCAGCGTCGCGTAGCCGTAGGTATAGGCCGACCCGGCCCTGGGGATCATGCCGCCGAACTCGGCGTACGACAGCGCCGCGCAGGCGCTCGCGACGCCTGCGATGATGAACGAGATCGACACCGCCGGCCCCGCGTCCGTCTTGGCCACGGTGCCCGCGAGGGCGAAGATGCCGGCGCCGATGATCGCCCCGAGCCCGATCGCGGTGAGTTGCCAGAGCCCGATGCTCCGCTCGAGCGCTTCGTCCTCACCGCTGCTCTCAATCGGCTTGCGCCGGAAGATTCCCCGGGTCTGCAACGAGGGAGCGTCACCCGTCTGGTCGATCACTTGTCCTCCACCCTGAAGTCAGGCTTGCGTCGGAAAGATCGTACGCTTCGAGACTTCCCGCTTGGATGGTTCGGCAACCGCCAGGGCACCGGCCGGTCTCCCAAGGCTGAAAGCGCGGGACAGCGCCGACAGTGCCTACGCCTATCCTCTGCTGCGCCATGGCTGAGGTCCGAGTGGGCGATGGTGCGCACCGACTACGAGGGCCTCGGCACTCCGGGGGTGCACCCATACCTCTGATCCGGCAGCTCAGCACGACCGATCCTGAGAACCTGCGGATCACCACTCCGGTGCGTATCGAGCAGGGGACGGCCGACCAGACCGTGCTCCCGCCCTTCACGTTGCCCGGTCAGAGCTGCGCTTGCCGCCAGGTCTGATCTGGTGCGGCACATTCGGTCCGGTGGGCGCCGTAGCGTTTCTGAACATGTCCACTCATATCGACGCAACCCTCCGCGATCGGCTGACCCCCGACTTCGCGGCCATGCTCGCTGGCAGCCCACCCGTGCCTGATGATCCCGCCGAGTTGGAGCATCTCGCCGCCGGGGCTCGTGCTGCGGCGGAGACCCGGCCGGATTGGCACGGCCACGGGTGATGCTCCCCTGGGAGGATGACAACCCCGAGTTGATCGTCGACGCGGCCGAGGATGAGGATCACTTTGAGGCAGTGATGCAGCTCCTGCTTGACGAGCTGGAGAAGTTCGCGACCGCGAGTTACCCGTCCGGCGGCGCCGTGTGGCGCCACGGAGACTTCGTCGCTTCGACGATGCTGCAGTGGAAGGGCGGCTACGACGATGGCCGGCTGGGCCGTTGGACGGCCGAAGACCTCGCCGAGTACATGCTCGGCTACTTTCCGCGCAAGGTGTCGGTCGAGCCTGAGACGCTCGCTGACGTTCCCGAGTGCATCGTCGCCTTCCTGCGCTTGCTGGATGATCGGGGAAGCCTTTCGGGCGAGCCGCTTGAGGAGCTGGAGCAAGTCTGCACCGAACTTCGTGAGGAGTTCCAAGCGCGCGCCGGCAGCCCTGACAGTTGGGGATTGGCGAAATCGATGGCGATGCAGATGTTCGCCGAAGGCATCGATCCCTGTGAGCCGGGGGCGCCGGACGCTTGGATAACTGGCTTCAACTCCCGCCCCCGTGTCGATCGAGACGCCGTGGTCGGCGGAGCCTCGGAGCGAATGCTGGACGCGGCGAAACCGGGACCGGGGAGCGCCGCCCGCAAGCCCGCTTCTCAGCGCCGTACGCAGCGCAAGGCCCAGCGCGTGGCACGCAAGCGCAGTCGCCGACGCGGCTGACCGTTCGGGTCATCGTGATTCCGCCGGGCCGAGCCCTAGGGTTTTGATGGCTCACCTACGAGCCCCCGGTCTGATGCCGTCCTCTCTCATCCGGTGATCCGTGATGTCTCCCCCAAAAGCCTCATCGCACCCATTCGACAAAGCCCCGGCGCCGGAGGGACGCGCGATCGTTGCCTGCTGGCTGGGCTCGTGGGCCGCGTGCGCGGTGGTGTGGATGTGGCTGGAGGACACGGTCGTGCTGGCAAACCTGATCGACGGCGCGGTGGCGGCGGCGATCGGGGCGACCGGCACCACGCTCGTGTACGCCGAGCGCCTGGTCGGGTTTGATCCGCGGGCGCGGTGGGCGCTGAGGCTGTGGCGCCCGCTGGTGCAGTTCGGCCCCGACCTGCGGTTGCTCGCCTCAGCCCTGGTGCGTGCGCTGAGCGGCGGAAGGCGCGACCCCGGCGGGCTGCGAGCCGTGCGCTTCATCCCGGCGGGCAGCCCGGCGGAGATCAGCGCTCGTTGTGCGGTGGCCAGCACGGTCGGCTCGTTTGCCCCCAACACGATCGTGCTCGGCGTCGAGCTCGACCGTCAGCTGATCCTCGTCCATCAGCTGCACCCGACGCCGGGTGACCGGAAGAGCGTCGACCCGCTGGAGCTGGGATGAACGAGTGGATCCTCGCCGCGGTGATACTGCTGATCGGTGGGACGGTTCCGCTCGGCATCGTGTGCGTGTGGGGCGACGTGATGGAGGGCGTGGTGGCGCTCAGCTTGGCCGGGGTGATCGCAGCGCTCGTGCTGCTGTTGCTGGCCGAGGGGTTTCACCGCCAGCCGTTCGTGGATCTGGCCGTGGCGCTGGCCGTGATGTCGTTCAGCGGGTCGGTCGCTTTCGTGCGGTACATGGAACGGGGCCTGTGATCGGGCGCTCCCCCAACCCCAAGCCGCGGGAGCCGTCCGGTGGTCGGTGACGTGCTCGTCGCCGTGCTCCTGGTCCTGGGCGTGGCCCTGGAGCTGTTCTGCGCGCTCGGCGTGATGGTGATGCGCGGCGCCTTGGCCCGCTTGCACTACACCGGTCCGGCGAGCGTCGGCGCGCTGGCGATCGCGGTCGCGATCCTGATCCACGAGGGCTTCTCCCTGATCGCCAACAAGGCGTTGCTGATTGCCGCGTTTATGCTCCTGACCACGCCCGTGCTCGCGCACGTCACCGCCCGCGCGGCGCGGATCCGCGAACGTGGGGAGCTGGACAGTCCGGCGCCGGAGGAGCCGGCCGCGAAGTGAACGTGCTGCAGGCCAGCGCCCTGATCCTCGTCGCGCTCGGCGGGACGGCCGTGGTGCTGTGCCGGGACCCGCTCCGTCAGGCGATTGTCGCCGGGGTGTTCGGGCTGCTGCTGGCGATTCTGTTCTTCGCCTTCCAGGCGCCCGACGTGGCGCTCTCGGAGATCGTCATCGGCACGATCGGCGTCCCGGTGATGATCCTGCTGACGCTGGCCAAGCTGCGCGAGCATCGCGACGACACACCCGAGATCGATCAGTGAGCCCGCGCGGACGTCTCGTCCTGTTCGGTCTGGCGGCGGCCGTGTTCGGCGTGCTGCTCGTCTACGGACTGGCCGGGCTGCCGGACTTCGGCCAGTTCCACGGCCGCTACGGGCTCCTGCTGGCGCATGTCGCGGTGCCCGAGCGCCAGGCGACTGACATCGTCAACAGCATCACGTACGACTACCGCGGCGTGGACACGATGGGCGAGGAGTTCATCCTGTTCGCATCGGCGATCGGCCTGGTGATCGTGCTGCGCCGGCTGCACGGCGAGCGGCAGGACGACGACGAGGACCGCCAGCAGGCTTCTGACCGCCGGCACAGTGAGGGCAGCGTCGCGTTGCGCGTGCTCGGCCTGGTGCTTGTCGGCCCGGTGCTGGTGCTGGGCGTGTACTTCGATAGTCAGGGGCAGCTGACGCCGGGGGGTGGCTTTCAGGGCGGCGTGATCCTCGCCGCCGCGCTGATCCTCGTCTACCTGGCCGGGCGCTACCGGGCGATGGCCCGCCTGCGCCCGATCCCGGTCGTCGAGCTGGCCGAGGGGCTCGGTGCCGCGGGCTACGGGGCGATCGGGGTGGGCGGGCTGATCGCCGGGTCGAAGTTCCTGCTGAACTTCATCCCGCAGGGATCGATGGGCAACCTGCTGTCGGGGGGGACGATCGCGCTGTTGAGCACGGTCGTCGGGCTGGAGGTCGCGGGCGCGTTCACGCTGGTGTTCGGCGAGTTCATGAATCAGCGTCTGCTGAGCCGGGGGCGAAGGTGACGTGAGCTTCCTCCCCTACGCGGTCGCCGCCTGGCTGCTGCTCGTCGGCCTGTACGGCGTGGTTTCGAGCCGCAACCTCGTGCATCTGATCCTGTGCCTGTCGGTCGTACAGGCCTCCACGTATGTGCTGCTGTTGGCGATCGGCTATCGCAGCGGGGCCAAGGCGCCGGTGTTTGCCGACATTCCACTCTCCACCCCAGTCGTGGATCCGGTCGTCCAGTCGCTGACCCTGACCGACGTGGTGGTCGAGGCGACCGTGACCGCCCTGCTGCTGGCGCTGGCGCTCCAAGCTCACAAGCGCTTCGGCACCGTGGATCCAGACGAGATCGTCTCGCTGACCGGGTGATCACCACCGTCTTTCCCGCGCTGCCGGTGGCGGTGCCGTTCCTCGCCGCTGGGCTGCTGGGGGCCACCCAGTCGCTGCGCCGGCGGCTGCTGGCCGAGGCGATCGCGCTGGCCGCGGCGGTGGCCGCGACCGTGCTGTGCGCGATCGATCTCGTACTGGCGATTCGTCACGGTGACGCCGTGGCCTGGTTCGGCGGCTGGCAGCCCCGGCACGGCGTGGCGATCGGGATCTCGTTCACGATCGATCCGATCGGCGCCGGCCTGGCGGTGTTCGTCGGCGTGTTGACGATCGCCGCGCTGGTGTTCTCCTGGCGGCACTTCGAGACCGTGGGCCACGTGTTCCCCGCCCTGCTGCTGGTGTTCATGGCCGCGATGATGGGCTTCAGCCTCAGCGGTGACATCTTCAACCTGTTCGTGTTCTTCGAGCTGATGTCGATCTCGGGGATCGCGCTGACCTGCCATCGCCCGGACGAGGGGGCGCCGCTCCAGGGGGCGCTGAACTTCGCGATCACCAACGCGATCGGCGGCTTTCTCGTGCTGATCGGGATCGCGCTGCTCTACGGTCGCACGGGGGCGCTCAACCTCGCCCAGATCGGCGTCGCGCTGACGGGCCACCCCGCCGACGGGTTGGTGCTCGTCTCCTTTGGGCTGATCACGTCTGGCTTCTTTGTCAAGGCGGCAGTGGTGCCGTTTCATTTCTGGCTCGCCGACGCCTACGCCACTGCACCCACACCGGTATGCATCCTGTTCGCCGGAGTGATGAGCGAGCTGGGCCTCTATGCCGTCGCGCGCATCTACTGGATCGCGTACGGCGGTGCGCTCGGCGGCCAGCAGGAGACGCTGCGGACGATCCTGCTGGTCGCCGGCGCGGTGACCGCGCTGATCGGCGCGACGATGTGCTTCTTGCAGCATCACCTCAAGCGGATGCTCGCGTTTGCCACGATCAGCTACGTCGGGCTGTTCCTCGTCGGGATCGCGCTGCTGAGCGCAGACGGGTTGGCCGGCACCGCGATCTACATCGTCGGCGACGGCTTGGTCAAGGCGTCGCTGTTCGTCTGCGTCGGGATCATCCAGCATCGGCTCTCGCGGGTGGACGAACATGGCCTGCGGGGGCGGTGCGCAAGCTTGCCGTTCACCGGGATCGTGTTCTTTGTCGGTGCGCTGGCGCTCGCCGCGCTGCCCCCGTTTGGCACCTTCTTGGGCAAGTCGACGATCGAGGACGCCGCCCTGAAGCAGGGCTACGGCTGGGTGCCGGCGTTGTTCACCGTCGCCGAGATCCTCACCGCCGCCGCCGTGGTCAGAGCGGCCGGCCGGGTGTTCCTCGGCTGGGGACCCAAACGCGACCCCCAGTCCGGCGGCGGTGACCGAGCCGACCAGGAGACCAGCCAGGAAACCGAGGGACCGAGCGACCGTACCCCCGCACTCCTGTGGCTGCCCGCGGCGGCCCTATTGCTCGCCGGGCTCGCGGTCGGGATCGTCCCCGGCGTCGAGCACGCCGCCCAAGTCGCCGCGGCGCGATTCGTCGATCGCCACGGCTATATCGCCGCCGTCCTGCACGCCGTCCCGCCGGCCACCCCGGTGGTGTCGAGCGCCGCCGGGCCGAGCCTCGGCGACTACCTCTACGGCGCTGGCTCCTCGATCGGCGCGCTGCTCCTCGGCCTGGGCGCCCTGCTCGCCCCTGGTCTGCCCCGCCGTCCCCCCAAGCCAATCATCCGCAGAGCTCGAGCCGCCGCGAACGGGATCCGCGGGCTGCACAGCGGCCACCCAGGCGATTACGCGGCCTGGGTCACCGCCGGAACCGCGATCCTCACCGGCGTCTTCGCACTCACTCTGCGCTAGCCCGCGACTGGAACGGACGAGCTACAGCGCGATGTCGCGTTCGCCAAGCCAGTCCTGCACGACCAAGGGTGGGTCGCCCTCCCACTCCGCCCGCGCCGCCAGCCGGATCAGCGCTTCGGGCTCGCCGTCCAGCTCATCGCGCCGAAAGCTCAGATAGACGATGATCGCCGCCGCCATCGACAGCGATCCGCTCTCCACGGCCGGATCGAGATCGGCGAGCACCGTGGCAACCCGCGCCTGGACGTCGTCGAGCGCGCTGATCGGCTCATCGGCATCCTCGAAGGCCAGCTCCAGGTCTGCGACGGCCGGATCGATGTCGTCAGGATCGACGACCTCAACGGCACGCCGGACTACCTCGGCCAGAGTGATCGGTGACGGTTCGGTGGGCATGCGTCACCGATCCTCGGCGCCCTGACCGCTATCGCGGGCCCCGGAGGCCCGGTCCTGCTCGTCCTCTCCACTCGGCTCGCCGTAGGGGTCTGAGTCGGCGCTGGGGTCCGGCTCGCCCACCGGGTTGTTCAGCGTGTGGTGCGGGTCCTCGTCCGTGCGCGGCTGGCCGCCCGGATCATCGGAGGTGGAAAGCTCTTCGTGGCCTGACTTGGCTTCGAGCGGACGATCTGCCGTCTCGGCCGGATCGGCCGCTCGTTCGTAGATGCGCTCGGGTTCGTGTCTCGGTCCTGTGCGCGGATCATTCTCGGCCATCGGCGCTCCTTGGGGGGTTCGGACTTGCCCTGCCCTGCTACCCGGGCGCAGAGCGCCAAAACGCGCGCCTCGTTTACCGGGCGGCCGGGGCGATCGTGGCGGGCAGCATCACCACGGCGGCGGCGTGAAACCCCGCCGCCGCCTCCTCCGGTGATCCGTAGGCGCGATCCTCGAGCTCGCGCGCGGCCAGCGTCAACTCGAGCTCGGCCGCCGCGAACGGATACGGCTCCACCACCAAGCGTCCCGGCGCCGTGACCGTCAGCCGCAGCTCGACCCGCTCGGCGCCGATCGCCACCGGCACCGCATCGACCAACCGTGGCCCGGACGCCTGATCGACCGAGCTCAGGGTGGACTGCACCGCCACTGGACCCTGGCTCCCTGCCCTGTCGCCGCCTCCGTCGCCGGGGCCCCCGGAGCCACCGGGTCGGCTGAGATCCATCAGCCCGATGGCCAGCGACATCAGGTCGAGCGCCTGGAGCACCTCGTAGGCGTGCCAGGTATCGGCGTCAAAGCGGCTGCGTGGCCCTCGATAGGCCCATACCTCGCGCAGGGCCGGCATCCAGCGCCTCTCCTGGCTTGCCACCACCTCAGCGGCCAGCGGATTTTCGAGCGCCGGCTCGCCACCCAGCCCCCAGCGGCCGGTGTAGAAGCCACTGAAGTGCATCCCGACGAGCGCGCCGGCGTGCTCGTTACGGGCGTAGACCGACTCCACTCCGCGGGCGTAGGGCCTCACGGTCTGTTGCAGAGGCAGCTCGGTGAAGTGAGCCGGTCGCCTCTGCGCCGGGTTATAGGCCGGCACTCCGTCGAGCTCAAGCCAGCCGTCGTCGTGGTGAGTGGCGGCGCAGATCAGGGCTTCGCGCGGCGCGGGCACGGCGAAGTGCTGGTTGCCCCAGCTCGTGGCGAGATCCCCGGCCAGCCGCGCGTGCTCTGGCTGTGTGATCAGGACCAAGCGGCCGGCGCGACGAGTGACGAGCATTGCGTCCTCTTTCTACCCATTACCGTCGAGGAATGATTCTCGCCGCCTCGGGGAAGGTCTCAGCTCTGACCATGCCCCGCCTCGACAGCTGCGCCCACAACTGCGCACACCGGTGGGCCGCCCCGAGGTCGCCGCGATGACGGCATCCAGGCAGCCACACCGCGTGGTCGTGATCGGAGGGGGCTTCGGCGGCATCCAGGTCGTCAAGCACCTGCGCCACGCTGCGGTCGACGTGACGCTGATCGACTGGCGAAACTTTCACCTCTTCCAGCCGCTGACCTACCAGGTCGCCACCGGCGCCCTGTCGTCCAGTGACGTCACCTACCCGCTGCGGGCGATGTTCGGATCGGCTCCCAACATCCGGGTGATGCTGGCCGAGGTGTCGGGTTTCGAACTCGGGGCCCGCAAGGTCTGCCTCGACACCGGACCTGATTCCGACGGTCCGTCGGAGGTCGGCTATGACACGCTTGTCGTGGCCGCGGGCTCGAGCTACTCGTAACTTCGGTCACGAGGAGTGGCGTGAGGTGGCGGGCGAGGTCAAGTCCCTGGAGAGCGCGATCTCCGTCCGCTCGCGGATGCTGAGCGCCTTCGAGCGCGCCGAGATGGCGACTGACGCCGGTAACCGGGCGGCGGACATGACGTTCGTGGTCGTCGGGGGTGGCCCGACGGGGGTTGAGATCGCCGGCCAGATCGGCGAGCTCGCCCGCGACACGCTGACCTCCGACTTCAAGAACATCCGCTCCGGCGACGTGCGGATCCTGCTCGTGGAGACCGCCGAGCGGGTGCTGTCGGCGTTCTCGGAATCGCTGGCCGCCAAGGCCTCGAGCTCGCTGGAGAAGCTGGGGGTGACGCCCACGGTGAGCCGGACGGTGGTCGACATCGATCGCGAGGGCGTGTCGCTCAAGGCGCCGGACGGGTCCACCGAGCAGGTGCCGGCGCGCACGGTCATCTGGGCCGCGGGCGTGCGCGCCTCTGATCTCGCCGGTCAGCTCGGAGAGCAGGCGGGGGCGCAGGTCGACCGCTCCGGCCGTGTCACCGTCGGGTGCGATCTGACCCTCGCCGGCCACTCGGAGGTGATCGTGCTCGGCGACATGGCGAGCGTCAGTGACGGCGCCGGCGGCGTGCTCGCGCTGCCGGGGCTGGCGCCGGTGGCGATCCAGCAGGGCGCCTACGCGGCGCGGCTGATCGAGCACCGGCTGCGTGCTCAGCCGATCCGTCCGTTTCGTTACGTCAACAAGGGCAACCTGGCCACGATCGGCCGCGGTCGCGCGGTCGCCGAGTTCGGCCCAATCCACCTCAGCGGTCCGCTGGCCTGGCTGATCTGGCTGGTCGTCCACCTCTGGTACCTGATCGGCTATCAGAATCGCCTGGTGGTGATCTCACGCTGGTCGTTCAGCTTCTTCAGCCGAGGCAGGGTGCAGGGGTCGCGGATCATCGCCCGGTCACCGGAGGAGGGGCGGGGCGCAGACCGCTGATCCAGGCTACGCCGGCGCGCGCGGAGGACAGGCGGGCTCACACCGCTGATCCAGGCTACGCCGGCGCGCCCGCTCGCCCACCGCCGCGGGCAACACCCGGTTGCCGAACAGCCTGGTAGCGCCCGCGCTCGCGCGGTGAAGGCACCACCCAACACCGCGACCGTGAACATAGCCACCGAGTAGATTGCCGGGCGAGGTGTACGCATGATCGCGCGCGGGCGTGCGGCAACCATCGCGGGCGGCAAACGCCGCGGGCGGCAACGACGACAGAGGAGGGACCGATGAGAACAGAGCGGCTCACTCAGATCGGGGTTCAGACGTGGACCTGCGCCGTTGTGCTGGGCCTTGGGCTCATCGGCGCCGCCGGCGCCGCCAGCGCCGCGTCGCGGGCCGTCGCGCCCATCGGCGCCGGTCGTCCAGCCGCCGACTGCCAGCCGTTCGCCGCCCGGCCGTGCCTGTTCCCGTTTCCGGATAACCGGCTCGCCCAGCGCGATCGTCGCAGCGCCACCGGGCTGCGCGTGCATCTTCCCGCCCGGGCGATGCCGGTCAATCGGAGCGGCATTCCAATCGCCCCCGGGCCCTATGACCGCAACGACGGCTTCAGTCCCGGCAGCGCGATCGTCCTGCACGTCCCGGGCCTGGACAACGCGCGAGCGCTTCAGCGCACCGGCGCGGTGGCGCTGGGCGACATGGCCCGGGCGTTTCACCGGCGCCAGCCCATCGTCGTAATCGATCAGGCCAGCGGTCAGCGCCAGCTGATCTGGTCAGAGCTCGACGCCAACGCCTCAGACGCGGCGAGCACGGACCTGCTGATCCACCCCGGTAGGAACTTCACTGAGGGCCACACCTACATCGTGGCGCTGCGCGATCTGCGCACCGCCGCCGGTCAGACGATCAGGGCGCCGAGGTGGTTTCGCCTGCTGCGCGACGGGGACCGGCTTCCAGCCTCCGAGCGCTGGCAGCGCCGCCGCTACGCCCACATCTTCCGGGCCCTGGCCGAGGCCGGCATCCGTCGTCGGAGCCTTTATCAGGCGTGGAACTTCACCGTCGCTTCACGCCAGGATCTGACCGCTCGGCTGCTGGCGATCCGCAATCGAGCGTTCGCACAGCTGGGTGACCACAACCTCGCCGACGCCAAGGTCCAGGGCCGCGCACCGTCGTTTGAGATCACGGGTACAGGGATGCTGCCGGCGAACAGCGGCGTAAACCAACCGGTGCGCCGAGTGACCGGGACGTTTCAGATCCCGTGCTATCTGCTCGTGTGCGGGGCCAGCGCTCAGCCCGGATTTCACTACAGCTCGAGCCGTCCCGGCGCGCTGCCCACCCAGATCCCGGGCAACGTCGCCACCGCCCCGTTTGAGTGCATCGTGCCGAGCTCGGCCACTTCGTCTGATCCCGCGCGGATCTCGCTCTACGGCCATGGCCTGCTCGGGTCCCACGCCGAGGTCGAGGCGACCAACGTCCAGGCCATGGCGACCGAGCACAACATCGTCTTCTGCGCGACCGACTGGTGGGGCCTGGCCGCGCCCGACACCGGCAACGACGCCGCGGCGCTGGGCAACCTGAACCTGTTCGAACCGGTGATCGACCGTCTGCAGCAGGGGGTGCTCAACACGCTGTTCCTGGGTCGCTTGATGCTCAACCCGCAGGGCCTGGCCGCCAGCTCCGCGTTTCGGTCCGCCGGCCGGCCGGACATCAACGTCTCAAACCTCTATTACGACGGCAACAGCCAGGGCGGGATCGAGGGCGGCCTGACGACCGCCGTCGCGCCCGACTTCCGCCGCGCCGTGCTCGGCGTGACGGGCATGGACTACGGCAACCTTCTCGTCCAGCGCAGCACCGACTTCGCCCCGTTCGGCTCGATCCTGTACGCGAACTATCCCGATCAATCGTCTCACCCGTTGATCCTCGATCTGATCCAGCAGCTCTGGGATCGCGGGGATCCGGACGGCTACGCGGAGCAGATGACCTCGCATCCGCTGTCTGACACGCCCTCCCACCAGGTCCTGATGCAGATCGCCTACGGCGACCATCAGGTCAGCATGTACGCGGCGGCGGTCGAGGCGCGGACGATCGGCGCGTCGGCCTATCAGCCGGCGCTGGATCTGAGCACCGATCGCCGGCGCGATCGCCACCTGTTCTACGGCCTCCCGCCGATCAGGAGCTTCCCCTTTCACGGCTCGGCGATCGAGGTGTGGGACAGCGGTGCCGGGCGCGTGTCACCGCCGCCGCTCGTCAATCTGCCGCCGGTCGACAACCCGCAGAGCAACATCGACCCCACGAGGATGTGCGCAGCACGCCGCTGGCCCGCCAGCAGAAGTCGGAGTTCCTGCAGCCAGACGGTGCCGTGGTCAACGTCTGCGGCGGCCGGCCGTGCCGGACGTCGGTCTACACGCCGTGAGCTGACAACCCGGTGGGCCGGCTCACCGCTGGAAGCCTGTCGATTTGGCTGGGCCGGCTCACCGCTGGGAGCCCGTCGATGCTCTGCGCGTTGCGCTCGGTGACGTAGTCGCGCAGGGCGTCGGGTCCCCCCTTGGTCAGCTTGCCCTCGGCCCAGGCGCGGGAGTTGGTGCGCTCGCCCTCATAGGCCATCAGTGGCACGCCGTACCCGCACGAGTCGGCGACCCGTTCGACGCGCACCCGGATGACCGCGCGCCGCTGCTCGGGCAGGACGCTCGCCACAGGGAAGTCGATCGCCTCGCCGTCGAGCACCTCGCCCCGTCCGTGCAGTCGCAGGATCCGCGGCGGTCCGGCAAACGCGCACAGCATCACCACGATGCGACGGTTCTGGCGCAGGTGCGCGACCGTTTCGGCGCCGCTGCCGATCAGGTCCAGGTAGGCCAGCGTCTGATCGTCGAGCAGCTTCAACGTGGTGATCGGTCCCTTGGGCGAGACGTTGACGTGGCCGTGATCGCCGCTCGGCGCGGTGCCGACGAAGAACATCGGCTGGCGCATGATCCAGTCGGCCAGCTTCGGCTCGATGCGTTGATACAGCTTGCCCATCGGGCTTTAGAGCTTACGGCTCGGCTCAGCGTCGAGCCGCGGCTGCCCTAGCGAGGAACGGGATCAGGTGAGCGAAGAAAACATTGCGCGGATAGGCGCCGGCGGGGTCGTTGTGGGCATAGCCCGGGCGGTCGACCAAGGTGAGGTTGCGCGCCGGGATGTGCGACTGGCCGGCCAGTTGCCGCGTCGTGTCGAGAAGCAGGTCGTGCGGCGCGGTCAGGCGCGCCGCAAAGGCATACATGAGCAGGTGGCGAGGCAGGCGGCGTCCCAGCGTCGCCTGCTCGCCCAGCACCCTCTGGGCGGGATTCGCCAAGCCGTTGTCGACCGCAGCGGTGTCAAGCGTCAGGCGGGCCGGGAAGTACCACTCGGTGCCATCGGCGCCGTTGATCCCGTAGCCCGAGAACATCCTCGCGAAGCGCTTGATCGGCGTGAGCGCGCCGGTCCCGTCCCACCCGAACGGCGCTTGGCCGGTGGTGCGCAGGCCGCGTCCCAGGTGGGCTTCGGCGGCGATCAGACCGGCGGGCGAGGTGGCGACGTTGAGCGCGAAGCCGTACTGGCCGAGGTTGGTCACCGGAACAGTCGGCGTCAGGCCCAGCCCGTTCAGGAGCCCGGAGGCCTGGCCGAGCGAGGCTCCATTGGGATCGATCAGCGCAGCGGTCGAGCCGGTGGCGTTGTAGAGCCCGGCGAACGGCGCGGCAATGCCCCCGAACGCGAGCCATGGCGACACCTTTGGGCCCTCGAGGCCGGCGAGCGCCGTGCGGGCCGCAGTCGCTGACTCCTCGCCGAAGCTGCCCCCGTCGATGTAGAGCAAGCCGGCGAGCGCGTCGGCGCCGGCCCGGCCGCCAAAGTCCCAGGTCGCATACGCCGTCACCACGTTGCCGCCGAGCGAGTGTCCGCCGAGCACGACCTTGCCCCCGAGCTTGCGCGCCGCGGCGATCACGCGGTGCAGATCCCCGACCGCCACGCTCATGCCCCAGCGCTTGGCGAACTGCACCGTCGAGTCCGGAATGAACTCAAAGTGCCTGGTGATGGACGGGCTCTTGAGGAAGCCCAGGTAGTAGTCGAACAGGCGCTTGACATCGGCCTTTCCGGTCTTGGCCAGGTTGAGCACCGATTGGTCCTCGAGCAGGTTCTCGCGCCGCTCGACCGACCACACCTGCCACCCGGGCCGCGTGCGGACGATCCACCGGGCGAGCGGCACGAAGTAGGCAGACCCCGCGGACGTCCCCGGCTCGAGGACGAGCACGTTCTTCGCTCGAGCCGGCCCGACCTTGATCACCCCCACCTTGTCGTACCGGGCCGGGGTTCCGGGGGACGCGACGCCGCGCATCCACTGCACCTTTAGCGCGGCGCTCGCCGAGCCGGAGAAGGCGCCGGCCAGCGCCGTGAGCGCGAGCCCGACAAGACAGGAGATCCGACGCATCGTGATAAGTATCCCTGAGCCGCGGACCGATCGGGGCTCAAAGGTGTCCGCCGGGGCTCCTGCTCGCGGGATGGCTGGGCCGCAGCTGAGGGATGGCGGGGCCGCAGCTCGAAGGGCGGCACGGCCGCAGCTCGTGTTGAGGCTTGGTTAAAACGCCTCGAGAGTAGCCGCAATGGGCTCGCATCCTCGCGCGCTGGGCAATACATTGTCGGGCCTGGGAACACGACCTCTGAGGAGGAGGATCTAGTGAGAGCACACTTCAGGCCGGCGGCAACTGTGCTGCTGGCGGTCATCGCCGCGGTCGCGATCGGCGCCTGCGGTTCGAGCTCGTCGAGCTCGAGCGCATCATCATCTTCAGCCGGGGGGTCGAGCTCGAAGTCGAGCGCTTCCGGCGCCGGTGGTGGCGCCGTCACGATGCTGTTGGGCACCGCGCCCCAGTCGCTCGACCCCGGGATGGACTACACCACCCAGGGGGCCGAGTTCAACTGGATCACCTACACGGGCCTGACCACCTACGCGCACGCCGACGGCAAGGCCGGAACGCAGTTGATCCCCGGGCTGGCCACGGCGCTGCCGGTGATCTCAGAGGGCGGCAAGACCTACACCGCCACGCTGCGCAAGGGCCTGGTGTTCTCCAACGGCAAGCCGGTCCACGCCAGCGACTTCGCCTACTCGGTCGAGCGGGCGATCAAGATCCCGTGGGGAGGCTCGGGCCAGTTCATCACCCCGGTGATCGCTGGGGGCACCGCCTTCTCCACCGGCAAGGCCAAGTCGATCTCGGGAATCACGACCAACGACGGCACCGGCAAGATCGTGATCCACCTGACTGCGCCCTACGGGGCGTTTGAGAACGTGCTGGCCGAGCCGGCGATGGCGATCATCCCGGCAGGAACCCCGTTCATGAACGAGCCCAACAGCCCCCCGCCCGGCGTCGGGCCCTACAAGACGACCAACATCGTCCCCAACGCGTCGTTCTCGTCGGTCCGCAACCCGTACTGGGCGAAGATGAACATCCCGGGCATCCCCGCCGGCCACGTGGACGTCAACGTCAAGATCTCGGCCAACGTCAGCTCCAACGCGCTGTCGGTGCTCAACAACACGGCCGACATCTTTGACTGGGCCGACACGATCCCCGGCTCGTTGCTGCCGCAGATCAACTCCCAGGCAGCGAGTCGGTTCAAGCTGGCCAATCTCGGCGGCTCGACGTACTACATATTCCTCAATAGCCAGCACAAGCCGTTCAACAACCAGCTCGCCCGCGAGGCGGTGGTCACCGGTCTCAACCAGGAGGCGATGAACAGGCTCGGCTCCGGCACGCTGGCTCCGGGCTGCTTCTTCCTGCCGCCGGCGGTGCCCGGCCACCCGTCGAGCTCATGCCCGTACGGCACCCCCGGGACCGGGGACCTGACCAAGGCCAAGGCGCTGGTCAAGCAGTCGGGAATGGCGGGCCAGCCGGTCACCGTGTGGAGCGAGACGCGCTCCCCGCGCCAGCAGTGGATGACCTACTACACCCAGTTCCTCAACTCGATCGGGTTCAAGGCAACCCAGAAGGTGCTCGCCGACGCGACTTACTTCACCGAGATCGGCAAGCTTCAGGTCCATCCCCAGACCGGCTTTGCCGACTGGAACCAGGACTTCCCCAACCCGGTGGACTTCTACGGGGTGCTGCTGGACGGGCACGCGATCCTGCCGACCAACAACCAGAACTTCGGCGAGGTCAACGATCCGCATGTCAACTCCGAGATCGCAAGGCTCGGCGCGATTCCAACGACCCAGCTGCTGAAGAACTCGTCGTCATGGCAGGCGCTCGACGAGTACGTGGCCAAGAAGGCGTACGCCGGGGTATTCGGTTACGAGAAGTTCCCCGAGTTCGCCTCGAGTCGGATGAACTACGGCGCGTTCATCTTCCACTCCGTCTACGGGTGGGACCTGACCTCGTTCCAGTTGAAGTAGTGGCGCGGGCGGGCCGGGACGGCTAGGCTGTCCCGGCCCGACCCGCTCTAGAGCCCTCTGATGGCGACCACTTCAGCCTCCGGCACCGAGTTCTCTGAAGGCCTCTCAGCCGGCTTCACCGACGAGGGCGCAGACCTGGCGCCAGGAACCGGTCCCTGGAAGCTGGCCTGGCGGCGAATGCGGCGCAACAAGGTGGCGCTGTTCTTCGGAGGGCTGTTCCTGCTGATCGTGGTGCTGTGCCTGCTGGCGCCGGTGTATGCCTCGGACATCGCCCACACCACGCCTTCGTTCGGGAACATCACCGGCACGGTCAAGGTTGGGGGCAAGACCCAGAACATCGTCAGCGTGACCGGGATCCCGGTCGGTCCGACCTGGCACAGCCACTACCTGCTCGGGGCCGACGCCAACGGCCGCGACACCGCGGTGAGGCTGCTCTACGGCGGGCGCAACTCGTTGGAGATCGGGATCGTGGCCACGCTGATCACGATGGTCCTGGCGCTGATCCTCGGCGTCGTCGCCGGCTACTTCCGCGGCATCTCCGACGCTTTCATCAGCCGCGGCCTGGACGTCATCTGGGCCTATCCGGCGGTCCTGTTGGGCGTCACGCTGGGCACCGTGATCGCCGTCGGCGGGATCGGACCGCTGAAGGGCAACAACCTGTTGGTGCCGGCGGTGGTGATCGGGATCGTCTACATCCCGTACGTGGCCAAGCCGGTGCGGGGTCAAGTGCTTCAGCTGCGCGAGCGCGAGTTCATCGATGCCGCCCGTCAGCAGGGCCTCGGCCATGCGCGGATCATGTTCTCGGAGATCCTGCCCAACCTGTCGAGCACGATCGTTGTCTTCATCCCGCTGATCCTGGCCAACGCGATCCTGCTCGAGGCCGCGCTGTCGTATCTCGGCGTCGGCGTCGAGCCGCCCAATCCGTCGTGGGGGAACATGATCTCCGACGGGCTGACCACGATTCCGGCCGCGTTCCACAACGTGCTCGTGCCGGGGATCATGCTCGTGCTGTGCGTAATGTCGGTCAACATCTTCGGCGACGGGCTGCGCGACGCGCTGGACCCGCGGGCCAAGGTCCGGATCGCGCATTGATGCTCGCGCAGCGTCCAGGCCCGTGATCCGCTTCGTCATCCGCCGCCTGCTGGCGATGGTGCTGGTCATGTTCGTGATCTCGCTGATCACGTTCTTGCTGTTCGAGGCGATCCCCAACGGCAACCCGGCCTTCCGCCTGGCTGGGCGCACGGCAACTCAAGCCGAGATTCACCTGATCGAGGTCAAGTACGGCTTCGACAAGCCGGTCTACGTCCAGTACGTGCGGACGATGAAGAACATCTTCACCGGTCAGGCCTACTCCTACACCCAGGGCTTCAACGTCCTGGACGAGATCCGGGCCGGTCTGCCGACGACCCTGTGGCTGGGGTTCGGGGCCGGGATCATCTGGCTGCTGACCTCCGTCCTGGTCGGCACGCTGGCCGCGGTCCGGGCCGGCAAGTACACCGACCGGGTACTTACCGTGCTCGCGATGGCGGGGGTCTCGTTCCCGCCCTTCTTCCTCGGCGCCGTGCTGATCTACTTCTTGGGCTACAAGGCCAACATCTTCCCGCTGGGCGGCTACGTGGCCCTGACCCAGAACCCGGTCCAGTGGTTCGTGCACCTGATCCTGCCCTGGTTCACGCTGTCGGTGCTGTTCATCGGCTTCTACTCCCGCGTGCTGCGCTCGACGATCCTCGACGCGGTCAACGAGGACTACGTCCGCACCGCCCACGCCAAGGGGCTATCCGAGCGCCAGGTGCTGCTGCGCCACACGCTGCGCAACAGCCTGATCCCGATCATCTCGCTCTGGGGGCTGGACCTGGCGCAGGTGTTCGGCGGGGGCGCGATCCTGACCGAGTCGGTGTACAACCTGCACGGCGTCGGGCAGCTGGCCGCCGACTCGATCGGCCGCCTCGACATCATCCCGATCCTGATGATCGTGATGCTGACCGCCTTCTTTGTCGTCTTGCTGGCCGCCGTGACCGATATCGCCTACGCGTACCTCGACCCCCGGATCAGGCTGGCGGGATGACCGCCACCGGCACTCCTCTGCTCGACGTCTCAGACCTTGAGGTCGCCTTCGCCACCGAGGACGGCACGGTCAGCGCCGTCGACGGCGTCTCCTTCTCGGTCGACCGCGGCGAGGTGGTGGCGATCGTGGGTGAGTCCGGCTCGGGCAAGTCAGTCACCGCGATGACCCTGATGGGGCTCACGCGCGGACCCAACGCCCGCTTTGGCGGCTCGGCGACGTTCGATAGCACCGAGCTGGTCCGGGCGACCGAGGACGAGCTGCAGAAGGTCCGCGGAGCGGGGATCGCGATGGTCTTCCAGGACCCGATGAGCTCGCTGGATCCGGTCTACCGGATCGGCGCGCAGATCGTCGAGCAGATCCGGGTCCACGACCATCAGATCTCCAAGGCCCAGGCCCTGGATCGGGCGGTGAACCTGATGGAGCGGGTGGGGATCCCGCGGGCGGCCGAGCGGTTGCGCTCGTATCCGCACGAGTTCTCCGGCGGTATGCGCCAGCGGGTGATGATCGCGATGGCGCTGTCGTGCTCGCCGAAGCTGCTGATCGCCGACGAGCCGACGACGGCGCTCGACGTGACGATCCAGGCTCAGATCCTCGACGAGCTGCGCCAGTTGCGCGCCGAGACCGATGCCGGGATCATCCTCGTCACCCACGATCTCGGCGTGGTGGCCGACATCGCCGACCGGGTGATCGTGATGTACGCGGGGCGGGTGGTGGAGCAGGGAACGCTCGACGACATCTTCTATGACCCCCAGCACCCCTACACCTGGGGGCTGCTCGGCTCGATCATGCGTGTCGACGCCGACCGCACCCAGCGCCTGCCCGCGATCCCGGGGCTGCCCCCCTCGCTGCTCTCACCGCCGCAGGGCTGCCACTTTCGCCCTCGCTGCCCGCACGCCTTTGGCAAGTGCACCGAGGTCCCCGAGCTCAAGGCCCGCGTCGCCGACCGGCCCGAGAGCCTCGACCGCTGCTTCCTCGAGCCCGAGCAGAAGCGAACGTTGCGCCAGGCGGGAGATCGGATCGGCCTCACCAGCCCCGAGCCGGTGGCTTCGTGAGCGTGGAGAGCCCTCCAGAGAGCGCCGCCGGGCCCCCGACGGCCGACACGGGCGCGCTGCTCGACGTCGAGCACCTGCGGGTCCTGTTCCCGATCAAAAGCGGGGTCATCGTCGACCGCAAGGTGGGCCAGGTCCACGCGGTCGACGACGTCTCCTTCGGCCTCAAGACGGGAGAGACGCTGGGGATCGTGGGTGAATCGGGCTGCGGCAAGACGACGCTGATCCGCGTCCTGGTCCGCCTGATCGACGCCACCTCGGGGTTGATCCGCTTCCACGGCCAGGACATCACCTCGTCAGGGCGACGCCAGCTCGAGCCGATCCGCCGCGAGATGCAGATGGTCTTTCAGGATCCGCAGGCGTCGCTGAACCCGCGCAAGCGCGTGGCTCAGATCCTGGCTACGCCGCTGGCCATCCGGGGCGTGGGCAAAAACGATCTGGCCGGCGAGAGCCGCAGCCTGCTCGAGCGGGTCGGGCTCCCGCGCGAGGCGATGAACCGCTTCCCGCACGAGTTCTCCGGCGGTCAGCGCCAGCGGATCGGAATCGCCCGCGCGCTGGCCGTCAACCCGAAGCTGATCCTGCTCGACGAGCCGGTGTCGGCGCTCGACGTCTCGATCCAGGCCCAGGTGATCAATCTCCTGGACGAGCTCCAGGACGAGCTCGGTCTGAGCTACATCTTCGTGGCTCACGATCTCTCCGTCGTGCGGCACGTGTCAGATCGGATCGTGGTCATGTACCTCGGCAAGCTGATGGAGGTCTCGCCCGCCGAGGAGCTCTACGCCAAGCCGGTCCACCCCTACAGCTCCGCGCTGCTCGGCGCGATCCCGATCCCGGACCCCAAGCAGAACCGCGCCCGGAGCCGCGCCGTCGTCTCCGGCGAGCCGCCGAACCCGATCAACCCGCCCTCGGGTTGCCGCTTTCACACGCGCTGCCCGCGGGCCAGCGAGATCTGCCGCTCGGTCGAGCCTCGGCTAACCGAGTACGCGGGTGGGCACCTGGCCGCCTGTCATCACCCTCAGCACGTCAGCGCCGAGGAGATCGCCGCCTCGTCGCGGTCGGCGGCCAGCCCGTTGAGCGCGGGGGACGATCCGCCGCAGGCTTCAGGGGACGACGGGAACCGCGGGCGCGGGCGCGAGGGCGAGCGCGAGCGGGACGGCGCGGCGGGTCCTTCGTGACCAAGCTCAGCGGGCCTGGTCGTGCGGCTCGTGCCAGGGCAGCCCCGGCGCCTCCGGCCTACCGGGCTGGGGCCGCTCGACGTCGGAGTAGGCCTCGCGGGGGTTGCCGGTCTCCGTCGTGACGGAGGCGCCGAAGCGTGCCGCCATGTCAGAGACGGGATACTGGAGGCCCTGCTGGGACCACTCGGCCGCTCGAGCGCCGACGGCGAGGACCGCGCACGGTTGCCCGCCGGCGCCGACGAGGACGTGGTCGGTGCCGGCCGGGCAGTGAACGAAGTCCCACGTACGCAGCGGACGCTCCTGATCCTCGACCACGAGCAGCGCCTCGCCGGCCAGGACCAGGAAGCCCTCCTGATGACTCTCGGAGTGATACAGCCCGGCCGCCTGTCCGGGCTCCAAGACCCGAATGTTGATCCCGAACTCGGCGAACTTCGCCGCGTCACGCGACTCGAAGCCGCACGAGGCGCCGAAGCGCGGCTGGGTCACCCAGGCCGCATCGGCCACGTTGACCACGAACCACCCGCGCGTCGCCGGCGCTGATCCGGACGGACCTGGCTCGAGGCGGGCTTCGCCGGACATCGAGCAAAGCCTACCCATCATCTCGCTCTGCGGTGGGATCGAAATTGATCCCAACACGACGCGGCGGGTCAGGGCACGGGAACCACGTCGTCCAGGTGCGTGGCCGGGATCGCCTCGGCGCGGCACGCCCGCAGCAGCCGCGCGTCGACGGTCAACAGCGGAGCATGCAACGCTTCGGCGGCCGCCGCGTATGCCGCGTCGTAGGCGCTCATCCGCTCGCGCAGCGACCAGATGCGACGGAGTCGCGGGGCGGTCGCGTCGAGCACCAGATCCAGCTGGGACAGCCACTGGACTGCGGCGGTGCCATCCTCCGCCGACAGAACCTCCCGCAACGTCAGGCGGCGCACCGCGGCGATCGCCTCAACCAGGCCATGGGCAGCCGAAACCAGCGTCAGCTCGGGAGATGCCTCATAGCGCGAAAGCAGGACGTCCGCGCCGCGGCGGTGGCGCCCGGCCACCACGAGCTCGACCAGAACCGAGGCGTCCAAGACGAGCAGATCAAGCTCACCCGGTTCCACGACGAGCGGATTAGGCTCACGTGGTTCAGGCAGGGCGATCCTGGCGGACGAGCTCGGCGAGGTCGACGTCGACCGTCCGGCGGCGACCCCGAATCTCGTCGATCAGCTGGGCTCGCTGCACCTGGTCCAGTCCCAAGCCACGCCGGAGCGCTTCGATTGCACGCCGGTTCTTCGACAGCCCCTGCGCCTTCGCCGCCGCTTCCAGCGCTGCATCGACCTCGGGAGGAACGTTTCGCAGATGAAGCGTCGCCACGAAGCAGATGGTAGCGATAGTGGCTGCACTCTGCTAGCAGATCTGCCGCCACCATCGATACGGCGGCGCTGACCGGATCGAGCTGTGCACCGACGACGTGATGCGGATCGCCCGGGTCAGCGCCACCGGCGCGCGGATCGAGGCCGACCGGGCTCAGCGAGGACGTGATCTGGGGCTGAAACCCGAGCTCCGCGAAGCCCTCGCGCGGGGAAGGCTGCACAATCTCCCGCGTGGAGGCGGCCGCCTACGAGGGGGTCCGGTCGAGCGCGCGTGCCTGGCCGATGCCAAGGCGGAGATGGCTCGGGCCCGAGGGCGCTCCGGCGCCAAGGCGGGCGCCGGCGCCAAGCCGAGCGCCCAATCCGGCGCCAAACCCCGCGGCAAGGAATGGATGCGCGCCGCGCTGCAATGGGATGCGATCGGCTCCCGCTGGCTGATCGCCGAAGTCCGCGGGCTGGCTGAACGGGGCCGGCTCGAGCTCGGTCCGGACGGCGCCGGCGCCTCGACCGACGGCCCTGAGCCCGACGCCGACCGGTTTGGACTCACAACCCGCGAGCGTCAAGTCCTCGGGCTGCTGGCCGAGGGTGCGACTAACCGCCAGATCGGGGCGGCTCTGTTCATGGCCGAGAAGACGGCCAGCGTGCACGTCTCCCGGATCCTCACCAAGCTCGGGGTCCAGGGACGCACCCAGGCGGCGGCCGTCGCGCACCGCATGCACCTGGCCTAACTCGAGCCTGGGCACCGCATGTGCCTGGTCTGAGTCGTAGTCTGGATGGGGTGCGCACACCAGCCGAATGGGAGCCCCATGAGCGCACGATCATGGGGTGGCCGTGTCGAGTCGAGCTTTGGGGGGAGACGCTCGAGCAGGCGACCCGCGACTATGCGGCGGTTGCCAACGCGATCGCCGCCTTCGAGCCGGTGACGATGATCGCCAACCCGGGCGCGGACGCCCAAGGAGCGCGAGCGGCCTGCGCCGGCGCGGTACAGATCGTCGAGCTGGGATTGGACGACTCGTGGCTGCGCGACTGCGGCCCGATCTACACCTACGGGGATACCGGTCAGCGCATCGCATACCACTTCCGCTTCAACGCCTGGGGGGAGAGGTTTCGGCCCTGGGACCAGGATGCCGCCGTCGGCCGGCTGATCGCGCAAGCCCTCGGCGACGAGGTGCGCGATGCTCCGTTGGTGCTCGAAGGCGGCTCGATCCTCACTGACGGCGAGGGAACGCTGCTGACCACCGAGCAGTGCCTGCTGAATGCCAACCGCAACCCCTCCTTGTCCCGCGAGCAGATCGAGGCCGCCCTGCGCGAGCACCTGGGCGTCGGGCGGATCCTGTGGCTCGGACGAGGCCTGCTCGAGGACCGCGACACCGACGGCCACGTCGACCTGATCGCCGCCTTCATCGCGCCCGGCCGCGTGCTGCTGCAGACGGTCGAGGAGGGGAACCCGAATTTCGAGTTCTGCCAGGAGAACCGCGTTCGCCTGCATGATGCGGGAATCGAGGTGATCGACCTGCCGTGGCTGAGCTACGCCCAGGTGGCCGGGGAGACGATCGTCGCCAGCTACCTGAACTTCTACCTCTGCAACGGTGCCGTCGTGGTGCCGGTAGCGGGGTTGGAAACCGATCAGGCGGCGCTCGAGCTGATCGCCGCCGTCTATCCGGGGCGGGAGGTCGTTCCGGTGCCCGGTCTGATCCTCGCCTACGGTGGCGGCGGCCCGCACTGCATCACCCAGCAGGTCCCGGTGCACCATGGCTGAGCAGCCGATCCTGAAAACCGCCTATCCACCACCGCCGTCTCCGGCGCGTACGCGCCCATCCGAGCGAGCGCCGCTGCGGGTTGGGCTCGTCCAGCAGCGCTGGCACGAGGATCCCGACGAGCACCGCGAAGCGCTCGCCGAGGGGATCCGGGTCGCCGCCGGCGAGGGGGCGCGAATCGTCTGCCTGCAGGAGTTGACGTTGTCGCCGTACTTCGCGATCACACCGGACGGCCCGCAGGCCGCCGGCGCCAGCCCCGAGCCGCTCGAGTCGGGACCGACCGTCGCGTTTGCCCGTGCCGTCGCCGCCGAGACCTGCGTCCATGTCCACGCCTCGCTCTACGAGCGCGCCGCCGGACGCGGCGGGCCCGCCGCGCTGGGCTACAACACCGCTGTCGTCGTCGCCCCCGACGGCCGACTGGTGTCGCGCACGCGCAAGCTGCACATCCCGGTGACCGCCGGCTACTACGAGGACCGCTACTTCCGTCCCGGCCCGGCGGGCGGCGATCCGTTCCCGATCATCTCACTGCCCACTACCGACGGCGACGCCCAGCTCGGCTGTCCCACCTGCTGGGACCAGTGGTTCCCCGAGCTCGCGCGCGCCTACTCGCTCGAGGGCGCCGAAGTGCTGATCTACCCGACCGCGATCGGCTCTGAGCCCGACCACCCGGACTTCGATACCCGGCCCCTGTGGCAGCAGGTGATCACCGCCAACGGCGTGGCCAACGGGACCTTCATGATCGCAGTCAATCGCGTCGGCGTCGAGCCGCCGCTGACCTTCTACGGCTCGAGCTTCATCTCTGATCCCTACGGCCGCGTGCTCGTCCAGGCCCCGCGTGCCGAGCCCGCCGTACTGGTCGCCGATCTGGATCTCGACCAGCGCCGGGATTGGCTGGAGCTGTTCCCGTTTCTCCAGACCCGTCGGCCGGACGCGTACGGGCTGTTGACGCGCGCCCGCTCGGGCTAGGCGTCCAGCAAGTAGACAGCGTCGTCCGCGTGTCCGCGTGCGTACGTCTCAATGCGTACGCGTCGGCTCCGTAGCGAGCGAGCCGCCGAGTACCTTGACGCGGCCTGTCTATTAACCCTCAGCTGGTGTCACGTCAGGAGTAAGCATGATCGTCCTAGGCATCATCCTTTTGCTCATCGGGTTCATCGCGAAGATCGCCATCCTGTGGACCATCGGGATCATCGTTTTGGTTGTCGGCCTGGTCCTCCTCGCGCTTGGATCCATGGGTCGCGCCGTCGGCGGGCGCCGACACTATTACTGACGTTTTGACCGCGGGACCGCCGCAACCTAAACCGCGGCGGTCCTGTGCCCTGCGCCCGCCCGAGTCATCGCGAGTGGGGTCACACGTCCAATCCGGTGTCAGCGCCGGCGACCGCTGGGCGCCGACCAGACCTTCCCAGGAGGCTAATCATGTTTGGTAGAACCGCTAGACGGGAGAGAGCCGAGACTCGGACCGAGCCGGGCGTCAGTCTGGCTCGCGGGCCGGCCCTGATCGCGGGCGCCGTCCTGCTCGCCGCGGGGCTCTACTTTCTGTACAAGCAGCCGGTGTTCGCGAGGTTGGCCAACTTCCCTGACGGTCAAGCTCCGGGACAGGGCCACAAGGTCTTCTTTGGGATCTTCGGCGCCAACGGCTGGACCGGAATGCTCACAGCGATCGGCGGTGGGCTACTCCTGTTCGGAGCCGCACAGCATCTGCTCGCCAAGACGATGAGCCTGATCGTCGGCGTAGCTCTCGGCGCCGCGGCGATCATCGCCGTAGCCAACAGTGGCAACGTGCTCGGACTGGCCGTCGCCAACGTTTGGACCGAGATCGGTTGGGGCGTCGTCGCGGCGATCCTCCTGTTCAACACGCTGATTCCGCGTCGTCGCACGACTGTCGCGACAGACTACGATCGCAGCGTCGGGCCGCCGCGCGATAGCTCGGCCGTGCCACCGGCGTCGGCCACTGAGAGGGACCGCGTCGCCGGCCGGCAGCCACCGGTGGACGAGGATCCCGACCGGCGGGTCCAGCGCGATTCCACAGTCGCGAACGAGCGCGATTCGGCACTCGCGACCGAGAGCCCAGCGCGCGAGCGTTAGCTCTGAGCAGATCGGAGGACCTCCGGGCCGGCTCATCGCGCGAGCTTCTTGCCGGGGTAGAGCAGCCCCTGGCCCAGCGCACCGGCGTCAGCGGGAGCGAGCACCGGTCTTGCCGGTGCAGATCAGCGAGGCTGGGCCGCCTTCATCGACGGCGAGCACCAGGTGCAGCCTGGGGTCCGCGCCGTGAGCGGCGAGGAACGCATCGGCGAGCAGCTCGACGCCTTTCTCGCTGTTCATGGCCACAGGATTGGCGCGCGGGATCTGTCCCGTGAACAAAGGCGCGCAGGTTCTGTGACCTTTGGGTGAACAACGGCATCGCACCGGCGGCACTCTATTCTCGGCCGCCGTGCACTTCGACGAGCTCAGCGAGCCCGAGCAGCGGGTCCTCGGCTGCCTGATCGAGAAGCGCTGGACGACGCCCGACCAGTATCCGCTCTCCCTCAACGCCCTGCGCCTGGCCTGCAACCAGTCGACGGCGCGCGAACCGGTGACCCACTACGACGAGGCCACCGTGCGCGACGCCGCGCAACGTCTGGCCCGCTACGGGCTGGCCCGGCTGGCCAGCGGGCACCAGTCACGGACGATCAAGTACCGCCACCTAGCCGAGGAAGGCCTCGCGCTGGACCGCGAGCAGCTCGCCCTCCTGGCCGTGTTGTTGCTGCGCGGACCCCAGACTCCGGGTGAGCTCAAGGGGCGCGCCGAGCGTTTGGCCGGGTTCCAGTCGCTCGCCGACGTTGAGCGGGTGCTGGCGCAGCTGATCGAGCGCGGCTACGTGTGGCGGATCGATCGCCGGCCCGGTCAGAAGGAGGACCGCTTCGAGCAGCTGCTCGGGGATGCGGGTTTGACGTCCGGGTCGGCCGCGCCCCCCGCTCCGGCCGGATCGGCCGCGCCCCCCGCTCCGGCCGGATCGGCCGCGTCGCCTGCATCTTCCGCACGGCCTGGCCCCTCCGCGTGGGCGGATGGCGACCTCGTGGCCCGCGTGGCGGCGCTCGAGCAGGAGGTCCAGCGGATTCGGGCCGAGCTGGACGACCTAATCAGTTAGCGGTTCTGTCGTGTCCCGCTGATGCGTCTCGTTCGCACCCACTCAACGCCGCGTTCAAGACTTTCACGGCCGCGAGCGCGGCGCCGCGTGCGGGATCTGGGGAGCGGTGACCGGGATCGCCACCGCGCTGGGACCTGTGCTCGGCGGTCTGATCACCAGCGCCATCAGCTGGCGAGGCATCTTCCTGGTCAACGTCCCCGTCGGGATCCTGGCCATCGCCGTCACCGTGCTATGGGTCAGCGAGTCACGCTCGCCCGCCGCGCACCGGCCTGACTGGGCCGGCTTTGGCCTGTTCACCGCCGGCCTCGGCGCGCTGGTCTACGGAATGATCCGGGCCGGGCAGACCAGCTGGGGCGAGACGGGCGTCATCGTCTGCATGATCCTCGCCGTCGCGTTGCTGGCCAGCTTCGTGCTCACAGAACGTCGGGTCGCGCACCCAATGTTCGACCTGTCGTTGTTTCGCACCCCCACCTTCCTCGGCGGATCGATCGCCGCGCTGACCATGAACGGGTCGCTGTTCGCGATGTTCCTCTACCTCGTCCTCTACCTCCAAGACATCCTCGGCCTCTCCGCCCTGGGTGTCGGCTTGAGGTTGCTGATCCTCTCCGGATGCAGTCTCGTCGCCGCGATCGCCGCCGGACGGCTCAGCGCCCGGATGCCGGTCCGCCTGCTGATCGGCCCCGGGCTGGCGCTCGTCGGGATCGGCCTGCTGCTGATGGCCGGCCTGAACGCCTCCTCACACTGGACGCACCTCATCCCAGGCTTCATCATCGCCGGACTCGGCTCCGGGATCGTCAACCCGCCGCTCGCCTCCGCCGCCGTCGGGGTCGTGCCGCCGTCCCGCGCCCACCTCGCGACGCTCATCACCACAAGCTTCGTCGCCGGCATCAACGACCTCCTGATCATCACCGCCATCATCGCCCTGCTCGGCGCCACATTCTCCCTGTGGCTCATCCGCAGCAAGGACTTCGTGCACACCCACGCCCAACCGATGCCGAGCCATCCAACCGCCAGCACCCAACCAGCCCGGCAGAGCAGCAATTGAGCTAGCCCATGACAGCCGCCCTGCAGCAATCTCCCTCCGCGGCCCAACAACCTCAAGACCGGCGAGACCGGGCCCAGGCCGGACAGACATCCGTCCCCAAAGAGTCGATCGCCGCATCCCACCGCTCGCCGCAGCGGGATCCGTTGCGGGAGGGCCATCGCTGATCGCTGCCGGCTAGGTTCGCCACTCCGCGAGCTACATGGCGGCGACCGCGATCGGCATCGTCGTGTGCTCTGCGAGCGCGCGCAGGTCGACCGGATCAGTAGTGAGTACGACCGTGTCCGGGTGTTCGCCCGCGTGTGCCGCGACCACGGCATCGACGGCCGAGACGGTCCCGGCTCGCCCGGTGGCGGTCCGCAGGCGGGCCGCTTCGCGCGCGCCGGTTTCGTCCACGTCGCGGATCTGGCAAGTCCGCAGCAGCCGGTTGGTGTGAAAGTCACGACGGTGGTCGCCGGTGAGCGCTTCGGAAAGAACCACCGCTGGCACCTGTGCAGGCCACAGTCCACGCTGGAGCAGTTCCTGAAGTCGTGCCCGCTGACCGGCCAGGGCGCTGAGAGCGCCGGCGTCCAGGACCAGGGTCACGCCGTTCGGTTCGCTCGGATGGGTATTTGTCCCGCGTCGCCCAGCGCGCGGTCCGCCCACTCCCGGGCCGCTGCCTGCTCCTCGCTCGGGACGGGACCGATCTCGACGTCGAGGGCGCGGAGGTAACGGTCGAGAGCGACAATCCTTTCCCGACGATCCAGCTCCTCGGCCAAGGCGTAGGACGAGACCCGGGACACGTTCAGCCCAGCGGCCTTCGACCGCACGAGCAGGTCATCGGGAACCGTGATGTTGACCCGCGCCATGCGCACAGCATACACACTGTGGTTCCACTCGAGGATCGACCTACGGGAAGCGATCCAAGTAGCCGACCTCTCAGCGGAGGTGCTTCTCGATCGATGCCGCGATGTCCGCCACGTCGAGCTCGCCGCGAGTCACGGCCAGCACGAGGGCCTCGGCCTCATCGACGGCGAAGGAGAGGTCGTGGCCATTGAGTAGGCAAAAGACGCGAGTGGCCGCCCAGCCCAGCCGCTTGTTGCCGTCGACAAGCGCGTGGTTGCGGACCAGAGAGTGCATGAGCGCCGCGGCCTTCTCCGGGAACGTTGGATAGGCGTCCTCACCGAAGACGGTGCTCTGGGGCCGTCCGGCGGCCGAGGCGAGAAGACCGCGATCGCGCACCGCGACCTCGCCGATGACACCGACGGCGATATCGAACAGATCGGTGACGCTCGGGTACTCGATCCTCGGTTCGGAGCGCTCACCTGCTGAGTCGGTCGAGGAGCTCGGCATCCTCGGTGCGGACCTTCTCGATCGCGGCGCGCAGTCGCTCAGGACGGCCTGAGACATAGTCCGCGATGGCCGTCTTGGCAACCTCCTGCATCGACCGTCCCTCCTCGGCGGCCTTGCGGCGCAAGCCGTCTGCTTCTCTGTCGTTCAAGCGCAGGTTCATGGCCATGAGCCTATGGTACCGCTTTGGTACTAGCCTGCGCCCAACCGGTGGTCGCATCTGTGGGCGGCGACGGATTGACCGATCAGTTGACCCAGCTGAACGTCCCGCTCCTCGATCGGCTTATGGGCATGACTGCGGCGGCAGGTTGCTCTACCGGTCAGGGCGGCAGGCTGGAATCGGTTCGGCGCCGCAGTCCGTCCGGGATGATCGCAGCGTGATCAGGGGTGCCCTTGAGACTGCTTGTCCAGGCTGCCGAGTTCTACTGCCGGCGGTCGAGGCACCAGCGCATCCGTACATGACCTGCTCGCCGGCTTGCTGGGTGCGCTACGGCGAGCTGCTCGCCGCGCAGTACGCGGATCCGTGGCGTATGGCCTTTCATCAGCTCACCGTCGACACCTACGCCCTGCAACATCCAGACGGCGACGATCCTCGCGCTGTTCAGTCCGTTGGCATCCATCTGATGACGTTGTGCCTGTTTCTCGAGCGAGGCACCGACCCCTCACTGGGAACCCGGCTGCATCGGCGGATCGTCGATCGCCCGGTGTTCCAGCAGCTCGAGCCGCCGTCATCGCCAGGAGGAATCACGATGCTCGACGTGCCGCTCGAAGGCGATCCAGACGTCGCACGAGCCGCGTCCTACGCCTGGGCTGACGACGTCTGGAGAACCTGGGCGGCGCACCATCAGACGGTACGAGAGTGGGTCGACAAGTCGGGCCTCGGCTCCGAGGCGTAACCGGTACCGGATCCGCAACCGAGTCAGCTGTCATAGACGTCTCGGCGGTGGCCGAGTGTGACAACGACGACCAAGAGCACGTCGTCCGCGATCGTGTAGATGATGCGGTAGTCCCCGACTCGTACGCGCAGACCCGTTCGGCCGCGCAACGCGCGTGCGGCCGGCGGACGTGGGTCATCGGCGAGTAAGGCGATCGCGCCTTGGATTCGGTGGCGGACCTGCGGATCGAGCTTGCGCAGCGCACGGACCGCGGCCGGGCGCAGCTCGATGCGGTACCGGCTCACTCCCAGCCGAGATCGGCCTTGGCCTGTTCCCAGGGAATGTTCGGGCCTTCCTCGGCCATCGCCGCGTCGAACGCTGCGGCGTCCTCGGCATCCTCCAGCGCCGCCAGCAGCCGCGCATAGCGCTCCGGGCTGATCAGCACTGCCGCCGGACGCCCGTAGCGCTCCAGGAACACCGGCTCGGTCCGCGCGCGCTCAACGGCGGCGGGCAGGTTGTCGCGCGCTGTGCTGATGTTGAACGTTGCCACGGCTAAAGCGTACAACTTTCCGCCAGTCTCGTACAACGTTTCTCGCGGACGGATCGACTACTGCGACATCGACCGGCCCTCAATCAGCTCGATCCGGTTCCCGAATGGGTCGTCAACGTAACAGCGCCGCGCATCCGGCAGCTCTTGGTCCCAGCGCACGTCGACCCCGGCCTCAGATAGCTTGGCGACGAGCGCGTCGAGCCCCATGATGACCAGGGCGGGATGAGCCTTCCGGGCGGGCCGAAAGTCGGCCTCGACTCCGAGGTGGACCTGCGCGTCGCCGCAGGCAAACCATCGTCCCCCTCGGGAGGCAAGCGGCTCGGGCTTCGGCAGGACCTCGAACCCGAGGGCATCAGCGTAGAACTCTTCAGCCTCCACCTCCCGACCACCTGGCATGGCGAGCTGCACGTGATCAAGGGCAGTGACCCGGAACGACACAAAACGATGCTGCCACGCCACGCCCCGATCTTCCTCACACGACCGAGCAGCGACAGATGACCGTGCGAGCCCAGGGTGGTGTGAGGAGGCTTCCGAGCTTCGGTTGAAGATCCGCCTGCGGACGGTGTGACGGTGGCCACGCCCGCAAATGAGTTCGCACCGCCGAACAGGAACCGTGGCGACCGGCCTTGAGCTTCTCTCGGGGCCAAATAGCGCCGTCAGAAGCGCGCCATTATCACCGAGGCCACACCACAAAGCCTGCCAGCCGATCGTCGACGGCGCTGTCGCAGTTGGGCTTGCCGGCCGTCGTCGTTGATGGCGACACCCAAGGCGTCTCGGCGGCGGCGATGGTCCCTCAGGGCTGGCGACCGGTCTTTCTCATCAACGTACCCGTCGGCATCATCGGTCTCGTCGCCGCCGTACGGATGGTGCCTGAGACGCGGGGCGCCACGAGCACCGCGATCGACACGCGCGGCCCCGCGCTGCTCACCGGCACCTGGCGTTGTTGCTCGTGCCGTTGTCGGTCGGACGTGACGTTGGCTGGGCCGCCTGGACGTGGGTCTGCCTGCTCGTAGCCCCCATCCCCGCCCATCACAGTCCAGTCGCGCAGCGAACGGCGCGGTGAGATGCTGCTGCTGCCGCCCTCACTGCTGCGCCTGTGCCATCCCCAAGCACCTGCACCTCAGACCCGGCATCGCCCGCGCCGGCATGGAAGATGCGAAACCCGGCTTCGATGGCGGGCTCGGCTGGCTGACCGACCCTCGGCCCGTGCGAA